>Ga0209568_1000426_pt1 | contig 14599 bp, 10 predicted proteins | sample WorMetOlspDAHAB2_FD_187406 | JGI IMG/M metagenome (GOLD analysis project Ga0209568, IMG submission 187406) | Marine gutless worms symbiont microbial communities from Max Planck institute for Marine Microbiology, Germany - Olavius sp. DAHAB.2... ...
AGTCGCAAGAAGCCGCCGTCGGAATCAGTTCGTCGCGACCACAGCAGACCATGGCTCGCCGTACATCATGCTCAAACGCGAAAAATGCAACAAATACAGCCCAATATCAAACCCGCGCACAGGTCTCATTAGTCTTCATCTCGGACCCTCCGGTTTGCCTGGAAAGATCCCATATCTTCCCCTCTGGGCACTTTAGATGCCGTCGGCCCGTGAGAGTCCACCTCAACCCTCTCGATCCACAACAGCAGCGGTGGGAGGCGTCCATTCCATTTCCTTTCGGCGGTTCCGCTGCCCTAGCCCCGGGTTGTCGCGGGCCTTAGGCCGGTTACTTTGCGCCCCACCGTTTCCGGCGGTTTGCCCTTGTCGAGGATCGATGAGCGAATCGCTCGTTGATCATCTGAAACAAAATCTAGCGGATTTTCCGGGGCCGCGCTGTGACGGCCATCACCCTGTGACGGCGGTCACTGGGCGTCGTCGAGGATCATCTCGGCCGCCTTCTCGGCGATCATGATCACCGGCGCGTTGGTGTTGCCGGACGTGATGGTCGGCATGATGGAGGCGTCGGCGACGCGGAGGCCGGTGATGCCGTGCACCCGGAGCCGCGCGTCGACGACGGCATTTGCGTCGGCGCCCATCTTGCAGGTGCCCACCGGGTGGAAGATGGTGGTGGCGATGTTGCCGGCCTCACGGGCCAGGTCCGTGTCGTCGGCGTATTCGGGCCCCGGAAGGAACTCCTCGGGCTCGAAGCGTTTCATGGCATCGGCGGCGACGATGCGCCGGGTGAGGCGCAGCGCGTCCGCCGCCACTTGGCGGTCCGCCGGGGCCGAGAGGTAATTGGGCCGGATCGCCGGCGCGGCAAGCGGATCGGCGCTCTTGATGCGGATGTGGCCGCGGCTTTCCGGGCGCAGGTTGCACACGGACGCGGTGAAGGCCGGAAAGGGATGCAGGGGCTCGCCGAACTTCGGCAGCGACAGGGGCTGCACGTGGTATTCCAGGTTCGGCGTGTCGCGGTCCGGGTCGCTCTTGGCGAAGCCGCCCAACTGGCTCGGCGCCATGGTCATGGGGCCGCGCTTGAACAGGAAATACTGCAGGCCGATCTGGGCCTTGCCGATCAGGGAGTTGGCCTGCTCGTTCAGGGTCCGGGTGTTCTTGACCTTGTAGACGGCACGGATCTGCAGGTGGTCCTGGAGGTTCTCGCCGACCCCGGGAAGCTCGTGGCGGACTTCGATGCCGTGCTCCGTGAGCACCCCGCCGGGGCCGATGCCGGAAAGCTGCAGGAGCTGCGGCGAGCCGACGGCGCCGGTGGCCAGGATCACCTCGCGGCCGGCCGATACGCGGGCCGGCGCGCCCTTGTGGAGGATGTGGAGGCTCGTGCACCGGCGCCCGTCGAGCACAAGGCCGGTGGCTTGGGCGTGGGTCAGCACGGTCAAGTTGGGCCGGTTCATGACCGGCTTCAGGAAGCCCTTCGCCGAGGTCCAGCGGACGCCGCGGTTCTGGTTCACCTGGAAGTAGCCGCAGCCCGTGTTGTCGCCGGTGTTGAAGTCGTCGGTCTTGGGGATGCCGACCTCCTGGGCGGCGTCCCGGAAGGCGTCCAGGATCTCCCAGCTCAGGCGCATGTCCTCGACCCGGAACTCACCGCCCGTGCCGTGCAGATCATCGGCGCCGCGGCCCTGGTCCTCGGACTTCAGGAAATAGGGCAAAACGTCGTCCCAGCCCCAGCCGGCGTTGCCCATCTGGCGCCACTGGTCGTAGTCCCGGGCCTGGCCGCGGATGTAGATCATGCCGTTGATGGCCGAACAGCCGCCCAGCACGCGACCGCGCGGATAATCCAGGGCCCGGCCGTTGAGGCCCGGTTCGGCTTCCGTCTTGAAGCACCAGTCCGTGCGCGGGTTGTTCATGGTGAACAGGTAGCCGACGGGGATGTTGATCCAGAAGTAGTTGTCGTCGCCGCCGGCCTCCAAAAGGAGAACCTTGTTCTTGGCGTCGGCGGACAGGCGGTTGGCCAGCACGCAGCCGGCCGAGCCGGCGCCGGCGATGACGTAGTCGTAGGTGCCCAGATCCTGGATTTGCTCGGCCATGTCGCCTCCCCTCGGCGTCCACATTATGGATGGGCGGGCGGCCATCGCAAATGAAATGATGGTTGCTTGCCGCACCCCCCGGGCCGACCATAATGGCGCGCCTTGAGCATAGGACGGGACTGGAAGCCATGAGCGAGACGACCACGGAAACGCCGCCCACCTTCGGCTTGGGCCTGACCTGGGAGGACTACCAGGTGGGCGACAAGTACAAATCCCTGGCCCGCACGGTGACGGAAGCCGACATCGTCAATTTCATCGGCGTCACCGGCATGAACGAGGTGTTGTTCACGGACCTGACCTTCGGCAAGGGTGTTCAGGAGGCCGGCCGCGTCGCGCCGGCGGCGCTCACCTACGCATTGATCGAGGGCATCCTCTGCCAGACCCTGATCCAGGGCACCGGGCTGGCCATGCTGGAACTGGAGAAGAAGGTCCTGGCGCCGACCGTGGCCGGCGACACGGTGCACGCGGTCATCGAGGTGCTCAGCGTGCGCCAGACCTCGAAGGGCAACCGGGGCATCGTCAAGACCAGGATCGACATCGTCAACCAGCGCGGCGAAACGGTGATCACCTACACCGCGACGAGAATGGTTGCCGGAAAGGACTAAGCGGTCCGCTGGATCAGGTGGTAGCCGAAGTCGGTCTCCACGGGGCCCGAGACCTCGTCCACCTCGAGGGCGAAGGCCGCATCCTCGAACGGCTTGACCATCATGCCGCGGCCGAAGTCGCCCAAGTCACCACCGCCGGACCCGGACGGACACTCGGAATGCTCCGCCGCCAGCTCGGCGAAATCGGCGCCGCCATCGATCTCCGCCTTGATGTCCTCGATCTCCTTCAAGGCCTCTTCCTTGGAACGGGCTTCGGTGTTACGGAGGATGTGGGAGGCGCGGATGCTGTCGGTCATTTGGGGTCTCCTGTGTCGGGCCTTGCCCCGTTGATCGGCGGGGCCGAAAAAATCTGGCGCCCTTAGAACATGGCCGACGGGCCGGCGCAAGGCCGAGGCCGCTTTTCCGCGGTCCGCGCCCATGCTACGACTCAACGTGATTCCAAGACCACCCGGGGACCATCTATGACCAACCGCATCACCATCGACATCCACGAACGCGTGGCCTTCGCCGACGGCATGGCCTTCGGCGAGACCGGCGCCTATGAACGGATTAAGGGGCGGGCCCGGTTCACCGTCGACCCCGCCGCGCCGGCCAACGCAGGCGTCTGCGACATCGACAAGGCGCCGGTGAACGCCGACGGACTCGTGGAGTTCGCCAGCGACATCTTCATCTACCGCCCGGTGGATGCGGCGAAGGCCAACCGGCGGCTGTTCTACGACTACGGCAACCGGGGCACCCAGCGGGCCATCCAGTTCTTCAACGACGCGCCGCCCTCCAACGCGCCGCTGACGGCGGCGGAGGCCGGCAACGGTTTCCTGTTCCGGCGCGGCTACACCTTCGTCTGCTGCGCCTGGCAGGCGGACCTGCTTGCCGGCGACGAGCGCATGCTGCTCGACGTGCCGGTGGCCACGGACGGCGAGAAACCACTGACGGGCCTGGTGCGGAGCGAGTTCATTCCGGAATCGGAGGGCATCAACACCATGCCGCTGTCCGGTTGGTCAAACACCCGCAGCCACCCGACGATCTCCATGGACCCGAAGGACGCAACGCTCACGCGGCGACGTTACGCCACCTCGGAACGCGAAGAGGTGCCGGCCGATCAATGGATGTTCGCCCGCGACGACGGCGGCATCGGCCTCGACGGCGTCGCCCGGCAATCGGCCATCGTGCCCTCCGACATCAACGTCCATATGCCGGCCGGGTTCGAGCCCGGGTGGATCTACGAGCTGGTCTATACGGGCAAGGCCCCCCTGGTCCTGGGACTGGGTCACGCGGCGGTGCGGGATTTCATCAGCTTCCTCAAGTACGGCGACGCGGACGCCGCCGGCACCGCCAATCCCGTCGCCGATATCGGCATCGAGAAGGCCTACGGCTGGGGCCGCTCGCAGACCGGCCGGATCATCCGGGACTTCATCTACCTCGGCTATAACGCCGATGCGGAGGGCCGGCAGGTTTTCGACGGCGTCTTGCCGCATGTCTCCGGCGGTGGGCTCATGTGGCTCAACCATCGTTTCGCCAATGCCGTCTGCCCGGCGGGCCAGGAGTACGAGGATCATTACAACCCGGCCGACCGGTTCCCTTTCTCCTATGCCGAAAGCACCGATCATCTCACGGGAAAGACGGATGCCATCCTGAAACGCCCGGAGACGGACCCCTTGGTCATCCATTCGCAAACGGCAACGGAATACTGGCAGCGGCGGGGCTCGCTGGTTCATACGGACACCCAAGGCAACGACCTGCAACAGCCGGAAACGGTACGGGTCTTCATGTGGGGCTCCTCGGAACACTTCGCCGATCCGAACCTGAAAAAGCCGAGCCGCGGCGTCTGCCAGAACCTCTGCAACGTGGTCCGCACCTCCATGCTGTTCCGGGCCCTGCTGGACGCCTTGGACGCCTGGGCTACGGACGGCACCGCGCCACCGGACAGCCGTTGCCCGACCCGTGCCGATGCGACCCTGGTCGACGCCGAAACCTGGCGGGCCGGGTTCCCGGCGGTGCCGGGCCTGATGCTCCCGAGAGGCCCGGCCGGCCTGCCGTTGCTCGATTTCGGACCGGAATTCGCCGCCGGCGTCTTGTCCAAGGAACCGCCGGACGTCGTGGATGCCGAGGGTTATACCCTATTGGTGCCGGCCACGGACGGCGACGGCAACGATCTGGGCGGCGTCAGCGCGCCCATGGTCCTGGCCCCGCTCGCCACCTACACAGGCTGGAACCTGCGCGCCCGGGGTTTCGGCAACTGCGCCAAGTACAAGTTCTCCGGCTCCACCCTTCCTTTCCCGGAAACCGAGGACGAACGGGCAGCCACCGGCGACCCGCGCGCCTCCATGGTCGAACGCTACGGCAACGCGGAAGGTTACAAGGCCGCGATCCGCAAAGCCGCCGAACAGTTGGTGGCGGACCGACTGATGCTGAAAGAGGACGTGGAACGCTGCGTCCAATGGGCCGAGGATTGGGATCGCGACCGTCACGACATCCGAACACTCTAGAGGATCGGGATGACCGAAGCCCCCGTCCAGCAGCGCCTCGATGATGCGACCACCCATCTGGAGGCCGGTCGGCTGTTGGAGGCGGAAACGGCATTTCGTGCAGTCCTGGCCGAGATGCCGGATCGCACTGAAGCCCTCGACGGCTTGGGTCTGGTGCTCCGCGACACAGAGCGTGCGGACGAAGCCCTCGATTGCTTCAAGCGCGCCGTCATGGCCCAGCCGGACAACGCCAACGCGCAGCTCCACATGGCCGAGACTCTTGTCGAAGTGGGTCGCTTTGATGCCGCCGTCACCGCCTATCGGCGTCTTACCGCGTTGTTGCCCGATTTCGCGCCATTGCATGCGGCCCTGGGCGTCGCCCAAAAGAGAGCCGGCGATCCGGAAGCGGCCGTCGTCAGTTACGAACGCGCCGAAGCGCTCGATCCCGCCGATCCGGCGGCGCCCTTCAACCGAGCCCTGGCCTTGGAGGAGCTGGGTCGCCAGGCGGACGCGGCGGCGGCTTATGAGAAGACCCTGTCCATTGCGCCGGAACTGGTCGAGGCGCGGGTCAACCTCGGCAACATCCTGCTGGACCTGGATCGCCCCGCCGATGCCGTGACCGCCTATCGCCGCGCCTTGGAGGCGATCCCCGACCATGCCGATACCTGGAGCCGCCTGGGGGTCGCCCTCGACGCCACGGGGCAGACGGGCGAGGCCTTGGATTGTTACCGCAAGGCCATCGCCTTGGATCCCTCCTGTGCGGACGCCCATTACAATCTGGGAATCGCACTTCGCGAACGAGGGGATCTGGACCAGGCCATCGCCAGCTACCGCCAGGCGCTATCGGCCAACCCGACCCATGCGGACGCCCATTTCAATCTGGGCGTGGCACAACAGGCGGGCGGTGATACGAACAGCGCCGAGGCCAGCTATCGGGCGGCGCTTGCGGAGAACCCGGACCAAGACGAGGCCCGCAACAATCTCGGCACGGTTCAAGGTGACCTGAACGGCGCCATGGAGGTCTACCGGCAGGGAGTCGGTGACGACCCCGCCGCCGCCACACATGCCAACACGGCCTGGAACCTGGGCCTCGCGCTTTTGCTGGCCGGCGACTTCGCCGAGGGCTGGAAATGGTATGAATGGCGGTTCCATAAGCTCGGCGGCAAACCGCCGGAGTTCGACGTGCCGCGCTGGTCGCTGGACGCCAATCCAGACGCCCGCGTCCTCGTCCATGCCGAACAGGGTTACGGGGACACCCTGCATTTCGTCCGCTACGTGCCGATGGTTGCCGAGAGGTGCGCCGGCGTGGTCCTTGAGGTTCAGCCCAACCTGCGGCGGCTCCTGGACGGTTTTGGCGGCGCCGAAACCGTCGCCGCCGGCGAAACCCTGCCGACCTTCGATCATCATATCCCACTACTGAGCCTGCCGGGTCTGTTCGCGACCACGGTGGAGACTATTCCCGGTGACGTTCCCTATCTTGGTTGCGATCCGGAGCGAAGGGACTATTGGTGCGATCGGCTGGCCGGCGACGGCCGGGCCATCGGCGTGTCGTGGCGCGGCAATCCCGAAAACCCCAACGATATTCGCCGCTCCATGGACCCGGGCGTCCTGCGACCGCTGCTGAACCTTCCCGGCTACCGGTTCTACAGCCTGCAGAAAGTCCCAGCGGAAGGTGACTGGGAGATTTTGGAGCAGACCGGTCCGATCGCCGATCTCGGTCCGGACCTGGGCGACTTCGCCGAGACGGCAGCGGTGATCGAGGCGCTCGATTTGGTCATCACCGTCGACACGGCGACGGCCCACCTTGCCGGGGCGTTGGGCGCGCCGACCTGGATTCCACTGCCCTTCGTGCCGGATTGGCGTTGGATGACGGGCCGTGAGGACAGCCCCTGGTATCCCAGCGCACGGCTGTTCCGTCAGGACGCGCCGGACACCTGGCCGGCGGTCATCGACCGCATCGTTCAGGAATTGGGCGGGTGAACGGCGTCGGCCTGACCGATCCCGCCACGCAATGCCCCCGCGGCGACCCTTCCCCACAAGACGGCATGATCGTTGGGCAAACGCCGGCTGTTGGGCATGGCCAGCCACAGTCGGTGCATGAGCCGGCCGGGGCCATCCGGCGGATCGGAATAGGCGGTCCGGGCATGGTAGACGGCGTGGTTGTTGAGGAACTGCATGTCACCCGGCGCCAAGGTCATCTCCAGGGCAACCTCGTCGGCCACTTGGGCCAGCATATCCAGAGCCGCCCAATGGTCTTCCGTCAACGTCGCCACACCGGGCATTTCCTGGGCCGCCTCGATGTAGGTACGGGAATAGTGGCTGGTTAGTTTGCCATCGACGACCCCGAATACCGGCAGATCGTAGGTTTCGTTTTCGCCGCCCTGCTCCTCACCAAGGCGCGAACGGGTATAGGGCTGGTAAAGCAGTTCCAGCAGATCTGGCCGACGTTCCCCAATGAGATTGTGAATGGCGGCAATGTTGGCGATCCGATTGACACCACCCGATGCCGCCGCATGAACGCAGAATAGAGCCACCACATCGCAACGGTCGGTATGATAACGGAGCGCACCACTGGTAAGGGTTCGTGCCTTTGACGAGACAAAGGCAGCGCCGTCGCGGGCCTTCAACTGGTGACCGTAACGGGCATCCGTATCCTCGCTGGCATCGGTAATGTCGCGCATCAGTTGACCCTGGAAATCCTGGTACACGGGACGCCCCAGATACTGCCCCATTCCCCACCAGAGCCGCCTCCTGTCGCTCTCATCGTAACGCTCCACCGGTAGGCCTGAGAGTTGCGCCAGACCGCTGCCGTTCTCCAGTTCATCGGAAATCCGGGCAAGGGTATCGGCCAGGGCGGATAAGGGAAAAGTCTCTCGGGTGACATCAAACCAATTCACATTTCGAGACCGAAGCCCCGCCAGTGCGGCATCGATCTCCGCGATCTCGCCTTCCGTGAGGCGGAATCGCCAGCGGTCGTTATCCATCATTTTCCCGCCGGTCCAGGTTCCCGGACCTTCGATCATCCGGGCATCACCCGCCATCTTCCAAGCCCTCCTCCGCCGTCTCCTGCCCCATGGCCGCATTGAGCGCTTGGACCACGAGCCGAACATTGATGGGCTTCGTCAGGTACTCGGCGAACCCCGCCGCCCGGCCTCGCTCCACGTTCTCCGGCATGGCGTCCGCACTGAGGGCGATGACCGGGATATGACGGGTCGGCGCGTTGGCTCGCAACCGTTGCAACGCTTCGAAGCCATCCATTCCCGGCAGACGGATATCCATCAGGACGGCATCCGGAAGATGGGTTTCCGCCATCTCAAGGCCGATTTCCGCCGTCGGTGCGGTGATCAGCCGGAGGCCCTCCAAATGTTCGAAAATCAACTCCATGAGTTGTAGGTTCGCCGGATTGTCCTCCACGTAAAGCACGACGCCCTCGGCCCGGTTCTCCAGGTCGGTGGCCTCGACATGCGCCGCGCCCCCCTCAACCTCCAGATCGCTCGGGATGGCCCGGGCAAGAGGCACGGTGATCCAGAAGACGCTGCCCATATCCGCCTCGCTGGTGAAACCGATACGGCCGCCCATCTTCTCGATCAGTTGCTTGGAAAGGGTCAATCCGATGCCGGTGCCTTCGATTTCGGTGGTCTCCGCACCCAGGCGGGTGAAGGGTTCGAAGACCTGCGTCCAATGCTCCCGGGCGATGCCGATACCGGTATCGGTGACGGAAATCCGAAGCATGTCGCGTTCGATCACCGTCCCCGTGACGGTAATCCGACCGCCGTCGCGATTGTATTTGATGGCATTGGAAAGCAGGTTGAGGATGACTTGCCGCAACCACGTCGGATCGGCGGAAACCTCTAGTTCCGATTTCGCCGCGGGCAATTCGATCCGCAGGGAAATTCGCCGGCGGCCGGCGGTCGTCTCGACCAGATCGCGACACTCATTGAGCACCTCTTCCACCGGCACGGGCTCGACATCCAGTTCGAGCTTGCCGCCTTCGATTTTCGCGAGGTCGAGCACTTGGTCGATGAGATCCAGCAGATGCTGTCCGCCCCGCAGGATCTGTTCGACGCTGTTGTCCTGGCGTTCGTTGAGGGGCATTTCCTCATCGAGCCGAAGCATCTGGCCGAAACCGAGGATCGCATTCAGGGGTGTGCGCAGTTCGTGGCTCATGGACGAGAGGAAACCTGATTTCGCCCGGTTTGCGGCGTCGGCGTCCTCCTTGGCCTTCTGGTAGACCTGCTGTTGCACTTTCATGATCGTGATGTCGTTATGCCAGATGACGTAGGCTGGCTCTCCCTCGAACTCGATCTCACTGGAATTCAGCAGACACCAGAAGTGGGTACCGTCCATGCGCCGCCGCCGCACTTCGTGGTTCACCAGGCCACCCGAACCGGCAAGGATCAGGTTCGTGTTCTGGCGGTCTTCTTCGTTCAGCCAGCTCTCTTTCATCGGCGTGGCGACCACCAGCTCCGCGTTGACCGCCCCGAACATCCCAGCCATCCGATAATTGGCGAACAATCGCTCGCCGCTCCGCTGGGAGACAACGGAAATTCCCACCGGGCTTGTCTCCAGAATCTCGCGCAGCTTCTGTTCGCTACCGCGCAGGGCCTCCTCCGCCTCGACCCGATCGGAGATGTCCGTCATCCAAAGAACCCGCGCGGGCTCCCCTTCGTACTCCAAGTTCTGGGAGTTCAAGAGTGCCCAAAAATTTCGGCCATCGACGCGGCGGCGCAAAGCCTGGAGATTGACCACATCGCCGTGCTTGAGTTGCTCACGCAGAGAATCAAGATCACTGGGGTTGGCCCAACTTTCGACGATGGGTTGGGCAAGAAATTCTTCCTTATCCTTGGCGCCGAATAATTCCATCGTCGCACGGTTGACGAACATGCGTCGTCCGTCTTCGTTTGCGACGACGGCGAATCCGATCGGGCTGGTCTCGAGGATGACGCGAAGCCGTTCTTCGCTCTGCCGAACCGCCTCCTCCGCGCGCTTTCGCTCCGTCAGATCCATGGTCCAGAAAACCCGGGCCGGTGCGCCGCCGAATTGGATGGCGTGGGAATTGACGAGACCGGGAAATTCGCTGCCGTCCAAACGACGGCGTTGCGCCTCGAAATCTTTCAGTTCGCCGCCATCGTCGAAAACCTGCCGTATTTCGGCCAATTGTTCGGGGTCAACCCAGGTTTCCTCGACGGGTACCTTCATGATCTCCGCCACCTGTTCGGCCCCGAACATCTCGGCATAGGCCTGATTGGCGAACTGGCGCTTCCCGCCTTCCAGGGATTTCATGGAAATGGCGATCGGGCTTTCATCGAGGATCTGCCGCAATCGCTGTTCGCTCTCCCGAACCAGCCGTTCGGTTTCGCGACGCGCCGTGATGTCGATGAACCAGAACATGTAGGCATCGGTGCCGGCGAATTCGACGGCCCGGGAATTCATCAGAACCCAGAATTCACTTCCGTCGAAACGCCGGCGGCGATGTTCATAATCGACAAGATCCTCGCCGCTTTTCAAGATCTGCAACATGGGTCCGCGGTCCGCCGGATCGACCCAGGTGTCCGCAGCGATTCCGCCGATAAGCTGATCCACGGAGCCCGCACCCATGATATCGGCGAACGCCCGGTTGACGTACAGGCGTTCACCGGATTTCTTGGCGACGACACTGACGCCGATGGGGCTGGCGTCCAACAGGTCCCTGAGCCGGCCTTCGCTGTCGCGCAACCTTTCTTCCGTCCGCGCTGCCTGCGTAACGTCGACGCCGACACCCCGGTACCCCAGGAAATCTCCATTCCGTCCGAACACGGGCATGCCGCTGATGGATAGGATGAGATCCACGCCATCTGGCCGGCGCCAATCGACCCTCACGTCGGAGAACGGTTCGCGTCCGAGAACTCTCGCGTCCGCCTCGGCAAGGTGATCGCGGTTGGCTTCCTTGTCCGGCTGACCGAAAGCCTGCCAGACTTCCTTGCGTGTCCTCCCCAGCACGTCGGCGCGGCGGATACCGGTAACCGCCTGATAGCTCTCGGAAACGAAGGTGAATCGTCCATCGGGACCAGATTCCCAGAAGTAATCGGAAGCCACCTCGGCGAAGTCCCTGAGACGGTCATCGCTTAGGCGTGGATTTTCGTCCAGTTCGTGAAATTGCCAGACCCGGCCGCTCCCACCCTCACCAACGGTTGTCACCCAGGATTGCCCGACAAGCCATCTGCTGTTGATCAGTTCCAAGGTTGTGGGTGCATCGTCTGGCCGAATATCACCGACGGAAAATTGCCCGCGATCGCTAAGACGTTCATCCAGCAGTTGCAGTAACGACGCCGCATCGGGCGGGACCGGCTCACCGGAAAGATCCCACAGGCGCAACATGGCGGCGTTGCAGAAGGAAACCATGCCGTCGGCATCGACGATCAACAGGCCGCCTGGCGCACTTTCCATTGCCGCCAGCAGCAGGTTATCCGACTTTTTCGGTTCGTCGCGGATGGTGACGCCCCCCAATCGGATCCGCCCAATTACCAAGCCCGCCAAGTATGGGCGCGATCAACCAAGTTTTCCAGTTGGTTAATGGCGGTGCCTCGGGGCAATTCCGGAATGGACTCAAGGCTCGGTGGGCAATACGCGCTGATTGGTGGCGCGCAATTTCCGGGCAACCTCGATGAACAGGCTGAGATAAAGGCGCCCGGCAAAACTGGGATCGGCGTCGATCATCGTTTCGATATTGTCGCGTGAAATAACGAATAATTCCACGTCGCCATCGGCGATCAACGTGGCACTTGCACCGCCGCCATCCAGAAAGGACACCTCACTGACGGCGTTGCCCGGCCCCAAGGGGCCGGTGAATTCGGCCAGCATGTTCTGTTTGTAGGATCTTCCAACCCGCAGGTTGCCGACCCGCAGGATCCGCAATTCATCGACCTTGTCGCCTTCGTTGACGATCACGTCGCCGGTGCCATAGGAACGCACCTCACTCCGCGAATGGAGTTCCTCCAAATCCGCTTCCGTCAATTTCGACAAGCAAGCTTCGTGCGGCATGGCTGATCCCTTAGTCGGCAGAGGATACTTGCTAACGCGCACAACGACAACGGTTATGGAAAAGTGACGCCCCTTCATCGAACATTATGAAGGCGCCCGGCAGGACTTTTAACCGTCTTTTAAGGGCCGGAAGAATAGGTTGCCTGGGGTTCCAGGTTCCGCCGCCCGTCGTCGTGATTTGGCAAATGAAGAAAGGGATGGACGGCCCGCGTTCGGGTATAATGGGGCGATTCGCGGATTGTCGCGAAATCGATTTGGCAAGTCTTAGACAAGGGTTCCCACCGGGTGAAGACAGCCGTCAAAATCATTGTCGCCTTGATTGTCGTGCTGGGTGCCGGCGGCGGCGTGGCCGCGTTTTTTCTGCCCGACGACACCCTGCGAAGCCTGCCTGGCGGACAGGGCGAAAAGCTGGTCGGCGTCAAACATCAGGTCCGTGAGGACCTTGCCCAATGGGCCGACGGTACCGTGTTTTCCCTGAAGAGCTTGTGGTGGGATATCAGCGGCGGCGAAGCCTTTGATTCGGCCCCCCGGGCCGTGGTCCAGATACCCAAGGCCATGCGCGAACAGTTCGGCAAGAAACCGCCAGCGGCAGAAAGGCCCCCGGCGGCGCCCGAACCGGCGAAGGCGAAACCGACCCCTCTGAAGCTCCCGGAAGCCGAACCTGAAGCGGCACCGACACAGGAAATGGCAAAGGCGGAACCTGCGCCTGAGAAGATGTCGCCCGACCCCAAACCCATGGCAAAGGAACCCGATTCCCCTCCGGCCGCCGCGCCGACCCCGAAACCTATGCCTGAGCCTCCGGCCGAAAAGCCGGCGGCCGAGGAAAAGGCGACGACGCCCGAGAAGATCATGGCCGCGGCGCCACCGGCACCGCCAAGCGTGGCCCCGCCGCCGCCGGTCAAGGCGGCCGAGCCGGAAAAGAAAAAGCCGGCGGCCAAGCCATCCGCGCCGCCCCCAATGCCGCCGGCAAAACCGGTGAAGAAAATCGAGCCCAAGAAACCCGTGCAGACGGCCGCCCTCACCCCGCAAAAGCCCGCAGCCGCCGAGAAAGCCCCGCCGCCACCGCCCGCGCCGGCACCCAAACCGGCGCCTAAGGAAGTACCGAAAGAAGCGAAAGCGACTCCGGCTCCGCCGCCCAGCGACGACGGCGGCAACACGGAACACAAACGCGGCCTGCTTTACTACAAGGGGAACACCGTCCCCAAGGACTATCGCCAGGCCGGCGAATGGTTCAAGAAGGCTGCGTCAAAGGGCCATGCCGGGGCTCAGTACAACTTGGGCATCATGGCCTACCTGGGACAGGGCATGCAGCAGAGTTTCGCCGAAGCCGCCAAGTGGTTCCGCATGGCCGGCGAGCAGGATCATGCCGCCGCCCAGTACAACCTGGGTTTCCTTTATTACGAGGGAAAGGGCGTCGCCAAGGATGGTCTAGAGGCCTACAACTGGATCGACCGGGCCGCCGGCCTTGGCGACGAGAAGGCCAAGAAGGCCCGCGATACGCTGAAAAAAGTACTGCCGCCGGAGATCTTCAAGAGGCCGTAGACGAAGGCCGAATCCGCCGCAGCTACTTTATCTTGCCTCCGAATCATCCGTTTAATACTATATTTACCAAAATAGCGGTATTCCCCAGGGAGACAGTGGCCCACGGGCCGGTTTGACGGGGAACAACCGATGACAGTCAAGTATATGGCCGCTTTGGCGGTCTCTGGGATACTGACTCTCGCCCTGCCCATAGCGGCAGGCGGGCAACAATCCCAGGCGGCGGAACTGGCCGGCGCCGACGACACGGACAAGGCGACCAAGGATCAGCTCAAACGGGCTGGCCAAGACCAGGTTCCGGCGGAAAACATGAAGAAGGCGGAGCCGAAGACCGAACCGTCCTTCAAGCCCGTCAGCCAACCGGCACCCACGAAGCCCGAAACGCCGAAGAAAGCGGCCGAGCCGGCACCGGCCGCGAAACCCATGCCGAAACCGGAAATGAAGACGGCCGACAAGATGATGGACATCGCCGGCCCTTACATGCGCGTCGACGTGGGCTACGGACTCACCATGGATCCGGACGGCACCACCAGCGCCGGCAACATGACCGGCGAGGACGTCGCCAACTTGGGCGTTTTCGGCGCCGGCATTGGATATCGGTTCAACGAGAACCTGCGCAGCGACCTGACCATCGATTATCGTCCGGACGCCGGCGTCGACGCGACGACCGCCGGCGGCACCGCCGTCAGTTCGGAAGTCGATGGCTTGGCATTGATGCTCAATGGCTACTACGACATGGGTGAATTCTCGGGCTTCACGCCTTATGAGACCTGTGCGCGGGTTTGATATTGGGCTGTATTTGTTGCATTTTTCGCGTTTGAGCATGATGTACGGCGAGCCATGGTCTGCTGTGGTCGCGACGAACTGATTCCGACGGCGGCTTCTTGCGACT
>Ga0209568_1000428_pt1 | contig 14579 bp, 9 predicted proteins | sample WorMetOlspDAHAB2_FD_187406 | JGI IMG/M metagenome (GOLD analysis project Ga0209568, IMG submission 187406) | Marine gutless worms symbiont microbial communities from Max Planck institute for Marine Microbiology, Germany - Olavius sp. DAHAB.2... ...
TGACCAATACGGAGCAGGGTTTTGGCGGGAAAAGTCCTTTGTCCTGACTCTGTTCTTTGCTTACTACTAACGTCATCAACTGAATACCTCAGTGGCGCTCGGCCCAACAGTGTGATGGACAAGACAGGCAATCTTAGGTGTTACTTAAACACGTGGGAAAATTGCACAGGGAAGAGGGATAATTTAAAACGCTGAAAACCCGACACGAAGAGTAAAAAGTTAATATCGTTGCATCGTGATGCAGCAGACCTATGTCACAGAATGCAAATCGTGTGTATTTTTCTCTCTGTAGGCCTCTAAACATCTCTAATTATTATGACCGAAAAGCAGAAAAACACTGTATGAAACGATGCGATACGCCACCGAAATTTGTTACTCGTTTCGTTGTATTCTGCTAACGTTTTAATGTTATACACGATTCATGATATTCTTGTAAACTGCACGTTGCTAACTTGATTTTTTAAACTTAAGTGCACAGGGATGGCCCAAAAAAGTAAGCCACTGCCAAGTGATCCAAAAAATCACATTAAATCGTATGAAAGCCGGTCAATGAAATTAAATTTATTCGTCAAATTAAAGTATCAATCAAGCACTATAATATTATTGTTTGGTATAAGATATTCTATGCGTGACCTGCTTTCTGACCTCAATAACTGCCTGATCTGCAAACTAGTGATATGCGTCAGATACGGTAAATGATATCAGCACTTCCTCTGGCATCAGCTCGCCTTAGCAAGCCGTGAATTCTGATGGAGATTAATGTAAAAATTTCTTTTATTTACATATTTTCTTTTATTTTCTGGTTTTCAAACATGATTTTATCAGATGCGTTGATTTTACCCGTATCGCAGCTTCAAACGCAGTACCGTAAGTGATGACGTTATTAATTAGGTCACACACAGAATATTTAATACAGAGTGATTATATTCTTGTTCTCTTTTTGTAGTCGAAATTGATGAAAAATCTAGCCTTAATGGCGGATATGAAAAAGATTTAATGACGATTCGTGATAGTGGCTTACTTTTTGGGCCACCCTGTACATTACATTACGTACATAACGTAGACCATTTGTCTCTGTATGCCTTTTCGCTGCATTCACTGCGAAATATACTTACTACACACACAGGTATAATTAAAACGTCGAAAACATAAAATAACCTTGAAACAGAAATGTCAAAGGAATACAAGAAAAGACACTATAAACTACACGGTGGTTCAACAAAAGTAAGCCCGCTACCAAACTATCAATGATAAAAATCATTAAATCGTGTTGAAGCCTGCCAATTAGATTAAATTTTTATGTAAAATTAGATTTCCATCTCTTTTTAATTTTTTAAATTACGATTTCATCGATTTCATCATATAGATCGTAACACCTAGCTGTTCTACCCGTATCGCAGTTTCAAGCGCATTAACTTATGACGCCACCGATTACGAATATGCACATCATCTAACAGATCTATTTTGTTACTAAAGTGCTTGTTTTACACTCTGCGTTGGTGAAAATTCTAGCCCAACTGACGGGTCTTAATGTGATTTTATTCGTAAATTGGTAGTTGCCTACTTTTTAGACCATCATGTATTGTTCTACTAAAGACTGTGACCTAGTGAGTGGATCCAGTAGTAGAACAGACAGCGCCATCCTTCTCCTTCTGTATGCTTTGTGCTCGTTGCTGCTGCTGTCAGCGTCATCATGCCACCAGGTCCAACTGACGGCAGCCCAGCAGATTGCCGGCAGAACCACGAACGCGACGGTTAGCGAACCCCAGACTGGATGACCCTCGTCAAAGTGGTTTACCGCGGCCACAATATCGCTACCGACATCCACAAGATACAGCACGACGCCGAATGTTAGAACCAGCGGTACGTCAACGAGTCCTAGGCACCGATCGAACAAATACCTGACGCGATAGAGTAACCCACGATTGCGACGAGCTGGATTTTCAATCGCAGGACTCGCATGTTGGTCGGGTACTTCCACCACTGCTACGGGTGTCTCAGGAAAGGCGGCGGAATACAAGTCGGGCTGTATCGCAAACGAAAAGTCACTAGTCGATCTCGCATGGCGAAATAGTTCCGTTTCGGCGAAAAGCTGCTGTTCTGCGGTGTTAAGATCTTCGCGCGAACTCGACCAACTTTCGTCTGGTGCGATATCGCGTGGTCGAACAGACGCCATCAGTGTTGGTTTCGGACAATGGTAGCGTGGCAGATACCGATTCATCGCCTGACTTCTTGTGGCACTTGTAACCAGGTTATTGTTGTACTTAAAACCAGCAAATAATTATAGGCTGCATTATCACCGTGAGGAATACAAACTGATTGTTCTCGTCCTGCGATGTTGACATAACCTGGCGCCGGAATATCTCTGTGATGAACTTCGACGTGTAGCTGACATCAGTTCAGATCGACCAGTGTGATTACCGACAATCAGTGCGCAATAGAATGGCGATGTCTCCTGCACATAATCATTAATCACCGGCTCGTTTCGGTGAAGTTAAACCAACATAACTTAGGGAGTGCGGTGTTTTTGAAGCACAGTGTTGTTTCGGCATTTCACTGTTGCACCATGTGCTGTTCTTACACGTACATTTCTTAAGACCCCCGCCAGCCCATGCAGCCACCCCTCTTAACATATGACAACAGAAGAAGGACTAAACCGTTCTCTCGCACTATAAAACACTGCAAAGTTGTTACGATATCCAGTAACAGTCCTCATAGTCGTTAACACGTGTAGTCAGCGAGGACCGTAGCGTCGCTCCGGAATGGCCTCTGATGACGGCGGAACGCCATAGGTAAGCTGGAGAGTGATTATTTGGTCTACCCACCGCTCGTGCGGACGACCGCGACGGCGCTTCCAGTCGGCACCGGGAAATCTGCTGACAGTGAGGTCTGCCTGCCGCTTCAAGGCCTGATGAGCTGGGGTAGAGTATGGCAGCCTGGTCACGCGGCAGAAAACAGAAGACCGCCTTTTCCAGTGACAGCAATCTAACAGAAAAGTACTCTTCTAGCTATTCGACAGCAAACTCGCCAATTATATGGGGTGTGACTTTCACTCGGTCCACACAGAAAGGGATGTCGTCAACATTGGCCGTCGGAAAGAGTGTGCTAAGTATAGTAATTACATGACATATTGCGCTGCGTGTCTCCACCGGAACGTCGCCAAAATGATGAAGAAATTTCTGCCCAAGAATTTTGAGCCCCCTCGCTCCCCATATCGAGAGGCGGATCCCTACGCAGCTGATGGCGCTACGGGTGCGGCAAGATCGGTACGTTAAACTATGGTTCGTGCGACCAACAAATCTATATACTTTTTATTGTGAACTGAGGCCTACGACATGATTGGCGTATATTCGGTCAGTAGCATGTTAGAGCTCAGGACTCGCGATCAGCCGGTTATAGCCTTATCTACATTGGCGACACAGGTACCAAAAGTACAGAAGGTTGTTACAAAGACGAACTCGCTGCCAGTGGCGCCGACTCCATGGGGCACGGGGGGCACGTGCCCCCACTTTTACAAGTGGCTGGGCGCGGGGGCCGTGAGTAGAAGAACGGCAAACAAGAAACTGACCAAACTGTACTGACCATCACGAAAGCGCTCACCAAAACGACTAATTGTACTTTTAGAGCCAAAATTGGAGGGACACGACCAACAAAATTTTTTTTGCTCCCGACTAATGCCCCCCCCCCACATTCAAATTCGTTCCTGCACCACTGCTCGCTGCAGAGTAGTGACTATAGTGGCGTGGGAAATTAATGGCACACGTCCGCCGCTTCAGAAAAAAATGGTAGTTCCTCTCCACTTTTTTGGCTCTGCAATTAGTCGTGCATTATGTATGAGCGCTTTTTTGACTTCTCATTTTCCCGTGTCCAGTCATTTGTAAAGTGGGGGGCACGTGCCCCCGTGCCATTTGGAGTCAGCGCCACTGGTCGTGACTAGAATAAGGAAATGAAGTAGTACATGTGTCTGTAGAATACGTCAAAGGAATGCTGGTGTCCAGGACAAGTACCCCATTCGCATAGAGGTCTACATGTACAGTAGGCTTATAGGCCAAGATGTTGCATGGAATTATAGGCAGAACAAATGTTAAACCAAACAGTTCTTCGTCAACCCGATCAAGTACAATGTGTTCAGGAAATAATGAATGATCGTACGAAGGCTGAGTTTGTGTATTTCCTGGCCATCACATTTCGTAGGCATTAGGAAAACACTGTTTGATGCGTTGGTTCACTTTTGGTTTTCAGACTCGACAAATGCGTTTTAACTGGGACGGAAACTAGGCCTATACGAAATATTCATTTGACTGACTTGTGCATGGGTCATTGGTCACGGGTAGGCCTATACAAGGGAGGATCAAGGAATTTGCGAAAGGGGGCCAGTTTCCCTGTTCCTACTTCCTTTCCCCATTCCCCTCCCTTTTCTCCTTCCCCTCGTTTTAGGAGGAGGCATCCTTAAGCCTGCAAAAGTCTGGGGGAGCGCTGTAAGCTCCCCCAGCGGGGTCCGGGGCGGAGTCCCGGCCGAAAACGAATTTGGTGCACTCTAAAGCTGTCAGAAAGCCACTGATGGCAATAATTTTGAATATTCTGAGTACCATGTTTGTCGTGTTTGAAGAAATTAACTGACGATGGTGTCGCCATAATACAGTACCGTTGTCACACGATGAGTACCGTGAGTGACGGCATAAGTCCGTCGCCCAAGGGGGAGGGGCGGAGCCGGCTCGGCCCCGTCTAAATCCGCCTCTGCTAAACCCACGACTCATGTGACCCATCCCAAAATTTCAACACATTTGACCGATGACCCACTGACCCATTTTAGCTCCGCTTCCGCGATCACTAAATGCTGCATTTTACAATACATACTTTGCACGACATACATATCGACTGTGCTGTGCCAAAAGGCTCTAAGCGACATTTCAACTTTTTTACAGGAGAGACAAAAATGTGATTATAAGCATTTGTTGCTTATATTCACTTTCGGTAAATTAACTAATAATTCTCTTCATAATTTTGATTCGCCTAAGCTTGGGTGTTTTTATATTGCACGCTGCAACTTTGTCTAATTTTAGATAATCTATTCATCTTTGTCGCTTGTGACCTTTCACAAACTGCTTGCCGGTCATTGATAGAATTGGCTAGTGTTGTAAGGGCGCTTAGAGCCTTTCAGTCCTGGTATAATTAATGCAATCAAAATGACAGCACCAGCCAAGGGCGCTTGACACCTTTCAGCACTGGACAGTAATATTCGATTATAACATACTGAAAGGTTCCAAGCGACATTCGGTATCGCTCAAAGATTTTATAAATATGTATTAGTTCTTTGGTATCGCTACAATAGCGCATACAGTTTTACAGCCCTGGATTGACGTTGGATAGGCCTAATCACCGCTGCGAAATTGAAGCTGGCCCACGTATGGCTGGTGTAATCATTTTAGATGAACAAATTGTGACACACTTTACGTGCGTCAGCTATATGCTGAAGCAGGTTTTAGGTATAGGAAATCCCTCAGCCCCTTCACGTAATTGGGTGTAGTGTCATAATCTGCAAAAAAGTGAAAATACCAAAAAATGTCGCTTAAAGCCTTTTGGCACAGGACAGTCGATATATACACACCCCACATTGCGAGTTGACACGAACATTGTCACTATTTGAGAACTCATCTCGTACGCCTATGTCCAGCTGTAGTCGCAACAATAATGCAATCACCTGGTCTACCATACAGCCGTAGGCCTCTATAAGCAACGCTGAATCAATAATGCATAAGCCTATGCCTATACAGACCTAAGCCTCGACACCGCCATATCAACAGTTTCGTGTTAGGTCAATAAATATAGTTGACTGTATTCCATAGGCCTATTGGGAACATAGGGTATACAGTCAACTCGTCGCTTGTACAAATACAATGGTGAGCTGTGATAGCTAGGTTATTGTTTGGTTTAGTGTAGGTGGTCCTATGTATACAGCATGTCTTGTAACTATCACTTTTCTGAAATTGCCCAGTGACGAGTTGACTGTATTCCCCAGGTTCCTATTTATTGCTAAGGTGCAAAATGCGGCCATGGGAAACAGTCGTGCGGTAATTTATAGTTAAAGCCTAAATGAAACAAGATCGCCATTTGATTAATGTTTGCATTATAGGCATTTCATGCCTGATAACCCGGTATATATTACTATACAGTATTATAGTATACTCATTCTTCGAGATAAGGCGTGCACACAACAGCCTTAAAAGAACGTAAAAGTAACGTTTCCAATTAAAAATGTGAAAAAATGTATTATAGACTGGCAGTATACTTACACCTTCAACTAGGCCTATGCGTAGCCTACATGTATATATCTGATTTCTGCAGCTGACCACTGTGGGACAAGACTGGAAAAAAGCAATCCAACGGATGCACCTGCAGCTATACGTTGTCTAAAAACTGTAGCCCGTGTTTCAAACTCCATCTAAGATTTTCGACCCCGTGTGTCGTCAGCCTAAGAGACGGACGGTCGGACGGACGGACGGACTGTCCGTCCGTCCGTCTCTTAGATGGAGTTTGACACTTATGAGCGACAAACACGCCTGCATATTCTATACTGTGCGCGCTGATTTGGTCGGGTGAACGGTATTATTATTGATCTTGATGTTTAATCGACCGTGACGCCTACCTGCAAGCCTCTTTCTCGAGCAATGTTACGCCGTTCGTGAATAATTTACCGGCATTTTGGAGGAGGGGGAGGGGTCGTCAGCCGTCCGAGCCCCATGCACTCCTGGCTATATGCGTCAAACTTACAAGGGTTAAGGTGCAATCACAACGGAAAGTTGTAAACACGGCGCAACAATATTTTGTATCGTATGAATTTCTCTGGATACGAAGGACACGTGAATATGCATGTAGCCTCTTTCGTTTAACACTTACTATTGGGTGCTATTTAATAATAGTAGAGTTATAGTTAGGGTGGGGGCGCTGAAAATGACGGACATGAAAATGACGGACCATCAAATTGCAGGGCATGAAATTGCAGGACATGAAATTGCAAGACATGACAAATATCTCTTAATTTTTGTTTCTACCAATCGCAGTAATTATAGCAGTATTGTGGAAAATTTGATGTACAGTTATATTGAAGTTAACTGTTCATAAGAAACAGCATTGTCGACAAGAATGTGTAGTATTTTTTGTTAAATTTTCGTATTTCTTCTTGCATTGTGATTCTGACGTTGCGGCAATGGAACTGTGTAATGTGATAATGAAATGAATTGAAAAAAGATCGAATAATACACGTGACATGTCTGCGAATAGAGTTATCCGAGCAAGTAACGACACCAACGATGTTTATGTGCAAGTTGCAACATTAACAAAACGATTAAATTTTGTAGCAGCTGCAAACAATATTCTACTGTACATTGTATACAGATTAGAGAAAACTGCTATATTTATGATGAGCAGGTGCAGTTAAGTTTTTTGTACGTTAACACGCTCACCGTACATACAAAAGATATAAAATTTAAAAGAAATGCACAATGTACTGTAATGCAATCTATTTTCGAGCGACTTGTCGTGTCTTGCAATTTCATGTCCGGCATTTTCAGTCAACCCGTTATGGTTATGATTAGATTTAGGTCTCTATATAGAGTCTGGTGGTTAAGAGGTTATGCACACGTATATCTACTACTTTCCATTGAACGGTACCCACTTATACAACACGCAAAATTCTCACGTAGGCTTTTGCACGTCAAGGATTACTGCAACTGCGTGGAATCTCCTCATATGCAGGATGATACAAAAAGAAAACCAGATTGTTGCCGATGTGTGGAATTCACAGCTAACAAAGGCGATTTCGATGAAAAAAAGTAGCTCCGCTCCCGCTCCGACAACCTCCCGCTCCGCTCACGTGCATGTTGTGCTAGTTAACAACAGAAAAGTTGTAGTTTTCTTAACATTTTAACTATACTAATTGTCTATAATTAAACGATACAGGTACACGTAACTGAAACAATAGTTAAACTGTCTGTTTACAACTGCCGATGTATCTGTAGTTAAACTTTTAGCAATCGACAGCGTAATGCGTTAATCCATTTGCCATTAAAGGACAGAGAGATACACTGAATGACACCGATTTCCACAAACCGACTATCAATACATTTTCACTGGCACAGGGTGATAGTGACGCCATTTTGTCTATAAAGGTTGCAGCCATGTTGGAGGTATACTCTGCTGCATTAGTGTAACGCAGTGTTTCCCCAATCTTTAGTGACGAAACGCACGGTGTGCAAAGAATCTGGCATGAGAATTTTTATCGCATTTTAACTCAAGTTAAGTGTACCTCCAATATGGTGGTGTGTTTTATGCTCAGTTCACTAACGCCACTACACCTACACCTATACTTTCGAGAGAAAAAATGGCTGCTGCTGGCGAGAAAGTAGTGTCATTTCTTCTGTTTTATTGTGAATGTTTACCCATGACATAAGTAGCAGATCAGCAGAAAATACTGTTTCTGAAAGAAGTTATGCTGTGTAATTATTAAGTTCTACGTACTCTTGTATCTGTTAGCAGACATTCTGTTGGCATGATTACATGAAAGTATGCTATTCCGTCTGTTAACATCAGTAGACCTATCTGTGAAACCGTCAGACTACAGTGTTAGCACACTGTCTTCCAGTTGGCATTGTATATGGCGACATTTTAGCTGTCACATATAGTTTTTGTTTCTCTATTTTTGCGTGGACATTATATGTTAATTGCTTGTATTTGAGTTGCTGTGTGCTGCTTCAGTGAATTGAATTTATAACACGGTGACATGAACAGGCCTACTGATAAGGGGCATTGAGTGTGACGTCGATATGCTGCTGTAACGCACAATCTGTCGTATCAAATCAGCTTTTTCTGCTCGTGATGCACCTCACAGCTAAGGCCAGTATCAGCGAATGTATTGCTAGTTTGCTAGATAAATGGATATAGGTACTTGCTACACTTTGCGTATCAGCTGATTCCCGGAACCACTAAAGCCATTACTCGACACGAAATCTGGGCCCGAAACCAAGCCAGTGTGTTTGACTTTCCACATATCACTAAATAATTCGGCCAGTAGGACTCTATATAGTGATGAGATTTTGTTAGTTATCCCGTAAAATTTTATGTCACACAGCTTTCAAAAGCCCCTTATACGTCACCGATAAAACGAATTTTATGTAATTGCATGGATTACGCGGGGCTGCGTACGGATCTATGGATGCAGGTCAAAGTCCGTGGGCGCGGGCTCGTACTGCGGCTTAGGATGTAAGACTGCTCTGTCCTTGACACACAGCGCCGATGCGACAGCAGCGTGCGGCTGGTGGCGCTGTACAAGTGTTATGCTTTTACTTGTACGTCTTATCTGGTTTGTTGTGAAAACCGCCTCCCAAATGATCACTGTATCGGGTGGGACATAGCCAAACTGTACTCACTCAGTCACACCTCTTTCACAGTTTACTTTAAATTACATTAGCATTTAGTACCAGTTGTGTGACTCAGCAAAAACTGCGTGTTCATATCTATGGTTAAAAACCTGGTTGGGTGTGATTACGAACTGTTCGATGCGCCATCAATGTTTTATTTCATCCATATGTCCATTAAAGAACGCTGTGCGTTTTTCGACTTTCGTGGCAATTCACAGTGCGCGGTCTTACTCCCTATCAAAGAACTGCAGTAAGCTTCGTACTGCACATCACATACTGTAGCTGCGTTGCTGCGGTATGAGCCATGCGCCAACGGCCAACCGAACAAACTACATGTACAGTCTTGGTTACTTCCATATAAATGCTATCGGCTGCTGATTGATAAAGTAAGCGAATGATGGCTTGATTGGTTGATAGAACACATTCATTGTCAAACTTTGATCGGAATAATCTTCACTTGATACAAGTTACTGAATCATGCAGTTTCATTTCCTCAGTTATGATGAAGTTTATTCGCCATAAGCAGCAGAGACAGGCAACACAGATAAAATACAATAGAAAACGCGGACAGTCGGACATACTACGCTGTTTCAATTTATTGGGCCACCATGTAAGTAGATGCCTTTTTCTGAAGGGTGGTATTTGTTGCAAAATGCAATGTGGGAATCGAAGCGACTTGGTCGAAAGGCTTAGCCAGCAGTGAACTTCTCGGCAAGCGAGTGCAAATGGATGACGGGCAAATTCCCCGCCGCTGACCGGGGGGGGGGTAATTCCCCGGCTCCCCCATTCATACACCATCCTTTATACGCTATAATCTTGTTAGCGCGGTGTGGTGTCCGCTCAACTTCGCATATAGCCGGAGATCGAACGCCGAACTATTGCCTGCGCAAAATCAATATCGACACAGCAGTAAATCTCGTCTTGCTGATATCGAGCTATAGCTGGACAAGCTGGGTAGATTACAGCGTGGCCTCGAAAAAAACGAAACCACTGTACAGAATAAACAGTACTAAATCGTATTTCAGCGTGCCGATGAGATTAGATTTTATTTTGCTCAAATTGAAGTTTCAAACAAGCACAGTTATGTTATTATTTGGTGTCAAATATTCTCTGCATGGCCTAATTTGTGACGTCAATTACTGTGCGTGAGCCGCAAAGCTGCGATATACGGGGTCAGATAAGGTAAATGATGCTAGGGCTCCCTCTGGCATCAGTTCGCCTAGGAATTCCACTCTTTAACTGTCTTTTAGACGAAAATTCGTGTAAAAAATTCTTTACTTTCTGAAATATTTGTTCTTTTTTGGGTATGCTTATTCAAATACGATTTTACCATGTACACTCATCTTGTCCATATTGCAGCTTCGAACGCAGTAATTGATGACGACACAAACTAGGCCACACATAGAATAGTTAATAGTACCAGTATATAATATGCTACTGCTTCTTTAACAATCAAATTTGGTGAAAACTGTAGCCTAATTGGTCGATTTAAAATGATAATTCAGAAGTCGGTGACTTTATGGGCCACCATGTAGCCTATAAGTATCTGGAATTCGCCCACTCCATATCGATTTCATCGCTCGTGCACTAGTCGGGTGTTTTATGTTTTCGTCTTTTTTTAAACGACAGTACGAATTGTCCTGGCCGATTTAGCATTTTCAATTTTCGAAGTTTTATAGACAACGTAGGGTCCGAGGGGGAGAATTGTCCGGGTACACGCCGTTTGCACCACGTCACACGTTTAGCCATGAGATCACAATTGCACTAATTGTGCGCGATAGCGTGACGTACGTATTAGCTTCATCACGAGCATTCTAGTCACAGCACGGAGCGTGCGTGCCAACACCCAAAACACAAACGCCAATTTAAATCACGTCGCAGCAGTGACTTCAAGTAAACATATACAGTGTTCATCAGGACGATATTTGTTGGAAAATGCAACGAGAAGACGGACGAACGGGGCATTTCCCGGCAGTGAAGTTTTCAACCAACGATAGAGTGTGAAGTTAAACGACTTTAAATCTCAATATCGATTACTATCACCATTTCGCCAAATACTAAGTAATATGTATGGAGCCGAACTGATCAAGTATACATGTAGTTAGCGAATATTTTAAGTAGGCCCTATTACCCCAAAACAACAGAGGGCCTAAAAAAATTTTACTTGTTTACTTGTTGCGTATAAAATACTACAGCGTATTTTTTGTTTTCATGTACGTTTCTGTCTCTGCTCAGTGTTCTGATATCAGTGTTTTGTGTCTCATAGGTCTATTTTGTGGTTTCAATGTTTTCACTGTTTTTTTTCATTAGCCACTATAAGTCATTATTATACATCGTCATCCCGTTGCCATGTTTTTATCTCGCATTTTTTTCATTCAAACAATAAATTACCTACCGGTTCACTTGCTACAATCCTTTAACCCGTTTATTATTTAAAAAGCATAACCTATGGGACAATAAACAACGTTATGTTATGCCGCGGAATTAAAGTATAAAAACTGTAATGTTATGATTATTGCAATAAAAAACAAACCACCGGCATCATGCTACACTTCTTTGCTTCCTATAACGCTGCCCTCGAGATGCTGTCGCCTTCACATCAAAGGTGGAACCTGACGCGTGATGAAGTTCATACTGGATCGGCAGGTTTTTTAACTGCAGATCATCTCGTATATGCACTCCAGTGCGGTCAGACTAATTTCACGGCGCCTGATTAAAAACGATTATTCCTCTAAAACCGATCGCACTTGCCAGCTCGCGTATCGCGTATCATCGCATATCAAGTCCTTCAGCTTTCGCATCAGAACCATATTAGTCTCGTGTCTCAGACCGACATGGAATAGCAAAAGCGATAGAAGCGATAATTGTACGAGCAGGGAACAGTTCAATGACAACGGAAAAGTTGTATAAATACGTGTGCATAACCAATAACAAACCAAACACTAAATCTAATCATAACCTTAACCCTATACAACTAAACAGCACGCTGGTCCCTAAGCATGCCATCATAGTCGCATGTCTTACGTATCCGGAGACATTTCATAGTGCACTGTTTTTACTACTTTTCGTTGTAACAGTCCTATTCCCGGTCTATACAAACGGGCTGCAAAGACAGTGCTATAAGAACTGGTGTACAAACTGCAGTTTATTTAGTATAGTCGACGGCGCCACGACACTGTCGAAAGCAGCAAAAAAAATAAGAATCAATGCTGATATAATGTTCGCGTGATTCCTCGTGTTTTGAGCCATGATGCGTCAACCTCCGCCAACTGACGTCTTCAGTAGAGACCTTATATTTCACATACTTTCGCACACGATGCCTTGCGACTGATGTGTACTTGTTCTCGTGGATACAATCAATTTTGCCACGTTTTAATATTTATTGCAATCGGTTGCGAAGTTTGGATTTTGTCCGTGGTGCGAAGGAGTTGGTCTTACGAATGCCTCTGCGACAGGAACGTCAATTCCACTCAACAACAGTATGACTTCAATGAAAACTTCATTTCCGGTCTACATCATTTCAGCTTTCAAAAATCCCACACAACGTGTCACTATTTCCCCTATAGCTGAGATTTGTTATAGGCTACGATCTCGGCTTAGTCCATTAGGGTGCGGTCCAATGACAACCGAAAGTAGTATAGGCCTAAATACTTGCGCATTATCACTAACCAACCTGACACTAAATCTAATGCTAACCCTAACCCTAAACCCTAACCCCACTACTAAACAACACGCAATTGTAAGTATTCAACTAAATATAGTCACATATCCTACGTGTCCAGATAAATTCACACGAAACAATGTTGCTGCGCCGTTTTTTTACAAATATCCGTTGACATTGTGCTTTAGCCAGTACATCACAGGCCAAGCCGACGTGACAACACCCATGTATTGTCACAGTGTTGTATATATGCCTATACGACTATACGATTAAGAAACTGTCGAAGCAAAAAAGAGCAAAAAGTTTTTTTGCGTGACATTGCGACCGTCATGAATATGAAACGACACGAGAGTGCACTCTGGGCTCGCGGGTGCTAAATGACATTTATTCAAGTCTCATTTCAGTTCAGCTGACGCCAATAATTTACGCGAGCTGAAAGACATCTCGTGACTCGCGAGCTTTTTGGAAGGTCGATAACGGTTAATGACTACAGTATACGCGATCGCCAAGGACACAGAGACAGACAAAGAGAGATCCGACAGGGACAACGAGACATAGGCAGAGAGGCACAGAGCGATAAAATGCGACCAGCATATTGCGCTGACAGTAAGCAGACGACCATGATTCGCGCAACCACAGGACGTTCCAAAAAGTAAGCTGCTATTTAATGATATCAAGAAATCGTAAACCTGCTATGAAAACTAGATTGCAAGTCACATTTGAGCGAAAAACAGCAGAAGAATATTGTAAGTTGGTATTAAATATTCTATGCGCGATCTAATTCGTGACGTCGTATAGTACGTCACTGCGTTTGAAGATGCGATATGGGTAAAACGTGTAAAGGACAAAATATCCAGGGGCGCGGGAATGTAATGGGCAGATGGGGCAGTTGCCCTACCAACTGTGGAAATGGTAGGCAAACTATACACTTTGCTGTACCAATATTTCGTAACTGCATATTGTAAACCGACAGCGTATATAGCCTGCCAACAGTATAGCTAAGTAGGCCTAGTGGGTTGCTCATCTCCATGTCTATACAACCTTTAAGTCCGTAGGTAGTATAAACCACAAAGTCGATGACTCCTGGCCATACTTCCAGTTACCTTCCCGACAGTACAGCATTACCGCCTTATACCACATTATACTGGATCGTGATGGAGGGAATGTGCGAGAGTGACCTGACAAGGGCACGCAGTACGCGACGGTGCAGTAGGTGAGAGTCGAACGGGCGACCTGCTTGTCTTAACCACACATTTGGGATTCAGTTGCATGCGGTTTTATATTGATACGTTCTATCTTTTCGCGGGCGTTGCGTGAGCACCAGCGATTCAAACACACGTGCTAACAGCACGCGCGCGCGAAGAGAGAGCGGAAATGCATTCTTGGAAACGAAGAATGACGCTGCACGACTGGACAATGATGTATAGGCTTATACTATGCAGGGTGGCCCAAAAAAGTAAGCCACAACCAAATGATCAAAATCGTTTACAATCGTATTAAAG
>Ga0209568_1000430_pt1 | contig 14530 bp, 20 predicted proteins | sample WorMetOlspDAHAB2_FD_187406 | JGI IMG/M metagenome (GOLD analysis project Ga0209568, IMG submission 187406) | Marine gutless worms symbiont microbial communities from Max Planck institute for Marine Microbiology, Germany - Olavius sp. DAHAB.2... ...
GCGTGCCGTCCGGAACCAGGTGGTTACTCCGGCCCTGGAACGACTCGTGGAAGCGAATACCCTCCTTTCGGGCCTGGGCTTCGAGTCGTCGGGTCTGGCGGCAGCTCACGCGGTACATAACGGCTTGGTCTCGGCCCCCGCGACGCACGGCTATCTTCACGGGGAGAAAGTCGCCTTCGGCGTGCTCGTGCAATTGGTTCTCGAGGGGCAGCCTCGATCTGTCCTACACCAGGTGCTTGCTTTTTCTACCGAGGTTGGCCTGCCCATCACTCTGGCAGAGGTTGGGCTGACACAGCCTCCCAGGGAGCTGCTGGAGAAAATCGCCAACCGGGCCACAGTTGAGGATGAAACGATCCACAACGAGCCTTTCGAGGTGACGCCTGACATGGTCGTCGATGCGATCCGTGCCGCCGATGACCTCGGACAATGCTGGCAAAAGCAGAATGAACTGAAAGCACCGATTCGAATCGACTGATTCGACGATGAATCCAGGCGGTCGTGATGCGATCCAGGCAGCCGGGCGATGTAGGGGTTGGAGAAGGACGGGGAAAGGAAGGGTTTTACGATTCTCCCGGAGAGCACATCACTCGCTCAAGCGTGCCGGGAATTCTTCAGAACCCGCGGAGTTGAACTCGGCGGCAACTCGATTCACAATCCACCGATCCAACTTGGAGAGCTGGTCCCAAAACAAGACGCACAAAAAGAAAAAGCCCTGCGGAGAAACAGGGCTTTTTCAGGGAGAAGAGGCGTAAGTAAAAAGCCTCCTGCCTGGTGGGCAGGAACAATGCTACGTCCCTTCTCCCTCAAGTGCAAGCCCCCTTGCATCCTCGGGAGCACAACGTGGCAATACCCTTTCAGAACCAGAGCCCCACCCACTGCGACAGCCCACCGAAGCAGCGACTTTTCCACCATCTCCTGGACCGCGTGCTGCCCCAAGCGGCCAGCTGTCCACTGCCCGCTCCGGCCCACGCCTACGTTCCACGGATCAACACCGGCGGCAACTTCTGCGGCCACGATCCACGCAATCCACACCTGGAGCTTGTGAAGCCGGTTAAGAAAGGGCCGGGGGGCCTGCCCCGCATCCTGACCCTGTGCATGGAGAAGCTGCGCGGCTTCTACGATGCCCCCCGCAAAACCCTGCCGTCCCTCGACCTAGCTAATGGCAGCAGCAGACAAATGCGCAGCGAGCGGCGCGAGTCGAGCGTCCTGGTGGGGCAAGCGCTCATCAGTCGCATGGACCTGGAGACCATGAAGGTCGGCACCCCGACTCCGAGCGGGTTCCTGAACTACACCCTGGCCGCGATCGCCAAGGATACCGGCTTGTCCCGGAAGCGCGTGTCGCGGGTCATGACCGATTTCAAGGCCGGCAACCTGGTCACGGTAACGGAGATCCGCAAGCAACTGGCGGATGGCTCCTGGCGGGCCATAGCGGCTGTCAAGAGGGTCTCCCAGCACCTGTTCGAGGCACTGGGCCTGGCGACGATGTTGAAGCGGGAACGGGAGAATGCCAGACGACGCCGGGAAGCGCGGCAACTGGAAGCCGAGCGCGCCCCGGCCTCGCAAGCAGCGAAGGGCCGCCTCGTACTGGTCTTGGGCTCGCTGTTCCAGAAGCGCACTCAGAGGCGGCGTCAACTCAACGACAGTCCTTCCCGAAGTCCTCCCCCAGCGAGCCTGCCGGATGCTTTCGCGGTCCGCAAGCGCTTACAGCTCAAGGCGCTTGAAGTGATGCAAGCGCACCCGGACTGGAGCCGCAACCAGGTCTACGCGGAAGCCGAACGGCTCCTGAGACTGCGGCGATAACCACAACCAAGCCGGCCTTGGCTGACTTGGCGCTCCCTACTGGCCACTTCAGGCTGGTCGGGGACCACCGGCTGCCCCCATTTCACTCGCAGAGGCGTTTTCGGCCCCGAAACTTCCGATATCACCCTCTTGCAATGCCCCCGCCCTGTCGCCAGGTCCAACCTTTCGCTCACCAGGAAGCTTGCGGAGCCCTAGCAGGGAGCCAGCCGAAAATTAAGTGTCCATGACCCTCTCGATAAGTGTCTTGCCTTAATCAAGACTTCAAACTCAAAAACAGGAACGCCTGAACAACCTGGACTCAAGGCGGGATACCGGTAGGCCAGAGGGTGCCGGGGGCTCTTTTCGATAACCTAAAAACAGAAGGAATCAGCCGGCATATCAGTGTTGGTCAGGAACAGCTTCGGGAGATACTCAGAGGATTAGGGAAAGAATGCGCTCTGGCGCAAAGGAGAAAACCCCGCCAGCCAAACGTACAGGATCGAGCCGAAACGCAATGACCCGAAAGCTACGGCCGATACCGACCACCACGGGTAAGCAGCCTAATGAAGATTTTCTGGCAGGCATCATGCTGAGTGGACAGCCGTTCGAAGGTGCGCCAATGCATCCCCTTGGGCTTCCCGCCGCCATCGTTGATAATGCCCGGCTCCCAGCCCAACTGGCTACGGATGCGCTCTCCCCGCCGCCAAATCCGACCCCCCCTCCCAAGATTCCCGCTGACGGAGGTAGATCAGGTTGAGATACCTGCTCACTCGACCAACCGTCGGCGCTGCTCGCGGAGAACGCGCGATAGCTCACGCAACAATCGCCACGTGCCGCCCTTATAGGCACTGCGGGATGCCACCGCCTTTCCGGCTTCGGTCCTCGACCCAGTCGATTTCTCCCATGGACGCCATTTCTGGGTCAGCTCGGCCTGCCGTGTGCGTCGCTCTGGGGACCAACCGCTCGTCATCTCTCGCCTCCAATAGTTCATTTTTCAGCTTCGGATTTCCCCACACCCGGGGTGGTGCCGGGACCGTCCGGCGCATTGTTCACTTGCTGGTTGCCCTGGGCGATATTGGCCTGGTGGACATACCCCATTGCCAGTGGCCACTTGAGGGCCGCCAGCGCCTCCCAGGTCGCCCAGCACTGTGACTATGCCCGCAGCCCCAGCTTGAGGTAGCGGTCGAAGCCGCGTGCTGATTCAGTGCTGGCGGCGCATTGCGCAAGGTAATTGAAGATGGCGTCCAGGGTATGCGCTTGCGCCGTGAGCATGGCCTCGCCGCGCCTCAGGTCACCCTCGCCGCTGGCACAAGTCTGCTCCGTTAAGGACTCGACTAGGCCACCCAGCTCAAGGGTGTCGCTGGCGTTGCTGTATTTCTGCAGCGTGCTTGCCGCTCGAACCGCTGGGTGCAGGGCAGCGCGGGCAATGGTGGCTGAAGGCTCCTCGCCGGGCTCGTGGACTACCGCAAGCCGGTTGGGGTCCCGCCTGGGAGAAACCTCAGACTCGTCAGACCCAGGGCCGACCTCTCTCGAAGGGATGGGATGCGATGGGGCAGTGCTGGCCACTCGAATACCTTATGGATTGGGTGCGTCATCAGTGACGAAGTGTGCGTCATCGGTCGGTTTTTGCGTCATACGGATGATGCGGGTTTTTGCCTCGCGCTCGAAAGTAATCTCGATACCGGACTTACGCAGAAAGGGAGCTGCGCGGCGTAGCCGCCCCGACAAGGCCCTGGCGGTCGACGGCCAACTCTTCGTGTTGCGTACCTTCTCCCCAACTTCCTCGTCGAAGGGGGCCAGAAGTTCTGTCGCCGTTCCTTCCCAGTCGTCCCGCTCATTCATCATCGAACGAATAGCGGAGGCGACCGGATCGCCTTCGAGCACGCTATCAACGGCATCGTCCCGGTTTCCGGCATAGGCCGCCTCGAAGGTGCCTGCATCCCAGAATGCCGTCTCACAGGCGGTCGCCCATTTGGCGAAATCCGCCATGCGTGGCAGATTGTCGAGCCTGATTTCGGGAAGCCTCTTGAGGCCATGCGCCATGGCATCGAGCAGAGCCCCTAGGATTTTCGGTTGCTCGGCCTCGAAGTCGGTCCAGAGCTCATCCTCGGCCTGGCGCTCCTCCTCCGGGATGGCCTTCAAGGTCAGGAAGATGGCCCGATCCGCTAGATCGGGACGGGTCACGATGTCCTCGATGCCGTTCAGGATCACCGGGCGGCAAGCGTCGAACAGCACCTCGTCCTGATCGGTGTGGAGCTTACGGGTCGCGAACCCGCCACCTGTGGCGAGGCGACACAGGGCGTCCGAAATCCATCCCCGCAAATCGGAAATGTTATCGAAGACGAGCATATGGCTATTGGTCGCCGCAATGAACAGGTCGCGGTCCTCACGCGGCAGGGCGCGCAGCGGCGCCAACTTGGGATCGAGCAGAGAGCGTAGAATCCTGGCGAATGTGGACTTGGCCGATCCCTGCTCGCCCGATAGGACCAGAACCGGATAGGGGCCACGATTGCGCAGCACGGCCAGCGCCCAGGCAACGGCGAGCACGAAGTCCCTGCCGTCCCGAACATTGAGGAAACGACGTAGCGCCTCGATGGAGCCGCCAGGCTGAGGAATCGGTAACGGTTGCACGCCAACATCCGATCCATGCGCGGACTGGTGGCGGAGGTGGACACGCGGGACTCCCGTCCCACATGGGGAGAATCATGGGGCAGGTCGTTGCGTTGAAGCCCGATTCGGCGACAGCAGCGGTTCCTGTGATGTTTATAGGGAAGGCTCACCGGTGCTGTGACAGCGACACCTGCGACACATCGACCGGATAATCCGGCAACTGTCGCACCAGTCGCAACTGTCGCAGTCGCAGAGCAGCTGAAATCACCCCCTGAACGGTCGTCCGCTTCGACGCGGAATTTGTTGCGGTGTGAATTGCCTCCGCTTGTTTTTGATCCCCCGCCCGGCCACCCGACCTCTCCCAAGAGGCCTTCCCGGCGCAGATCAGGCGTGTCGGTCAATCAGCCACTTCGTTCAATGGCGGCAGGCTTTTGATGATCCGCGCGCTCTCCACGCTCACGCGCACGATGCGCTTGAGCAGATCGACGATGTAGCGCGGGTCTTGCGACCAATCGTTGGAGTCATTTTTGATGCCGCTCTCTTTGTCGGTGGTCACCTTCTTCGGGTTCATACCAACCTCCCATCGTCTGAGGGAATATCAAGAAATCTTGCCCGGCACTCAGTTGCCGTCCTCTCGGGTCGCGAGGATGGCGCGCTTGTCTGGGAACCCGCAAGGTCGCCCAAATCCAGCCAAAATCCCGCGACCGGGCATATCCGAGCCTGTGCAGGTCGGATGCCTTGTGTTGCGTTCGATCAATCACCCACCTCATCCCGCGCCCATCGCGGCTTCCCGCGCCGCCCTCTCTTTCGCCCCCACATTCCCGATTCCCTCAGCTCCGGGTCGAATTTCGACCTACTTGGAGGCCTGTTTGGGGGGGGGGGCTAAAGTAAATTATTAACTTATAACACCCTGACTTATAGGTTATTTATCTTTCATTCTGACGGATCAGATGGCAAGCGACCATCGTTGCCCTCTGCGCATTGGTCGCCACAACGCCGTGCCGGGCGGATTTGCCATTCACAAGCGAAGAGTTATTGATTCGGGAGCGAACCGTCCGCTTTAGTGTTGGCCTAGATTATGCAAACCGGACCCGCCGCAAGGAACAGCCTACAACCAGTCTCCGCGCATGTTGTGGTGGTGTGAGAACCTGGTGATCAGTATCATAACGGTCGTAGATTCTTTGGGAAATTTTCAAGAGTTGAAGATCATCGGGTTGAACCCGCCTCACAGAGGGTAAGATGAATACGATAGATCCCCCAAGCGGTGCAGCAGTCAGCATGAATAACAACGGCACCATCATTGTGGGGAATGTCGGTGTCTCAAAGACGTACTCCATATATTGGATGGAAGGATCACCCCCAACAATGATGAGAATAGGATACCTCCCAAACGGGACGTTGAGTCATGCCAACGCAGTAAGCGGTGATGGTGGAATCGTCGTGGGATATGGCGACACAACAGGTAGTGTCAATCGTGCCTTCCGTTGGAAGAAAGACTCTTCGCCAGAAATGGAGACTCTCGAAATCCTTAATGGCTATACAGAAAGCACGGCCCGCGGTGTAAACCACGACGGAAGTGTCGTCGTAGGGGATTGCCGCCGCGCCGCAGGCGATACAAGGGCAGTCCGATGGAAGGAAAAAGAAATGGCGGCGGAGAAACTCAGAGCACCCCAAGAAGCTGTTCGTTGTAGCGCCATTGCTACAGATGACAGTGGTGCTGTCATCGTGGGAAGGTGCGATCTAAGAAATGGCTACTCTCACGCGGTCTGCTGGCTAGGCGGTTCAACCACAGAAGTGACGACGCTCGAGTGCCTTGGAAGCTTGAGTAGCGCTGACGCCTATGCAGTGAGTAGTGATGGAAATGTCATTGTAGGGTCCAGCACCGACCCAGAAAACCCACGAATAACGCATGCAGTCCGCTGGAAGCGAAATCCAGGCACCAACACATTCGAGATATCAAATCTCAACGTTCTCCCAGTCCCCCCCTCCAAACAATGTCACTGCACGGGCGTGGGGAGTGAATCGCGATGGAACTGTTATCGTTGTAGGGTGCTTATACTTAGACACCACAAGCGAGGCATTTATCTGGAGGGAGGATGCAACACCCAAAGTTCAGAAACTCGAAGACGCCACCGGAAGGCGCATAACCACCGAAGTTTATGATGTGACTAAAAAAAACGATGATACTACTATCGCAGTGGGATCGAGCAGCTTTAGCGTTGGTCATTTAATAGCGGTCCGTTGGAAAAACCTCTCAATAGAGGACCTCCACTTCCCCTCGTGAGCCGATCGAAATAATCAACACGCAGTTCCTACTACTCGTAATCGAACAGCCTCAATACCCGCGCGGCACGCTGGCTGGATTGTGAACGCGGTGGTCAGAACCATCGGCTGTAGCAGCCCCTCGAATCAATGCGTTGCGGAATTCTCAGAATCTTATGGCGCGGAGGGATGGGAGGCGGTGCGGCACACTGGCTGGACCATGATGACAGTTAAGGACATGACCAATGCTCGCTCCTGTCGCCTAGGCCACCGGAGATGCCACCTGACATATGGGACTGCCCACATGAACAGTTGAACCGAGGAACGGGAACGCTTCACGACCATCTTCGAGCACTTACGTGGCTGATCCCAAACGGCCTGCGCCGCAGGCCTGCATCCCAGAGATGATGCGCCTGGAAAAGCGTGTCCCGGCCGAAAATCAGCACCGATTCTACAATTTAGACCTCGCCCCGGACCTCTTCGGGGGCTGGACGCTGGTTCGGGAATATGGACGTATCGGAAATCCCGGACGGCTCGTGATCGATTGGTTCGAGACGAAGGAGGAAAGCCGGGAGGCGTTGCAGCGGCTGGCGCGGCAAAAGCAACAGAGGGGATATAATCTTGCCAATCTGAGATGAGTCTAGAGGAAGGGAGAGCAAGTTTTCCAATCCCGGAAGCCAGCACCACGGCTTACGTCGGACGGCGAGAAAGTGCTTTCCGCGCTCATCGCCCGCGCGATAAATGGGAGAGACGAGGGCGCACCCGGTTCTAAGTTTGCGCACGACGAACCACCCACGCTTGTGCTCGATTTCGAGCGTGTGCGGAGTTGGCTTGAAGGACTGCCCCAGGACGAACGGACGAAAAAACTCCTGGCAGCCCTCGAAGAAATCCCACCAGACAGACGGTCAGCACGCCGAACCCCGGCTCGGGTCAGGCGCGTTGACTGAACGGCGCCATGGTTTCGACTGGCTCCCCACTCACATAGTCGGCCCATGCCTGCATCATCCGGCAGCGTTTGGTGAACAAGTCTCCGCGCCGATAGGCGGCCTCGACCCGGTTCTCGATGACATGGGGCAGAGCCATCTCCGCCACGTCCCGTGGAAAGCTAGATGTAGCGACCTGCAAACATCGCGCTCTCAGCCTGCGAACATCCAGACTATCCCGGATTATCTGCAAACAGCGTTAGAGTCCAGATCAGTGGGACGAAGACGCAGGTGGGGAGGCTCTGGGACGCTCCATGGGCACGGGAAGGCCGTTCAAGGGGTTCCTTACACCTGACAAGGTGATGCGGCTGCCGGGAATGGCGAAGGATGCCTAGGGACGGATCGCGGAAACTGACCAAGTCCCGATCTACGGTCGCCAGATCCTGTATCCAGGATCAGGTGTTCTCCGAACGAGCTGCCATTCCGCCGCAGCAGAGTGGCCGCAGGACGATCCCCGCGGCAGCTTTAGAATAGGCTTCAGAGATCTCTTATGGCGGTTCGGGTTATGTACTAAGGCCAGAGCTTAAGAGTCGCCACGACGAGGCCGCCGACGGTCAAGGTGGTGGCGAACGACCACACCATGAAGCGGTCGATACGCCGCGTCAACTCCTCGAAGCGCCGATCCATGCTCTCGAAGCGCTTATCGACGGCCTCGAAGCGCTTGTCCATGTTTTGCTGCATGTTCTCGAAGCGCTTGTCCATCTGCTCCAGGATGGTCTTGATCAGCTCGCGCTGATGCTTGAGCTCCTCCTCGATGCGCACCATGCGTTCGCGCAGCTCGATCTCGTAGACCACTGGTGGCTTGCCCAAGGACTGCTCAGCGAGCCATTCACCGAGCTGGCCTTTAATACGGTCCTCGATATACGCGATGTCTTCCGCAGCGAGGTTCGTGGTGGTCATTGGCGTTTCATTGGGTTTCGATCGCTGGATGAGGGACTAGCTCATCATTGCATATTTGTTGCTCATCTCAGACACGTTGAATGCTATGAATTACAGGATAAAAGTTATGTTAAACACTCAATTATATACGATAGTAAGCTCATTCAAGGGGGCAATCTTCGAGGACTACCTAAAGTCAAAGATAGGGTCTTTTCCCGCGCGCAATTTTTTATTTTGCTTCTAGCCGAGCCTCAAACTGATCACATCTCAAGCTGCTTGGAGATCTCAAGCGCGCGCCGCTTGCCGACGTTGAGATAGGCCGAGGTTGCCACGACCGTGCCTTGCCCCCCAAGAGCTCGCGTACAGCCTCCACGTTGCGCGTCTGTTCGTAAATGAACGCGGCTTTCGTTCGGCGTAGGCTGTGCGAGCTGTAAACCGCAGGGTCCAGGCGGGCATGCCCACCCACTTTTTCACCAGCATGCGGTATTGCCAGGTTGAGATCGCCTGGTTCGGGTCGCCACGGAGCCTGGTGAACAGCGGCGCCCAGGGAAGTTTGCGGCTCGCCGCAAGCCACTGGGCGAGCGCCTTCCGGGCGTAGGGCGTGAGGGCCACCAGAACACCCTTTTCGGTCTTCCGCTGGTGAGCCGCGAACTTCTTCGAGGGCCTGCCCGGTGTGATGGGTTACGTCGGCGACGGTGAGGCTGAGCAAATCCACCCCGCGCAGATCGTGTCGATGGCGGTGGCGAATTTCCAGTCCACGGTTTCATGTCTAATTATAAATACCGACTTAAGAGCTAACGGTGGTTCAGCCGACCGACGCCTCCCACGGCCCATCGACTAACTCAGCCTCGCCGTTGTCCGGCCACGGTGGCATCGTCACCGCAATGGCAGAGAGTAACACGCCAGCGTCGGCACAGAATTGGAACCGGGTACCGACTGGGATCGTCAGCGAAACGCCCGGCTTGAGTGGCACGATGGCCTCGTGTTCACCGTGGCAGCGCCACATTGCGCCCCGCCCGTTGACTACATACCAGATCTCCTCGACGGTGCGGTGGACGACAGCGCGTGACACCTGACCCGGCGCGAGCGAGAAATGCGCCATTGAACCACCAGTGAGCGTGAGCAGTACACGGACACTGGAGCCATCAGGTGCCACCATCGTTGGATCCGCCGGTAGGGTCACCGTCGCGAACTTGAGCATGAGAAGGCCTATCGACACCGGTAAGGATGTTTTAGAAATGAACGTTTGAGTGACAAGAGTGGTAAGCCACTCCCGGGGAGAAAAAAGCGTCGCTTATCCCGTAACGTATTTTTCGCTTAGCATACGTTTCTTGAGAAAGAATAGGTCACAATTTTCCACATGCCCCGCCGAGCGATCCCCTCTACCGCACAGCGCGCCACTTTCGAGACCTTGCCGACAGAACCGGTCGAGCTTGCCAAGCACTCTCTTCCACGTAGTCGCCCCAGTCGGAGCATAGCCTGGGACGTGGTGATAGGGGGTCAAAAGCTTGTCCGAAACGTCCTCCTCGATTCCCCGGCTGGCCTTCAGTCTAGCGAACAGTTTGGCTAGTGTCGGGAAAGTGGCAAGCTTGGTTTCTTGCCCGGCCGGATAGTCGAACTCGATGGTCTGGTGGCTGTTGCGTAAGCTGTCATCACCAACCGGGAACAACGCGAGGGAAAAACAATGAGAATGGTTCGGTTATACGGATTTCTAGTACTTCTGGCTATTGGTGGGGCAGCTGATGCAAAACTATATTTTAGTAGTGATGGTTTGCATCTAATCACTGACTTCGATGTTAAAGTTATTGATGATGCGGTTGGGAAGTGCTGAACGAATGCTGATGCTGTAAAGACAGCCGTAGAACTGATCTTGCGGCAGAGTGGGCTTAAGATCGTTAAAGACGGTATGGGTACGTTACACTTAGAAGTACACGCATTTCGATTAAAAATATCAGGCCTTTATGCGGGCACCTTTCATTCGACAATCGAGATACCAGGAATATGGAAAACTGGGGAACATAGAGTTGTTGGAACATTGGTTTTAAAATCAATGATAGGGACCTTCACTAATTCGGAAAACGGGAATCAGGCAATCTTAGAATTTGCACAAGATTTCGCCCGTAAGACCGCCAACATGATACTCAAACAGCGCAGCGAAAACTAGTAAGACCACTTATAGAGAAAGTCAGAGATAAACTGGAAGCTATGAGGATACTACGTCTTGTCTCTGTAATCACACTACTGACTGCCTTACCGGCATCGGCAGCGCAGCAGTATGGAAATGTCATCGTGTCAGAGATTACCAGTATCTATGACGGAGATACGTTCAGAGCCAACATCGAGAGGTGGCCTGGAATCATCGGCCACAGAGTCCCTATACGGATCAATGGAATCGATACGCCGGAATTGCGGGGCCAATGCCAGCAGGAAAAGGTACTGGCTAAAGAGGCCAAGAAAGTGACTGTTTCGGTACTAAGAGCAGCCAGCAAGGTTGAGCTACGTAACATGAAGCGAGGTAAGTACTTTAGGATCGTATCTGATGTTTATGCCGATGGTATGAATGTCGGGGAGCAACTGATTGGAAGAGGGTTGGCCGTGAGATATGGTGGTGGCAAAAAGATTAAAGATTGGTGTAAGTGATGATTTACCTCGAATTCTTAAATTCCAAAGGGATAGTATTACAAGCACTACTCTTCTATAAGTTACTATATATTTGCTTCGGGCCTTGAAAACTTTTTCCTTCTTTTTCCTCACAGTTTTCGATAGGCACGAGTTTAGATGACAGTACAATTCGCCAACTCAACTCTCGAAGACCCAGATGTTCAACCTTATTGTGAAAGCAACCCCTTGAGCCGAAGGGCAGGATACATTCCCCTATGACCGCATTTTTGAGTACACGGACTCTCAACTGATAGAACGATACAAGCCGGACGGGAAACTGAACATAGGAGCTTTGGCTGATTTACCCACACTGCTTGTCAAAGAAAGGCCCAACCGAGAGGATCAAGTCGTGGTCATGTCCTTAGTGCGTGGGCATAGGTGCGGGCAGTATGGTGTCCGCGCTCTCCTCGCTGATGCACACCCGGATGCGCTGGCCCTCCTCGTCCTCAACGCTGAGCTCCGTGGGATCGGGGACGACCCAATCCCATATACCACCGCCGTAGAGGACCACCTCACCTGGGAGCGCCTTACTCAGGGGAACTGTCGGGATTTCTACCGCCGCATGGAGCCTTCCCTGTCACGTCGATACGCAACCTCCAGGGAGTACGCACGGGCTGTGTCGCACCGGATCATGTACTACCGGGCCGACAAGGAGGTCATCACAGGGATCAAGATCTCCCACGGCCTGACCAGCCCACGCCACGAAAACCGTCACGGTGACCGACGACGGTAAACCTGAAACGCCCAAGCGGACCTACGGACCGCCGGAAGGCGTTCCGGAAAGCCGGATCCGAGGGTTATATGAGTAGGGGGGTTGCAGTAAACCCCAAGTCACGCAGGATATTGCGGCGGGGGTGATGAGCTGGCGCGAAACTCGCGATAATCTCTTCGGCAGAGACACCCAATATGCACGACTCGCAAACCCACTAAACCGGACAATGCCAAAGCTTCGCTCGCGGTCTCGCAAAAACAGGAAGGGAGGATCGGTCTTCCAAGCCCGGAAAGAAGCGGGAGGGCTTACGCCGCAAGCCAGGCATTTGCTCTCCCAGCTCAAAGCCCATTTAGCGGGAACATTAGAGGAGGATATCGAGATTGACTTCGCGTCTATAAACGACACGCAATCCGTGTTCGATATCGACCTCGAAGGCATGCAACGCCTTCCCCGGCGCGACCAAGTAGAACTCTTTCTTGCGCTTAAATTGTTTGAAGAACTTCCCCGGCGCGACCAGGAAAGGCTCCTTCTTAGTTTCCGCAACGCTGGAATAAGATCGGCTTTCTGCCAGGCCCCAACCCCCAGGGAGACCCCAATACGGGTCAGGCGTGTTTATTGAGGGGCACCATGGTTTCGGGTTTCTCCCCGCTCACATAGTCGACCCATGCCTGCATCATCTTTCGGCGCTTGGCGAACAGGTCGCTGCGCCGGTAGGCGGCCTCCACATCATGGAGGATTTCACGAGGAATGTGGCCAGTAAAACGCTCAAAAGGGAAACGATGAACAATATGCATCCGAACCCAGGCAAGAAGGCACCGGACAAGTTTCTGGAGGCTAACAGCATCAGGCTGCACTATATCCATCATCAAGGGGTGGAGCCGCCCCTGATTCTCATGCACGGCCTTACCGGCAATGCACATTCCTTCGATGCAGTACTGAAAGCGGGTGTTCGACGAGAGGTTTTGACCGTAGATTTACGCGGACGGGGGCTCAGTGATAAGCCGGCGCACGGATATACCATGCAAGACCATGCGGCCGATATCATCGGCATGCTAGATCGGCTTGGTATGGAAAGTGCCGTCATCGGGGGGCACTCCTTCGGGGGATTGTTAAGCATCTATTTAGCCTTCCATTACCCCAACCGGGTCGAAAAGATCATCATGATCGACGCGGCGGCTAGAATGCATCCAGATGCTGCTACGATGGTCGGACCCGCCATAAGACGTTTGGGTAATAAATGGCCATCCTTTTCCGATTATCTGGAAGAGACAAAACGCTCCCCCTGTCTGAAGGGTAAATGGCTTCCCGAGATGGAGAGTTACTATCGAGCGGATGTGGTAAAGGAAACGGACGATGGAAGCTACACGACGAACTCATCGCCGGAGCATATTACCGAGGCCCTCCAGGGAGCGATCGGAGGCCGCATCGATCAGCTGGAGTATGCAGGCCGAATCACACAGCCGGCAATCCTCATCCATGCCCTGGAAAGCTGTAGTGAGGAAGCGCCGATCCTGCCTGAAGCACTGGCCAGAGAGACAGTCGATACGATGAAGGAATGTAGGTATGTAGCCGTCCCAGGCAACCATATCACCATGCTCTATGGGGAGGGGGCCAGAGAAATCGCCAAGGCGATCGACGACTTCTGAGCAAAGCCAAAAGCGCTGCGCTCGTTATCGGGTCGAAATCCCCTCAGATGGCGGAGCGTTCGAGCGTCTGTGCGTCGAGGTGGCAACCGGCTCCGGAAAAGGCTTTTGATGGAGTAGTGCCTGGCCATGAATTCCTTACGAACCGTTTTATTCTCAGTCCCTTGGGTTATAGGAGTAGGGGTTTGTAGTAAACCTCAAGTCAGGCTGGAGATTGCGTGAGGCGATGAGCTGGCGCGAGACCCGCGATAATCCCTTCGGCAGAAACACGCTACGCGCACAACCCGCAGAAACCCGCTGAACCGGACAATGCCAATACCCCGCTCACGGTCTCGCAGAAACAGGAAGAAAAGGTCGGTTTTCCAAGCCTGGCGGGGGGGATCGGCTGGTGAAGCTTACGCTGGATGGTGAGCGAGTGCTTGCCGCATTGAGGCCACCATTGCTCGGCGATGAAGAGGCGGACCCGGGAGCAAACCGTCGGAAAATTCGAATCTCCTATATCATCTGCTGAAAACACCTAACGATCCGGGAGAGGGAGACACATGATAAATCGCTCGAAATTATGGTTCCTACTTGCCGTCGGCGTTGTCATAGTTGCAACACAGGGTTATGGGCAGGACTCGCTACTGAAGGAGAACACAGGGACCATGGAGAATCTCGGTGTTCTCCCTGACGCGACCTACCCCTTCTACAGCTAGCGGCGTGGATGACGATGGCGATATCGTCGTAGGAAAGAGCGCCACTAAGGACAGCGACAATAGGAAGTGTGAATCGATCTCCTCCAGTACCCTCCCTCCTCAGAGGGAGGCCTTAAACTTCGTGAGCCAAAAGCAAGCCGGGGGAGGGACGCTAAAGTCCCTTAGAGTTGAACTCTGCGGCGGCCCGATCCACAATCCACCGATCTAACTTTAGAGTGATCTATGCTGAGCATAGCCTTGGAGGAAAAATCATGAAAATCGCTCTTGGAGCAGATTCATATGGGTTGCCATTAAAACAATCAA
>Ga0209568_1000431_pt1 | contig 14529 bp, 11 predicted proteins | sample WorMetOlspDAHAB2_FD_187406 | JGI IMG/M metagenome (GOLD analysis project Ga0209568, IMG submission 187406) | Marine gutless worms symbiont microbial communities from Max Planck institute for Marine Microbiology, Germany - Olavius sp. DAHAB.2... ...
AGCCAGTCGAGCTCGACGTGTCGAGCGAGTCGAGCTGTGCTCTTCGACTAGCTCGACACAGCCAAAATGCATGGGCTCGACACGTCGAATGTGTCGAGTCGAGTCGAGCCAAGTGGAATTTGAGCCTATGCCGCCAGTCAGCGGTTCAATCACAGAATACTGCAGTGTCCTGGGTTTGTGCGAGGAACTGGAGGCAGTGATGTCTGATCAAGTGACCCAGGTCTTGCGGAAGTATCCGGAGTTGACGTCTGATTCTGAAGGTCGATCACTGCAGACAAACCTGATAGGTTCCTCACTCTTCCAGCTATAAATAACGAATGTCCAAATTTCGGTAGGCCTACATGTTCTACGCAGTACAGTATATGGTTTCTACAGCGCATGCAATATTTCCACATGTCGATGCACTCATCAGATTGTAAACCAAGCATTTGCGGCAACGGCAGAGAGAAGCTTCAGCAGCTTTCACCGATTGAAATCTTAACTTACGTTTGACTTGTGGATAACGGGAGCTATAGGCCTAAACAGCATCGCCATTTTTCACGTACATAAGGATGTGGTTGATGGTATATTGATGTTCATGAACCAATGATAGTGATGCCTTTCACCTTTCTGCAGGCACGTAACCGCTTTCTCCAATGATTAAGAGATTCCTCAATGTTTTGTGATATTATGTTCGTTGAAGAGGCAGTCAGACAGCTGCGTTGGGACCCCCAACACATTCCCGTTTAATACAACTGTTTGTGTATGATGCAACTGGTTTTTTTTACAATGTTTCTGATTATTATTCTCTCATTTTGAAGTATCCAGTTGTACCCCCAGATGCCAAAAAGTGGGGGGTACAAAAAAAATTTTCTGCTCGCTTCGCTCGCAGCATGTACCCCCCACTTTCAAAAACGTGGCGCCGCCCTTAGTTGGTACTTAATTTAGGAAGAAATAAAATCTCATTGGCAGGCTTTAATACAATTCAATGTGAATTTTTGATAATTTGGCGATGGCTTACTTTTTTGGCTACCCTGTAGGCATAACGTTGACCGAATTTTTATACGCAAAATAGCCCTGAGGTGATGTAATTAGGATAAAACTACTTATATAATAAAATGTTAATTCCCACTAATTCAGTGTATCAATGTGTGCTTGGCACAGACTTACAAATAAATAACCTATAGGCTTATTGATACTGTGGACTTCAGGTTTCCTGTTACCAGTTGTTGGAGCTGACATGTCCAAAAACGGCTCTACAAATCCAAAAGCTTCTGCAGTTTTCATCGATACTGTCTACAATAATCAGAAAACGTTACATCTTGCACAGAAATTCGCCAAATGAACGTCACAATTGTAATTACCAGCAACAGTTTAAACAATACAAGAAACTTTCGTACTGAAAACTGACACATCAAACGAAACGGTAAATTGCAGAACGCAAATGTCAACAAAACTGGAAATTACCTTAACTAACAACAATAATTAAGTAAGCAGCACGCACGCGAGCTACGCCGTCAGCACATGGTAACTAACAAATATGCACACATTAGCCCACAAACTGCAAAAAATAAAACAAATATTTTAAGCAGAAATGACTGCACTCGTTAGACTATACTTACGCCACAATGCACTGTTTACATTTTGAACTGACAGACTGCAACGCTTTTGCGACCGAATAAAAAAATGTCCGAATTCATCCTGCCATTAATATTTCGCTTATCCGACGTCCCGTAAATTAATATTCCCGGCCATTTTTTAGTCAAACTGATGTAGAATTAGCGACGATTTAGCACGAAAACAATCGCTTGAACGAAATCGTCAACGGCGCATGACTCTGCAATTACGAGCAATTGTAACTGGAATAAACGCAGATGTGATTATTCAAGACAGCATCCTAGACTGACATGGCTAACGTAATCCCGTTCAAATACAACACGCCAGACCAACTGACAGCCAATAAAACTCGAACTTAGTATTCATTCAGATAATACTGCAGTTGAAATCTCAAGTGACTCGTATTCAGCACACAGCCTCAGTCAAATCACAGCACAGCTTTCACTGCCACAGTTCCCGAACTGTCGTTGCTGCTCGGCTCAACTCAAAGCAAAACTTTTCATCGTCATCATCGTTAGTGTATGCATCGTTTTACAACGCAATAATAATAATAATAATAATAATAAAACGACAATTTACGAAGGCGCAGCAACATGGCTAGAGTCGAGTGAGTGAGTGAGTAGTTGCTTAACGGCACATCAGCACATGGCTAGAGTCACTACAAGGGCAAAATAACTGACTGATTTCTACCACAAACTAAAGACACACTTGTTCCACCAATAATTTTCAGACATTTTGTTGTAACTACACATATATCGACTTCGTTTTCGTGGACTTTGTAATGACACCTGTTATTCTAGCCACGTTAAAAATCTGCTTTGATTTTGACTGAACTTATTACTGAGGTACAACGACAACGCAAAGTAGTTAAAAACGGCATAACAACTTACCAACGAGACACGAAGTCTAATCGCAACCCTAAATCTACTACTTAACAGCAGAAAAGCCAATAGTGACCATTCAAATAAATATAATCACAAGTCCTTATGTCCTACGTATCCAGATAAATTCATAAATTCATACGAGACATGTTGTTGCACCGTCTGTACTACTTTAGATTGTAATTGTCACACTGCTGGATTAGATTTAGCGTTTGGTTTTTTAGTGGTTATTGGCACGTAGTGGTTATTTATACTACTTTCCGTTGTCATTGTACTATACCCCTTATCAGCCTGCGGATAGTCAGGGATGAAACGACAGTGTAAAGTGTCAGGTGAGCCGAGCAGCAGCGAGCGACGTCGATCGTCTCATTCGAAATCCTCTTCCTCGTCATCGCTACTCGCTGACTCCAGAATCACATCGCCATCCTCCTGTTCAAGGAAGTAGGACGACGCATTCGACGACAGATTCCGCCGATTGACATAGACACTGTCATCTGCTGCCGGCGGCTCCGAGCTACTCAGTTCAAGCACCTGTTGCCGCTGATGGCCACCCACGACGCCGTAATCCGAAAGCTCATCGGGCTCCGGTGGTCCATCTTCTGGTGGTGCGGCATCTTCGGAGGACAGCAAATCGAAGGCAATGACCGAGTCTGGAATATGCGACGGCTCCGAAGTGGACTCGTCATTATTAACAGGCGCATCTGGACTCATGGCTGGTGGCATCGGACTAGTTTCGTCCATCGAACTCACCACTGCTACGTTGTCAAACGACGATCGTGCAGCAGCTTCGTCGTCGGCAAAGCTTCCCAGAGAACTCACATCATGGGAGCCGGCGATGGTCGCCGCCAGCTGACTGGCACATCCAGCAGGGGCGTCGCACGAACCACCACTCACCACGCCCGATGACGACCGGCCATCTGGCGACGCGGTGCACAGTTTGTTCTTCGACGGCTGGAAGTTCATCTGGTCGAGGAACGACAGCACGTGATCCACGTCCAGCTGGTCCACCGGTTCCGTGTAGAACCGTGCCCTGCGACCCTGCGCCCGCGGTGACTGCAGTTCATCTGCGGCCGGTCTGGAACATCTCGGCGGTCCCGAGCGCCAGTTAGCTCGGCGTTCGGGCCGATAACCAGACGTGTCGTTGTCGCCGTCGAAAGACGCGCGAGCTGCAGGTTCACGTTGATAGTTATTGCTATATCTGAACGGCTGTTTGCAGACCGGTCTCAACTGATCTCTGCCGACACCAAGCACTCTCCTCTTGAAGAAATGCTCAACGCAGTCGCCCACGAAAGCATTGCTGCATACACGCACACATACAGTCACACAATAACCGACAGTCCAACACATCCACACACACACACACACGACTTGTTATTCCCAGGGTTTAATAACAAAAACACAATTTATATAAACGTTCTCTGTCGCCTGCCGGCAACCGGCAGCCGATCCCCAGGGATCCTCTGCCGGCAGTGAGCTATAAATGATACGCTGGCACATGAACCTAACCCTAGCCATAACCCTAACCTTTAACTAAGCTTCCAGTTACAATAAAGAGAAAAACCGATCTCCAATCGTAATTAACTGGCATATAATCGTGTGTGCATTACTCAGTCACGTGCTACATGCCAGCCAATCATAGCTCACTACCGGCAGGCGACTGCCGGCACGCGATACACTACATTATAAAAAGGTAAGGTTCATTTATATAGCGCCACAACTGCCACATATGCTGCCTCAGCGGTGCTGTCATCTGTGACACAGCCGTGTACAGCACAGGCCGCAGCCCAAACCCGCGGTCACGGACTTTGCCCTGTAGCCATACAGCAGAACATAGCCCTAGTCTGCCCTTTTAATGCTCTCCATTTAATGGTCGCCATAACGCAGCCGGGAGTCACTACAAGGGCGCCTAAGCTGAGCTGTGTCTACAGAAAATGGAAAATTTTTACGATAACTGGTCACCAACAGTTGACAGCAAATAACATAATATTTTAACAAAACACGTTGGTAATGTTACAGTTGGAAATGCTTGAGCGTAGTTCATCTGTTTATCTACCCACGAGTTAGACCTTCAAATCACTCACTCACGCTATGTAAGAAAACCAAGTAAGAGTTTTTCTAAAGCACAGTTACAGGGGGATTCACACTGCGCTTTCGTCCTATTTCCGAAACAAAATCGTCTTCAGCAACTGTCTGAAACAGCTGTATGACAAGTCCGGCTGTCTAGTAAGGTCCGTCGGCAGACTTGAGGTCCAGCTGCACTGAAGGCTCTGTCGCCGAAGTTGGTGCGCGTCCAACTGACGAGAAGCGTATGAGTGTCATGCCAATCAATCAAACAATCGGCCAACCAATCAGTCAGTCAACTCACCGGTAATAATAATAATAATAATAATAATAATAACAACCGGTAGTGAATGAAGAGACCCATTCTCTTCAGCGTTGTGTACTGCAGTTTCACGACGTTCCTCATCGAGTCTTCTTTCAGGTACGTCACCAGGTCGACGAACTCCACGCGACCCTGCGACACCAGCAGCAGCAACCATGTCCACGCAACTGAATAGCTGACGCCACCGTGCCACATCAACCATGTCATGATGTAACATGACAAAAGATGAACTCTGTAGACACCAGCTATGAAAACAATGACGTCCAACTATTAACGAAATCTCTCGCAATGTTGTCAAAATCGCCGACATCATTAGCAACCTTTGCACGCGTTGACTGATTGTTCTTGATGCTCATGTCTTTTATTCGAATGTCATTATCACTTTCATTATTTCGATTTTACTTAATATTGTTTAAAATATGGGACACATTAACCACTGGCGAACCTATAGAATCACCTTTCTGTTTCAGCAGTTGTCAATAGTCCTCCAAAGGGGAAATGCGGTCGCCTTCCTCAACACCTTTGAATCCAATTAGACGCCATTGCAGTCATATCCTGCTTGCTTAGTGGGCGAAAAAATTATTATTATTATTATGAAAGATTTGCATAGCGTCATGAAGTCAGATGCAGAGGCGCTGAGGGCGGTATGCGCATAACTGGTGCACGAATAGAGGTTTTAGGTGTCGCTTAAAAGGTGGCTACTGATCATTGAATGACATCTACAAGGCGAGCGTCGTTCTACGAGTCGGTGACCATCGAGTGACGTACAAAGTTTGTATTACATACCCTGGCTCTGTTGTAGACTGGAATCCGCCGCTCAATGTGTTCCACGCTGCCGAACTTGCCGAAAAAAGCCTGCATCGCATCCAACTCCTCCGAACTCGGGAACCTCTCCTATGAAGAACGCATCAAACATCGCAAACAAGCTACAGTTTCGCCCCGAATCTCGTCACACACAAAGGTTAAGTTTGCAGCTTGATCTACGAGTTGGCGGCCACCGGCGCTGACCGACTTGCACACAGAGGACCCGAGTGAACTCTCGCACACGGCCTTGTGCCGAAGACGACAGCACTATAAATATCGTCGTGGTATTACTATTACTTTTACTACAATTAGCAACAGGCTGCGCCAAGTTTTCCGACGACGTGCCTTTAGTCTGTTGCGTGGAAGCAACGTCGCTCGTTGACAGAGCGCACCTGTTCCACAGATGACTGGTGGGCTCCATGTGCACTAGCCACCAGCAGATATCACACGCAGGTATTGTGAAAAAAATCGATTACAGTGTGCGAAAGGACTAAGTCACTGAGCGGGCGCTACAGGGGATTTGGGTAAAGAACGAATAAATGGGTCTTCAAACGTTTCCCAGACAGTCAGTGACGGCAAGTAAGCAGCAGAGAACATTTCGGCGCAAAACTTGCACTTGGTGATTTCTCAAAAGCAGTTGAATTTGTGGCCGAATGTTCCAAAGAGACACTAGACCACTGGCGGCACCCCTGGCTGGCGCTCACGGAACTCTTATAGGTTACGCGGAACCCCAGTTGAAAAATTACAGGTCCACAGGTCTTCACTAAATCTCAGCACCTGTTAAGTACAATGTGACTGTGCAATATGCTCTTACTAAAAGTGCTCGGATTAATAATAACAATAAATAATAATAATAATAATAATAGTACGTAAGCAAAATTCGTTAGCAGGAGCGGTGAGCACTCACAATGACAACGGATCGGTTTTTGATGTCCGCCTTCCACTGCAGCCTGTCAGTGACCATCGGAACATTTGGTGACCTCCTCACAAACTGACCATCGCTGCTTGTCTTCACACAAAATCCAAACAGCGACAACTTCAGCATCGGAAATCAGTCAAACATCTCAACACCAATCACGTTCTACTCGTACGCTGCCGTCCAATCCATAACCGTTTCCAAACTCCCCGGCTGTGGTCGGTAAAAATTTGCCGCAATATGCGTCCAAATCCGAGTTTCTCACATCGACATCTATGGACCTAATTTTTTTTAAACTCGCGCCCCCAACTAAAATTTTTACATGACACAACGTGCCTACAGCTACATAAATGCAGTACGATCACAAACTGCAATGGGAAAGTGACAACGACAACAGAAAGTAGTGAAAACGGTGCAGTAACATTGTATGGTACGAATTTCTCTGAATACGTAGGACATGTGACTATACTTAGTTGAATGCTTGCTACCGCATGCTGTTTAGTAGTAGGGTTAGTGTTAGGATTAAATTTAGTCTTTGGTTGGTTTGTGGTTATGCATACATACGGTATTTAATTATACTACTTTCCATTGTCATTGTCACCCTCCCACTGCCATGAGACGCCACTGAGATGGAGTCACCTCCATGATGTTGGACGCTGACAGAGCAGCGACGATGACACTCAAATCGGTAGACAGCTGCTTCATGCGGTTGAACGTCACGATCAGATGAAGTGAAACCCCTGACGAGCTGCAGTCAAGAGTTTCAGAAATCACCATCGGAATTATCAGAAACCGGAACACCGTTCACAAAACCAACGATTCCAGTCAATGTCGCAAGTTCACCGCTCACCACAGAACAGTGCTAATGACCAGCACACTGACGAAGGAATGTGTGTGTGAAACACAAAAAAAATTTTCATATGCCGTTTTTACGCCATTTAATGTTTGAACTTGTATCAGTATTTTGCATTCATGTCATCACCGTCTTACTTTTTACTCAGTTTCTTTTCAGTTTTCTTTTTCATTTCAGTACTTTTTGCATATTTTTCGGGAAATTTTAGCGTTTTCACGTCTAATGTTAGTACTGTTTGGCGCTTTTTTCCAACGAATTTTTTAGCTTTAGGCTCGTATATACCACATTATACGATGTTTCTTTTGTCACTGAAACGAAAGACTATCAGCCCGAGTTTTCGGCTGAAAACAGCCGACGTCAATCCACACACAGATCGCATAGCAAGGATACATCCGTCAACATTCTTCTGTATTTCTCGCTGAAGAAAAGCGTCCTTGAGCAGATTGAAATCACCAAAGTAGTACTACATAACAGCAAATAAACAATGACCTCACACAAGACTTAAAAAACTCAGCACAACGAACAGCATACAATTTCAACCACACGTGCCGACGATGCCACTTATGAGCTTGCCATACACAATGGTGACTGATCTGAAAGAAACGAGAGACCACCAGACTTAATTTACTGCATTTAAAATATTCTACGTTTAGTTTACTGTGCAAAAGATGTTCAACACATGGTAAGTTAAACATTTTTGTCACATAAGTGCCTCACGAATAAATTTGTAATAAAATATAACAACACAATAATAGCTTTTGTTACTTACTACAACACGTGCAGTAATTTGCTGAGCATGACAAACCTCCAACTGGCGCACAATTTGCTGATGAAGTTCCGTGTCCGCAGGCTTCGAACTCTTCGTGTCAGCAACCGCGACATCACTGACATTGCAAGAGGTAACATCCGTATTCGAAGCGACTTCGGCTGCGGCGGCACTGCAATCCAAATCTGCGTCACTTGCACTGTTTCGACCGCCACCCACATCGACCACGGAGTGTTCCAACTCGCAGCCGATGGGCGCAGGACGACCGACATTCGCCGGTTGCTCAGCGGGACAGCTGGTGGATTCCGACACCAGCAGCGACTCTTCAACGCTGCTCATGATACTCAGCAATAGTGGATCGACAGAGCAGGCTGGCGCCACATTGGCATCGCTGTCACTGTGCGGTACAACAACATTGAAATCAACTGCGACCGTGCCCTCCACAATACCCGCCAGTCTGGTCGACATGCTGTCACTGGTCTGGCAATCCAGCGGCTCCCCAACTTCATCCAACTGGAGCCGATTCCCAGCAGAAGCCAACTCGTCATCGGCTGAGCTGCTCCCAGCGGCCGAAACAACGGTGTTCTTATCCAAGCATTGCACATCATCTCCAGGCGCCGACAACTGAAGGTCGGTATTGGTGTGCACCTGTACAGATGGACCACCCACGCTCACTGACCCATCACCGCCACCCACATGCATTGCATCGTCTCCACCAATGTCAACCACGTCGGCCACAGCGTCCACCACTAAGCCTGTCTTCTCCGCAGCCTCTACGTCGTCAGCCACATGCCCCGAGCCCATGTCATCACTGAGAGCAGCGGTCACCGCTTGACCAGACTGACCATCCGACTGGACATGGACTGGCAGTTCGACATCAGGAGGGTCGCAGCCGACATAGGCGCCGTTCTTGACGCAGTAGTTAATCAGCGCATACCAGTACCAGTCCTACACACACACACGCCATACAACTACTACATGCAAACACTACAACACCAACTGCAACTACAAGCACTGGCATCACATTTCTCAACACAGTTTGCTCGCTGGAATTTAACGGGATTGGCCTATAATCCGGCTCAGCCGAGGTTAGGGTTAGGATAAGCAACAATATGATTAGGGTTAAGTTTTCTATGGTCAGAATATAGGGTCAGGGTTAGTTCTGTGTTACACCTGGACGTGTGTAGGCTCTGGGCCGGACCAGATTTCAGGCACAACCGATTTAACGGCACTTTCGACGTGCCGCACGCGTCAAAAATTATGGTGTGGTTAAAAGGTGACGTTAACGAGCAAGATGAAAACATAATTTTTTCGAAAATGATTAATTCAAGAGAAGAAGGGTTTTCTTATGATTTTAACACGTTTTAAAAATTATTTTCTATGTACACGTTTTTGGTATGTCGAGTAGTAAGCAGCAATGGTGAGTGGATGTGTGAGACCTGTGCAAGAACGTGTGGGTTTCCAACGATGACCAGCAGAGCATGTGCGCGCGTGATAGCCACGTTGAAACGCTTCGCATTGCTCAGGAAGCCGAGTGTATAGCGCAGGTCCACATCCACCAAAGACTCACAAGACCGCACCTACATACACACACATCACATACAACACAGCCAATGCTGCGTTCAGTGTAGCTATGATTTCCTCTTATAACTAGGCTCAAATATATTTCTGCTTGTTCTCTTTAGTGACTCAGGGCCGGTTTCATGAACGTCACTGAATGTCAATGTCAATGTATGTAGCGCATTATCGCACAGTGCCTCTAAGGCGCTCAGTGCACCGAGTACTGCTGAAACAGGTGTGTCTTAAGAAAACTTAAATTTAAGTGACACTTAAGATCATTTCGTGTCACGCATTACGTCATCTTGAACGTCATTTTGTATGCATTTTACGAATGAAATGAGGAAAAACGTCAACTTACCAAGATTCAGTTCGTAAAATGCCTACAAAATGGCATTAAGATAACAGTGCGTGACGCGAAATGATCTCAAGTGTCACTTAAAGTTAAGTGATGTTCATGCACCTCAATATATTGTTCAATATAAAATCATACATATAGTAGAGAAAACAAGGGAAAAAATTAATTAAATAAATACTAAAAACATATACATACAAAACAAAAATTGCGATGACAATATCTTCAAAATCGGCGACTTTATTCCAGTAATAATTTTACGCAGAAAATGCTTTACGAAAAACTTGATACAGGTATGCATTATATTCAACATTTAGTGATGCAGCTGTGCGTAATATCGTCTTTATTAGTTTTTGCTATTTTTTATGTTTACTAGCCTATAAACTGCGGTGGCTTTGTACAGTATATCAACATGATCAAGCACTTAATGTCAAGTAGCAGCCAGAGGCTAGATTAGTTTACAAACAGATTATTATAACACAAAAGTAATACACAAAACTGAACGTTATGGTTAAAACGAAAACCTAAGCCAACTTTAACAAAACAATCCGATTCTACATAACAAAATGTAGGCCTAATCACAATGGCTTAAACAGTATCAGATTAAAAGAATTTCGAATTTACCGGTCCTGTATTGCAAAGGTTAAAAACTACTCATGCGTGTGACAAGTACCGTGGATATAATAACGGCAAGGCGTTCTTGACCCTGGAACTCTTCAACAGATCCGACTTTGACTCTGTCCATGCCGAGACCATCGATCAGCAGTCGAATCTTCTCCACCTGCAGCCACATCGACAACGGCGGCCACACGTGACGAAATGTCGCAGCGGCCGAATAAGTCCGGAATGTGTTCCGATTCTTACCAGCAGTTGGCGCAACATAAGTCGTTTACTTAATTGCATTTAATTAACAGCTGACCAGTGCCATCGTCACATCGCAATGCACTCAATATGATCACATGCAAGTTCGCTGCAACAACTACTGGTGCTCATGGTATCTAGTTCTACACTAACACTGGAATAGGCAAACTGTTACAAAGTCTCATCAGAAGTAGGAGAAGATGAGGTGACTGATTACTGGAGAAATATCATCAACAAATGCTCCACAATATCGACGCTGTTAACAACACCATGATATCCGCAATTGACTACTTTTGCATCAAAGGTGATAAAATTCAGTATTAAACGTGGTTTTTTCCACTTTGCTCTGTAGTTCAACTGAAAATGTTTTCATATCGTTCACCAGCACCACAAATACTTGCCACTGCCACCTAACTGAGCAACGGCAAATACTAGATCCTAAAGTGCATATGACTGGTCCGCCTACTCCTGCACAGATCATAAGTCATGGTAATGTAAGGTAAAGGTTCACTAATATAGCATTATCGGTGCTGTGCGTCACAGACAGACAGGTGTTCAGCCTAGACCGCAGCCCAAGCACGCAAGCACGGACTTTGGCCTGTAGCCATACAGCTACACACAGCACTAGTCTTAAAGGTCGGCACCGCCATAACCCATGCAAATACACTCATTTACCGACCTGGAGGGATGAAAGGCTGAATTTGCCTAGTGAGAAGGCTGCATTGGTCGTGCACAAAAGGCATTCATTACACGATGGAGCATGTAGCCCCGCTTTCCGTACCTCACCCCTGCTGCCACACCCTGGCTGCTCCATGTGCTAACAGTTAACGTGACACACTGAAATGAGCAAACGATGAGTTCACCTGTTTGCGATACGGAGTGATGACGCCGACATCGTCAAACGTCAACCGATAGAAATCGTTGTTGACGATCGACTGAAGGTACTTCATGACGAGAACCGCTTCTTGCGGGTTGAACCACGACGGACTGCTGCCCTCTCGCATGTCCTCGCCCTGTCATCAACACAAACACACACACACACACACCAGCTGTAGCTGCACAATTAGCATTCTGACAGTGGCAGCCGATCAAACGTCATTAGTAGAAAGTCCGCTAAGGTGATAACGACAGAAGGAGCGCTGGAAAGGGGAAAAGTTTTCAGCTGATGCTGGACAAAGTCGACGAAACGAGATTATCAGCACATCACTAGCTCAATATTAGAGAAACCAAGTGTATTCAGCTTCAGACAATGTCTATTTGCTATGTCGAGTCCCCGATGTGCCAGCTTCCTACATCACTCAGAATTACTCATCCAAATTATTCCTCCCCCTCTCAGCGATCTTTATTGAAAATGCCGGTTTAACTTGCTACACACTGCTATCACCTTCCATCGCTTTTTCACCGTTTCGCTCTGAGCTCAAAACTCATTTTTCAGAAAATCTTATCTTCCACCAAAGTCTGTTTCTGTCTGTCGGACTGATCTCATGGCTCTAGACCCATTATCGGATTTCTTTGCTCTTCGGTTTATGTTTTAGTCTCATTTCTTTCTGACATTAATTATCGGTCACGTGCGGCAGACAAAGCCAGCCAGCACTGGTCAACTTTTTGACGCACGCCGACCTTTTTAGTTTCAATTTGATTTGTCACATGCCGCAAAACTGCTGCACTCCTAAAGAGCTATTAGCAGAATATAACAGCTTACATGAACGCCGTGGAAGAGTATCGGAAATCCTGCGCGATTCGGCAGCTGGTCCCACAAACACAGACACTCGACAAGCGACGGCTCTGCTGACACGACCAGCTCAGCATCATAGAACAATTTCGATGGAAGTTGAATCAGCGAAGGATGCGATCGGTAGTTCTCCACAAGTTTAGTCACCTGCTCCGGACAAACAATTCACGTCATTATACATCAACAACAACTAGCCGAATGTCGTACTCGGAGTGGCTAATACTAATACTACGAGGTAACGGTAAAGGTAAGGTTCATTTATACAGCGGCACAACTGCCTCATATACTGCCACAACGACGCTATGCGTCACAGACAGGGCTAGCGAACAGCCTAGGCTGCCACGCAAGTGCGCGGTCACGGTCTTTGGACTGTAGCCATTCATCTGAGTGTAGCCCTAGTCTGACGTTTAATGGTCTCCAAATCCATGTCAACACATGGATTACTACTAATTTGGCGACCCTGAAGGGATGGAAGCCTGAGTGGGCCTAGTTGGCTGACCCATAGTGGAGAAGTTTATTGTCGACCACAGATCGGGCGAAGGGCAGGGGAAGTCCGCCGGCCAAAGATGAGCCGCCCACATAAGACACAGAGCAACAAAGCCAGCAACCAGCATTGGATCGTAAGCGCCGTGGTTGGCAAACTTGGCCTCGTCTCGTCCGTACAACTCAGAAGCCATGATTCTCTCAAGCAGCGACAGCTGAAGACCGAGATCTCGTGCCAACAAACTTCGGAGAACAGGACCGAGTTGCATTGGATCACCAGCCAGAACCACCTGCCACACACAACACTAATATAACGCACTTGCAGCATAAGCTAAATCGACAAATAGAATAATATAAAATCACAGACGGTCTTTACACATAATATATACATAAAAACAACATAATATAAAATGGAGGCTGAATGGCATGGATGTGTGGCATCACACCACGATGACAATAATAGTAATCCAATTAGCATAATACGACATTATTTTCAGAGCTTAATGAGAGATTTCAATGTCCACGGTGCTTAATGTTATCAACTGTAAAGTTTCTTTTTCTAGTTTTTTCCAAGTGATTTTAGCATTTTTACATTAGCTTTTTGTAGGCTAGGACTGCGTACCGTGTATACAATGTTTAACAAAAAACATACAAACAAATAAAAACTCCTTGTTGGCACAGAAATGCACATGCACATGAAAAGAACGTGTCATGTCGAATGAATCGGAAAACAAATAGGACAAAAACCAACAGACCTGACCAGCGCCACTTGCCACCAGACCGACAGCTATCATACACTCCGGCTCAGTCGCCTGTCCCGCCTACACAAACACAAACATCTCATTCCAAAGAACTTAAACTTTCTTATTTTTCAAAGTCATTTCTCGCGTGGAATGGACATTATGAAACAGTTTACTAACACTTTACGGAAACATCGTATGGTGGTCCTGCAGCAGCAGTGTGACAGTGCCACCTAAAGCAAATTCATTTTTAACAATAATGATAATAATAAACACAACACATACACACTGAACATTTTCAGGCAATGTGAATGTTCAGCTCGCTGCTGACAATGAAAGAAAATACTTCCGTAATAATCTGCCGTTTTTGTGCAATATGGGTGCACATAAGCAATATTAGCTATTCATGATAATTAATCTTAAAAAAGATAATGATAATGATAACAAACTTATATAGCAACATAAAAAAATCCACAGGCGCTAATTACAACCGTTTACGTTTGACGGTGGACCTGAGTGCAGCATATATTAGACAACTTTCACGAATTCTGGCAAAGATGAAAAAACGCATATTTCTTGAAGCCATGATTTCTGGACCTAGT
>Ga0209568_1000432_pt1 | contig 14500 bp, 10 predicted proteins | sample WorMetOlspDAHAB2_FD_187406 | JGI IMG/M metagenome (GOLD analysis project Ga0209568, IMG submission 187406) | Marine gutless worms symbiont microbial communities from Max Planck institute for Marine Microbiology, Germany - Olavius sp. DAHAB.2... ...
AGGGGTCGGTGTTAGGACCAATACTTTTTCTTATATTTTTATTAATGATCTCGATAACAACATTTCCAGTGATGTTCTCAAGTTTGCAGACGATACAAAAATATACAGAACGGTTACTAATCAGGAAGATGGACAAAGACTACAGAAAGACTCTGAAAACATGCGGTGCTGGACTCTCTCCAGCAAGACTTTATCTTTCGTGTAATGTGGGCTCCGTATAACTGAACAGTTTTCGAGATAAGGTCTGACAAGAGATTTATACAGCGATATCAGAACCGCTGATAACAAGAATTTTTTTAATCAGCTTCAGTATGCTAAAACCAAAAAGCCGAAGCAAATACAGGTCAGCCAGTGGTGGTCAGGAATATGCGACAGAGGGTGCGTACTGTCGTTCATTTTGATTCAGGGTGCCGATTTTTTACATGCAGGTCTACAATACCTCAGAAATCAGGTACAAAAAACGTATGTATTTTCCTGACAGGGGGGCGTGTATGCGCCCTATGCACCTTGCATGTCTACGCCACTGAGGTTAGATCACCTGCAAGGAGGTAACATCACACTGTAAGCAGCCCGTAGTAGGTACAGAAGTGGCTCCCTTATGACAAGAAACCTTTCATCACCTACTGCCATTCTAAAATGGTTACACATTTGTTTTTGAAATATCACTTAAAGATGTTCCACAAGTTGAAACAAACAACTCCAGGCCATTGGAAGCACTCCTTTCATTTTCCAGGCAATTTCGAGCAATGACATATCACTGAACATAATGTACAGTGCACCTATCACAATATATACACAGGTGCTTTCGAAAGTTGACAGCATCACTGGAGAATTATAGTTAACTAGTTCAAGCACATGGTGCCATAAAGCATCCGACAGTGAGGTGAGAGCCATCTGGTGGCACTGGCCCGGTGGGTGATGAGCTTGCACAGCAATACATCTCAATTCATTTCCTCACGTCCTGTAACAAACAGTGACATTTGTGGAATGATACAAAAATAGCAGAAAACATACTGCATATCACCAACTTTTAAATCTTACCTTAATGTAGTGTCTGCAGAGACAAAGGGCAAACATATATAACTGAAGCTGTGCTAACAGCAACGTAAACTGACATTCAGGCGAAGCTCTACATAGTATCACCATTCTCATAAATTTTCTGTTTTTCATGTGTAATGTCACCATTAATTGGCCCATAAATTGTAAATTAACGAAAACCAATAATGCAGATAATCAATCAATGTCAGACAGTTTAGTCACTATTATGCATATCAAAATATCAACATTGTACAGATTAAAAGTTTCAACACATAAACTGAAGCATTCAATGGAAATTATTGTACAGAAATACACAACGGTGCTCTGTAACAGGGTCAAAGTAGTCTGCATCGGGATCACATTAGAAAAAAATGAAGACAGCATGAGCTGACGTCCCATCCATCATCAAACCCTATAAACATCCAGCATTCATTTCCAGCTAACAAAAGGGCCCAGTCCACATATTCCACCTCATGCAGATACATTAGAAGTTATTTTGCAGAATAACACACAACTTTAATTTAACGTAGTAACTGACAGACATACCTCTTCACGATCTGAATTACGTCTTCGTCACTAAGAATGTGATCTTTCCCAACTTTCTGTGGCTGATGCTTAACCGACGATCCCCAGACAAGTGCACTGCACACATGTGATACATACATGCTCTCAGTTAGTCTAAACAACTAGACACGTGTACAACTTCCAGCATCAATACAAACAGGACCGGCTACAACTTCCTAGAAACAATAACACACAGTTAATGATAAGAAAGTGTACTCTTTGCACTAATAGCCAAGGCAACGTTGAGGCAGTAATAATAATATCAGGACAATGTGCTATCATCTATGGAAAAGCCATTGCAAGAGTTCACTCGGGTCATTTAAATGTATGTGTGCTGGAGACAGGTGGCCACCAGCTCAAAGGCCAAGCAACAGACCTGACCTTCGAGTCCACCGGTAGGCTGCTACAGGCCAAACATTCACCCACCACCATTTGTATTATTACTCAGCCATAAGGCAGATACTTATTTTACTGTCCCACAGAGGATGAAAGGCTGAGTGAGTAAACCTTGTGCCCAAAGCTGCTCTTGCAGTGATTTTCGCGAAAAAAGACTGGACTGTAAGCAGTATGGGTTCTATCTTGAGGATCTCTTGCACTGCAGTCAGACATGCTAACCACTAGAGTAATGAGAGAAGTGACAATCAGGATGAAAAATTCCATAATTTGTAAAATGCAGTAGCTTCTTCTTCATCAGTATTGTCTGCGATGATGTATTACTTAATGCAAACTAAACTAATAAAAAAGTAACAAATAATGATGTTATTACTTCTCATATATGCAAATTTGAAGATCTTAACAACAGCAAGTAAGTTACAGACTTCATAAGGCGATCAGATTCTTAATCACAATTAAAATTTTATCGCACATTAACTGTGATTATGGCCAGAACTATAATAAAACAACAGAGTGACAGGCACTCACTGTTTAAATTCTTTAATGATGTTTCGGTGCAGTTTGTTGCAGAAGTCTTCAACAGACCGCCGTTCAACTCTCAGCACGACTGGCGCACTGTAGTCCGGAAGTTGACCTTTCGGTTTTGTGTATCTGTTTACCAAAACATCATGCACTGTACAGTCTGTTCCACTGAAACTTTAAAGTCGACAATAGTTGGTGGGTAATCCCAATACTCCTTCCCCTACCCCCGAACACAGTGCAACAGCAAGAGGCAATCTGTTGCAGAATAGTGGTAGTATCTTTTAAAAATATACATTTGCATACTTGGAATTGAAAGCATGGGGGTAAAGTCATCACACATTAAACTAGCACAAGCAAAACAAAGCTGACTGGAAGGAATATTGATACGATGAAAATTTTGAACGATGTTAGACGATGCATATGGCAAGATGCAGCCAACATTTCTAATGAGAAATAAATTGCCTGAAGAGACAAAACAAATATATACTTACAATCGCACAAGGCACAAATAATGCCACATTTTCTCCAATAAATCATCAAAATTCCACTCGTGGTGTGCAGATATTGGAACACAGTGCGGAATCTTGTAGATAATATCCAACTCCTAAAACATATAACAATATGCAGTGCCAATTAGTGACGAGAATCATTACGTTATTTTTGGTGTATGTCAGGTTGAAAACAACTGCAACAGTATCCGGAATGATCAACACTCACATCTCAGCAAAGAAAAACATCAACAATGAACGTTTATTTATCAAAATAACAGAATTGCACAGAAATGCGCAACAAGATAATAACCACATGAATACAAGAACGATCCATTAACGAATACCAACTATAATACTAGTCACCAAGAACAACAAGGAAACATACTAATGTTACGCACTGTAAAACCTGTCCATTTCAATAATTCTGATATTACTTAGTACAAGTAACAAATGCAACTACTAGACATGACACACACCTCAATGGATATCTGATCGATCTTATTCAGAACATAGATGCAAGGAATATAGATGCGATTTCCTTCCACGACGTCAATAAGCTCCTCAGCCGTGGCGTCGTGCCGCAACGTTATATCGGCATTGCTGATTCTGTACTCGCCCAGTATTGCTTTCACTGTGTCCAGATCGAGCTCCGATTGGGAAACCTGGCAGCACAGCATTACACACCACCCACGTTGACAACACGTCGGTCAGAAAAAAAGACTGACAGCTGTAGTGGGAATAGCAATTCTGCCTAGTAGTAATGCACTTATAATTGAGCCACCCAGCACACAATGCTTTAACGCTACATGTGTGGAAGTCGGAATCACACAAGTCTGTCAAAACACACGTGGAATGTTGGTGGACTAGCAACCACATGACCACAAGATATCGTCAACACGGGTGATACCCTTCCACGATGACAGAACTGGACCAATTTCCTAGTTTAAGCTAATATATGCATACATGTAGCTGTAGCATCTGCATGTTGACGCTACACCTTGTGTACACACAATGTAAGCAAACGGTTGCCAAACAAAAGCTGTGTGGTGTGTGTGTTCAGTTAGAATTATGATGGACAGCCATATGTATGCCAGTAAACAATCTCTGCATAGAAGCATCACAACTCATCCTAGGCAGTACATAGGCAAACGAATAATCATCAGTTGTTACATATATTATCATGGAATGCAATATACAATGCAGTAGGCACTCTAAGTGCATGACACTGCCAAAACCTCCGTCATCTGTCTCACAGCAATAAAGTCCCGAACAGTTTCTTGCACTGGCTCACACAGGGCTATATATGTGTATATGCTGAAAGTAAAATAGCAAGGTGATACACGACTAGACCCTAAAGCCACCATAAGCCACCATGGAATGCTCTAAACCATAAGATGCCGTCAACTTTGTTAGCCAAGCCGGCAAAAACATAAGATTTAAGCTTCATAAGCCGCCACGGCTTAACACTTTCCACTTCCTGAATTGTCAACATTGTGATCATTGATGGCACCATATAAAGTTGACATGGTGTTGTTTGTTCATGCTAACTATGATGTGGTGTGCTGACTGCTGACTTCTATTGGGACCACCCAGATAGCATACAAACACTTTGTGTCAACGTTAATTTAACGCACGACAGTTGAAATAACGTTTGCTCAAACGAAATCGACAGCCAAATTAATGTTTAGGTAATGTTAGCTGGTTAACGTTTTACGAATATTTCGAAAACGTTTTTGCTTCTGTCAATATACTTTACGGGCATTTAGTAGCCTAGTATGCCTACTGGTCAGATAAACTTAAGTTACGAATAAGTAGGCCTATATGCTGCATTTCATGTTCATATGAATAGCACATGAAGTAGACAAGAGTTAATAAACAAACTCTAACCATACCATGTAAACTATAGCCATACTATACTTTACTAATGCTATTTTGAATTTGATGTGACTGCTCATTTGCTGCAGTTAATTTTCTCTGTACCTGTAAGCTGTGGCTAGCAACCATTAGCAGGTCGCAGTGGTCTAGTGATAGCATGCTTGAATGCTGCGCGAGAGGACCCAGGTTCGAATCACGCTGGATTGTGACTGTAAATTATTTAACACGTTAAAATAATACTATATTCACTCAATACTTTATGCAGCATACCATTGCTGTGAGGTTAATGCCTCCTTTGTCCTTGCGCCGAAATGTGATGTTCGGCGGCGACTTGTTCAGTCGCAACCCGAAGCCTTCAAGCTCATGTTCGAGGATCTGCTTGTGCTGCAGTGGCTTCAGAACGTCAAGAACCATGAATATCAGGCTGCAAGTGCGTGCCACTGCAGACCACAGCACAACCGCGCATTCAACACACACACACGAAACAGGCAAGCAAGTAAAAAGATCAATCATACTGTCTGAAATGATGTGCAGGCACTACATGTAGGGAAGGAATGACTGAAGAGATGGGTCCTCAGGAGTTTCCTAAAAACAATCAGTGAAGGCACCGACATGAGGTTCTGTGTACAACAGCCACACAGCAGCCACCGGAAAAGCTCGATTGCCGATGTTTGAAAGATGTGCGTGTTGGACAACAAGTAATGATGTTATAATGAGGCTTGAAAGACAACATTTTCAGCAGACTAAAAGGTGCATGTAACCCAGCACATGAACCAAATCCAATCACAGACATTGTTGAAGCTCTTTCAAATGGCTTAGAAAACAAAGTAGCCTAAGTGACATGGATGTAGCTGCTAATTAGATTAACATTAGAGAAAACTGAAAAATTACTCACTGATAAAATGGCTAGTGATACAAAGGTTACGACCCTAGACTTGAACTAAAACTGTCAGAGTAAAGCCTATTAGGTTATTAGCATACAGAGTGTAGTTAGGCACGGAGCATTTACACCAGCATATAGAGCAATTTACAAGTGCAGAGACTAAAACCTGGTCAAATGTGACAGCTTACCAGCAATAACTTGCTTTCCTCGTCCCTTGCCATCTTTCGCACCTTCTATAATCCCAGGCAAATCTAACAACTAACAGCACACAACTGATTGCATGTGCACATATTCTGCATTTCGAAACTGAATTGCTAAATAATGAAGAGAACAACTTACTTATATATTCGGAGAAACTCTTCAGTAGAAAAGTGTTTGAGTATAAACATTCACGCAACTAGCACTCAAGAAACAGCTAACTGGCATTAATTATGACCATACACAGCAGAAAGAAAGAATATTATAAATTTATAATCAGCAGATGACAAGATTACAGATAAAAGAGCAGGAAATAATAGACTAGATGTCACAGATGAAAACAACAATGTCACATAACTGACAAGAATGCACAAACGGTCCTTTCATATAATAATGCTAGAAACCTTACAACGGTGGCAGCTTTTCCAAGAAAGAGCTTCTCAATGATGAGATGAAAACTCTATCAAAAATGCAAAATGTGAGTAACACTCCATTGGACACACCTGAATCTTTGCCCCCTTGTACTTAATGCAGCCCGGCACTGTAGTCAGCGTGGTGAATTCGTAGGCAGCGACTTCAGAATAAACACCAGCCAGATTCGTCAGAAGAGTGGACTTTCCAACAGATGGAAATCCTGCAGCAAAAACCCGATACCAAGAGGACTGAATAGGTACCCAATAATAACAATTAGGAGGCAGTTCAATGCATCAAACACATGAAAACAGCTCACAGAGATCAAATAGCAGACACAAGAAATAGTTATTCTACAGTCGAAAAATTGGACAGCAAAGCACAATGTGAAGTGTCCAGCCAAGCAACCACTGTTGCAAACTGCAGTGTCACAGCTGACAAGTGAGTCAGCTGATGCAATCCAAGAAATGCCCAAGACGCATGTACTGGAAGTATGCATAAAAGACACAATTTATAATACTAACTATATGACTAGCTGACAAACCAACTTGCAGCCATTCAGACGGGTCAATTTGTGGACAAGAAAGCTTGCGCAATAGTTAATTTATGGACTGCAATTAAAAAAAACACACACTGAGCAATTGTCTTATGCTAATTTTCTATCAAACATATCAACAATTATGCAGTTCTCGAACTGACTTATACTGCGAGTTGATTTGTCAGCAAATCCTAGAGTAACAAAGAAAACACTGTATACACATACCAACAAATCCAATTCGAGCATCACCAGTCTTTGCGACATCAAAGCCTTCTCCACTTGCTCCACCACCTCCTTTAGGCTCTATAAGTTCCCTTCTTAACTTAGCCAATCTGGCCTTCAACAAACCCAGATGACCCATTGTTGCTTTGTTCTTCTGAGTTCGAGCCATCTGTCAATAAGTGCATATAATTATACCAAAAAGTGCAACTTAGATGTCGTTATTCAGTCTTGCAATAAAATGTAGGCTACTACAAATGTAGTATTTCTTATAATCTCAGTTTAGACAGAAATCTTATATCTGCTTCAATAGCAAAACGACAATTCACAGACCATGCCAACTGGTGGTAAGTCAATTCGTGGACTGGATAGCTATCGGGTGGCTTAGGTGGGCCATTGTGTTGAAACGCAAAAAAAAAACTTCCACAGGTACCTGTCAAAATCTACATTGTATGCATGAAATCCATGGGCTAAATATTGATGATATTAATGTTGAAATTAAGTCAAAATCCACTGCCAGTTTGAAATGCATGCTGCATATCGAAATCCACCACAAAAATATTGAAATCTATGTTAGATGTGAAAGTGAAAATCCACTGCAGATATGAAAAACATGCTGAATATCTGAATGGACTTCACTCCAACTTTCGACTTGGATTTTGGTTTTTCTATGGTGGACTTTAATTTCAACATGCATATGGATTTAATTTCTTTTAGTGATGGACGATTCTGAAATTTCTATACTCGATTCGATTCGATTTTTTGAAAAAAATCTTGATTTCAAATTACGAGTGATTTTTAAAGTCTATTTGTGCAGTGACGGTTTCCATTTTCGGAGTTTCGGTCGGTTTTAAAATAAAAACTGCGGTTCACGGTCGGTTTTTATGGTTCCAGATTTTAATCACGCGCACAGCAAACACTAACGATACTGGCGAAAACACCTGCATAGCGGCGGTGCAAAACAGCAACCTCCGACACAGCCGACGCAGTCGATGTAACGGAGAGCTGATATGTTGCAACTTGCAACAACATTTATTGTTGAGTTGATCTGTAAAAATTTCAGCAAAATACCTCTGTGCGTTCTTCAACAAATACTGTTTCCAAACAACAGGCCACACGCGGCAGGGTTGCCAGATGCGGACGAAAAATAACGTATATACTAATTCAATAATATAGTAATATTTATATTATCGATGAACGTTTTCAAGGAATCGATTTTTGCAGTTTGATTATCAAATTTCCCATCTCCGTCACTCACTTGCCGTCCAGTAAACGTCAGTATTTAACGTCACAAATCTCGTGTAACCTTGACTAGCTTGCGCACCCGGCCACCTGTTTCCGCCTCCGAAATGACCTGTCTTGTGTCGAGTGGGGTGTTAAACTCTACTCACTCACTCACCCGGCCACCTGTTACAATGGGTGGTAGCGCAATGGCAAAGTGGGCTGAAGTACAGCACCGGCGAAAGCGAACATCAAAGCCCCAAAGGGGCCAGCGCAACTTCCTGTTAGTCGGTGTAGCAGACTCAATACTGTTGCTGCATACACCTATACCAGTGATCCAGGGACGCCTACATCCCACTGAGTAAATTATTGCATTCAGTAAGTCTTGAGTTGACGATGGCTGTCTGTGATTACTCGCGCTTACCATGCACTTTCAAAGCATGTGCATAGCTGCTCAGGTATTAAATGGAAAAATTTAGTGGCGCTAAAGACTTTGAAAACACTTTTCAGTTGCATCGCCTGAACCAACTCATTGGCTTTGTACCGTAGACCTAACAGTATTCACTTGGCTCCAAAGTTTCGGCGCCTCTGAGGTCCTTTGACATACTGGCACCTTATAAACTAGCATATTATTATTATTATAAAAAAACCTAAGTGGATGAGTGTGCTGATGACGTGACATCATAACTTTTAGGCCTACTTTAAGCATTAGATTAGCCTGCTTAGACATGTGCGTAACTGTTTTTTTACGTTTAATTATCGTCAACGTTGCATTATAACATGCGCCCGTAATATCTGTGTTACATACTTACATTAGTTTGTTGTTTATGACGGCAACAATTTCCAGTTTACCAAAATGTCGCCACGTCATCGCGATCGAATATAAATTATTTCACGTCAATAAAAATCGATGCACAAGCTTGTCATAAAATCTAGTTTTCGATTTTTTTCGATTCTGGGAAAAAATCTCGATTTGCGATTTCAAAAACGGGAATCGTCCATCACTAATTTCTTTTATACAGTGATTTTCAATATTTAGCCAGAACCACAAAAAACGACATCTGATATTCACTGTATGTCAGGAAAAACAAATGGATCAGCGCATTGATCACTACATGATGAGCGCTCAAAAGTTGCACAAAGGTGAATGAGTCATAGAGCCAAAGGTGCAAGTCGTTAAAAATCCAACTAGGAGGTCTGAGGGAGTGTCATGAACTCCCACAGGGAAGTATGAGCCTTAGCCCCGACCGCCAACGCATTTTAATGCATTTTCAGCTAAATACATAACATTATTTTACTAGATATACAGTATATCATTTTATCAGCTAAAATTTACTATAAAATGAATAAAATTGGTTGACTTAGTTTCTATGGTATAAATACTGTGATATAAAATGCTGGTAGCTGCCAACTACCGGGCAACTGTGATACTGTTTACAAACAATTTAAAGGTAGCATAACAATAAATTAAAGTATTATTACGTTTAAAAAATACACAGTGTTAAGGAACGAATGCGTGACATTACAAGCAATAGTGAGTCTCACGCCGAATGCATGAGACTTGAATCACCCAGTAGGTGACAGGGTTAGTGCTGTTTCAATAATCGAAACCGATACCGATATCGAGATATTTTGCCATATCGAATCGTACAGAATATCGGCTTGTTGAAGATCGAATCGTTCGATACGGGTTGGGCTGCAGTGGCAACTGATTCACCTGTGCAATGCATTAAGTCTGTGGTGGTCCGAGTCGCGTCACTTGCGTGTCATGCACAGCCTATTAGTGTGCGGGGGAGACAGGAGGGGACAGCAGTTGATAGGATCAAGTGTCTGACGGACAGTCCATCAGTCGGTCGGTCTATGCCTTGAGGGTACTAGACAGCATGCTGATGATGGTTGGTCGGTCACTCTGTCGGCAGTGATTACATAATTACATTGAATATCTCTACGCAGTGGCTTAGATGTGATTCAAACTTCAAACTCTCCCAGTCACGGCTGATATAATTTAGGACGTCGGAATAATCGTAGTTACGCAACAACACAAAAATGTGTGTTTAATCTCCGCACCAAAAAGAAAGAAAATGAAGCAAAACAGTGAAACGCATGTCACTAACGGCATAGCCAAAACTGATTTTAAAAAAATTATAACTTTAAAGTTCGTGCTACAGCAGCATTTCATTATTATCAATTTATCAGCTTCATCAGCACAAGACAGTCAATTAAAAGATTGTTAATTAGGAAGATCAATTTCTCAGCCTTCGCAGGTTTGACTGAGTTACGTTTTTTGGTGATCACGTCACCAGCCGACGAAAACAGACGTTCAGAGGGCACCCATGTGGCAGGCACACACAGATAGCAGCGGACGACTGCAAATTTTGCAGGAACATTAGAGTGATTGACAGTTGACTGTTGTTATCACTTCCTGCTAGTGGAGGGGTGCGGCATCATCTGTCGCCGGTGGCCAGGACCCAGTACTGTGCTGTCTTGGTGTCATGGGGAGGCTGGTATCAGGTTACAGTCTCCTTCCTGCCCCTCAAACCCTCTCCGTATCGTGGACCAAATGACTGCATCTGTGAGGAAAGTTTCGAGTTGTAAGTTGCAAAAATCAATCACGTTTGTTAACAAACGCCTCGCAGAAAAAAAACGTTTTTTTACAAGTATACCTGCAACCGTGAATTTTTACTTTATCAAGCAGTGCGCCATCGCACATATGTCAGCCACCACACCCGCTGACATATACAATATCGATATCGAAATACTGCGCCCATATCGACCGATACCGGCGGACTGACAAAAATCCTATATCGTAACAGCACTAGACAGGGTTGACAGACAGAACAAAATATCACCAAATGTACTAAAGAGGCTGGCCATCGAAAATGGGCTGAGATAGTAAGGGCAAAATGCAACAAATTTTGGGCCGCTTCATTGACTTGCTTCCGGCAACCTTGGGGCTCTACGGAAGAGAGAACTTCCAACGGTAACTAAAAAATTTGCCAGCAAACCAACTCACAGTCAGTCAAGTCGCGGACCTGTCAACTTGCAGACTAGTCAACTCGCCGAATCATTTGATTAAAAATTTACAGTATATAAGTGCTATAAATGTTAGTGCTGCAAATTGCAGTTATCTGACATGCAGCAGTAGGGCCACAAGTACGTTGATTTCGCGCAAAATGCAGCACGTGAGTATGTAGGCCTACCCAGCACATAATGGGTAATTTCGGGACCATGTTACAGGCTACTTAGCCCAACCAGCAATGTCAAAGCACAGGTTAGTAAGTAAAAAAACCAACAATGTACGAAAAGAACGACATATTCTAAACTTAAAAAGAAAGCACAAATAATGCAAAAATGACAGAAAGATGAAACAAATTAACAATTGGCAAATGGAACTACTTCCCCATCTCCCCAACTCTTCACGATGGATTCAATCAACTGAAGATTCTGGCAGGACTGGCAGTCTCCAGAACAATGCCTGCATTATAGACTCGCGTGTCTGAGGGTAAAATAGCTCGACAGGATCGGTGACCATAATCGGGAGGGTTAAAATCACAGATCGGTGACTTTAATCTTCCAAGTTTCAGTCACCGATCGGTGATTGTAATCACTTCGGTGTAGATGTCGAAATAGAAAAACAGTCGCAGGCATATGCCTCTATGACTGTCTTTCAAATACTGATAGTATACACATTACATTAGAAATTATATAATAGTACTAATTAGTGCGGTGAAATTTTCCATTTTTAGATTTTCGGTAGGTTTAAAAAAAATAAAAACCGCAGTTCACGTTCGGTTTCTGTTTTTACGGTTGTTTAAAAACAAAATACCACACGCGGCCGGTTGCCAAATGCGGACAAAAAGTAACATCCACAGTAATTCAATAACCCGCCCAAGCGACAGAACGAGGTATGCTTACAGATAACAATTAGCACTGCCACTGCTTGGAATGTGTGTCGCCCATGTGAATGAATCTGCGCACCCGAATAGCTTGCAAAATTTGAGACCACCGACCTACCGACCGCCCGCATACCCGACTGCTCATTGCGGGCGGGTGTGCGGGTGGGTTGGATGGAGAAGTGGACTAAAGTACAGTGCTGGTGAAGGGGGATATGGTCAAAACGGCAATAAGTTAAAACGGTGACAAACCAAAACGGCTACAGGTCCAAAGTAAACGTATAAACTTGCTTTCGTTAACTATGGATTTTTTAGTGAACTTTTAACTGAAATTTCAGATGATTCAACTATGCAGTTTCACGGGCTCAGATCTGTTTCGCGCTAACGTCAGGTACTGCGCGCGATGGAATATTGTACGTTTTTCATATAACTTAACAGTTGCATGCCATATATGTGTACAGCCTATGGTCAATTATATTTCCATCATTAGAACTGTAGGTGTTGTTTGGGTTTGTCGCCGTTTTGACTGTAGCGATTTCTGTTGCCTTTTCGGTGTCGCCGTTTTGACCATAGACCCACCAACCGTGAAGGGTAATTTCGACGAATTTCATAAACAGTGGTTAATGCATTTACACACCTAAAGTAAACTGTTACCCAGAAACCAAATAGCTGGTTTATTAAACAGTCGAAACATCACTGGCCTAAACCACTAACTGTCCGAAAATTGCCTTGGTTAACACCGCTTACTTAGCTCGAAAAATACAACAGTTTCGGTTCTCCACGGTTCTGGCAAAAAAACGCGGTTTCAGGTTCCGGTACGGTTTCCGTCACAGCACAACTACTTCGGCTTCCGGTTCAATGTGTATAGCATCACTCGAGGTAACAGTCTGGATAAGCTCCGCCACACCAGATCTGTTGCTTATTCAGTAGAACTTGTTCTGCTGAATAAGCATCAGATCTCGGGTGGCGGAGCATATCTGGACTGTTACCTCACTCAATTTTGATTATGCCGAGAACTTCTTGGAACATTGGGCTACACCGACGGCGATTTTTCCTAAAAAATATGGCAACTTTGTAACTGGCCACGACAGCAAACCCGCGTGTCCGCGAATCGTCTGGTTTAACCTGTTGACATACGATTAAAATAAGTTAACGTCGAGTTTTATGTTGACAGTGTATTACAGTGCAGAAACCTCCGCTTCAATCTCTGCTATTTTCTCCAAAATACCCATGTTGAGTCAATTTCAGTTGAAACTGCACATCAAAATCAAATCACACGCCATAGAGTATTTAAAGTCAAAAACATACTGCCTTAAATATTCTATCCTTTAACTATTCTATGAAGTGGGTGGCGACTGGCGTAATAAGTGTTTTTGAATTGTGATTGAAATAGGTTCGCAATTACTTTTTATATTGAGTACTACAAGTGAAGAATAGTTTAACATTGTGAAGACCTAGCAGTGTTCTAGGTCTTCACAATGTTAAACTATCCTTGCAAAAGCGAGACTTCGAATGACGTTGTTACTAGAATGAATGCAGTGGAAACGGGCGTCTTCTTCTTCCAGATAATCGGTCAGCTTCAAGGAGTTGAAGGCTTTGCCGATGTGGAGACGCATAATTTAAGGGAATATAAAAAACAGTTAAAGCAAAAGGTGAGAAAAACGCAGTGCAGTGCAACGATTTGCTGGTGCGCAAGCAGTGATAAGTCATGCTGATGATAGGCCTCGATCGCAGCCCCCTCGATCGGAGTCACCACTCACCAGGTCAAAAAACGGTCTGGTGTAGAAGTGCACGTACACTGCTCTATAAAATAGCTAATAAAGTGTTAGTGAGCATTAGGGTTATGTTACCTCAGTGTTTGGCGGCGTGGCTCAATGGTTAGGATGTCGGTATGTAATTACATGGATTATGGGGGTGGAGACCATTAAACGGCAGGCTGGAACTGTGCTTATGGTTGTTTAGGTGTGAGGCTAGCCCGTGTCTGCGGGCCTGGCCTACAGCCTATATAGGCTGCATGTCCGCCCTGACCGGGAAACGGTTGATTCGCGCAAAGTACGATTCGCGCACGTACGCGAAACATCCATAGAATTGCGCGAATCATCTCCTATATTACGCGAATCATCCGATGATCCGAAGTCAACGTGATAACATTGTCAAGTGTATACCACTTCAACAAGTCTGGTGCTCACTGCTCGACCAACCTTGGGTACTAGTGCAGTTTAGCTGGGCCACCTCAGATCTGTGGCTTACTCAG
>Ga0209568_1000434_pt1 | contig 14480 bp, 9 predicted proteins | sample WorMetOlspDAHAB2_FD_187406 | JGI IMG/M metagenome (GOLD analysis project Ga0209568, IMG submission 187406) | Marine gutless worms symbiont microbial communities from Max Planck institute for Marine Microbiology, Germany - Olavius sp. DAHAB.2... ...
CGAAATGAGACGATCGACGAAGCAGCCCGGACTCGCTGCGGCAGAGAGTTCCAAGCCCGAGCTGCGGCCACCGGAAAAGCGCGATCGCCGATCGTTGTGTGGCATGTCGACGGTAACAGCAGTAGGAGCTGACGTCCTGAAGAACGGTCAGATGCTGGAAGGATACATTCGCTCAGGTACTGTGGCGCGGTGCCATTCAGACAGCTAGCTATACGTCAGCACACACAGCTGGAACTGGATCCGCTCACGGACTCTTAGCCAATGTAGCTACTGAAGCAGTGGAGTCGTGTGAGCAGATCTGTTCGCCGAGAAGACCAGCCTCGCCGCGGCATTTAGCATGGACTGAAACGAATCAGCAAGACTGCAGGTGCACCAGCCAACACAGAATTGCCGTAGTCTAGTTTACTGATAACAAGTGCACACAGCAGAGTTATCAGAGCTGGACGTGTCAGAGAGTGGTGCACAGAATTTATCTGGCGTAGGCCTAGAATAGCGAAGCACGCCCGGACAGTTGAGGTTACATGAGCGCGCATGGTAGCATCCGCATCGAGGTAGACCCCAAGATTCCGGACAGTGGCGACTGGCTGTACAGATACACTTCCGACACGTACAGGTCTCGTCGGGATCTGATGTTGCTTTCGTAAGGATGAACACCACAGTGCATCTGCCTTGTCATTGATCCAACAGTATCCAAGCATCTCTAATACGCTATTGTCACATACAGAGCGGACGTCCGCTAACAGCCATACGCAGCCCTGGTCTGTCGTTTAATGGTCGCCACCCTCGTGATTTGTGTAATTACATGGATCGCGAACCGCGTGTGGGCCTCTTTACAAGGTTGCTCTGAAACAACCAAATTTGACCAACTTCAGGATCTATTCAGGAGAATAGGGTACTCGTTTTGCCATATTTAGTGCGATGAGGCTATTGCCTGTTTCATCTGCTTCCCATCTGTGAAGCAATAAGAGGAGGTGGATCGTTCGCTTACGTCAACTCCAAACACATACTGTGCTGTGACTCTCCAGTTGCGCAGCGTTAAAAAAGCGTGCGTGTGTGCATGTGGCGAATACAATTAGACGCTGGCTGAGATCAGCCGGTGCGTTTCAGCTCCCACTCATCGCCACCCCACTCCAACTCAATCCCACTCCGCCAATATCACTAGCTGCCCAGTACTCTTTCAGTAGGCTTCATTGCCTAATGTGAAAGTACCTGGGTAACAAGTCTGCCATCATTTGCTACTCCTCCCACACTATAGTTAGACGTGGTTATCGTTTGGCTATCGTTTGGCAATGTCATGATTTTACGATTTGTCTTCTGACCTTAACATGTTGAACATGCAACTCTAGAGGCCTTCAATTCCCATGAGAGGTTGTCAGTAATCTCGTATGTAGTGCTAAACGATAGCCATGGCGGCCGTGTCTGTGACGACAGAGCCGATGGAGACGGCATGCGCAAATGCGGCGCTATATAGGCTAAGTGAATTCTAGCTACAACAGTTGGCAATATTATAAAACATCGCGTGCTTTTTGTACACAGTGCGGCAAAAAATATCTAAACAACAGTGTCAAAAGTTTACCCTTAAGATTCGGTGCAGTTTTGGTGCAGAAATTTTCTGCGTCTGTAAATGGTGCTGCTGGTGGTGATAATATTGCTGCAATGTTGAAAACATACTTTGACATCCAGACTATATGCTAACTTAAGTATCATGTTTTCATGGTCTCTCAAGTTTGGGGTTATGCCGGTACAATTCACACAGTCTACTATTGTACCTCTGGTTAAAGTTAAATGCAAAGATTTTTCAGATGTTGATTTCTAATGCTATAAAGTGTTAGAATTTGTGTTACTTGATAAACTTACCAGCAGTTCATATGTTGATGAATACCAATTTGGATTCAAGGCTAAGCACAGTACTGGTCTGTGTACAAATGCATAGAAACGGACTATTGATTATTACGCTGAACGACGTAGCTAAGTTTTCTGTTTCTTCGTAGATTTTTCTAAAGCATTTCACAGGGTAAATTATTGGAAATTATTCAATAAGATGTTTGATGATAACGTTTCATACGATGTTGTTAAACTGTTGTCATTCTGGTACTCACATCAGTTGGTCTTTGTACGCTGACAGAATACCCAATCTGAGTCACTTGGCATTCAAAATGGTACCAGACAAGGTTCCGTGTTATCAACTGCATACATGTAACCCCAAGCGACAGTGGTTGGGGTTACATGTATGCAGGGCTTCATCTGAGTCTGCGCCTTTGGCGCACCCCTCTATGAAGCCGGTGGCTGCCACGCACCATAAGCCAGAAATCCATACTGAAAAACAGAAGTTGAAGTCATCGTGTAGAAAAGACACGACTGTACGACGCAAACTGAGGTAAATAGTTAATATTTAGTTTATAGACTGGTGGTAATTGCTAAGTAGTCATAGTCATTTGCGAATGTCAATGTAGGTTTTCAATTACGAGTTTAATTCATAGCCAATTTACTGGTGCACGAGCACCGAAGATATCGTGCACCCTTGGCCAAGCTCCCCGCCAAAACATACACTTAAATGTGCGCGATGCGCACCTGGATGAGGCCTTACGTGTATGCGGCTTGGTTGGTAACTCCATTTCGGCTTTGGAATAACATCTGTATCTGTAAATATAGCATAGTTGCCGATCATAATGCAAAAATAGACCTATACACCAAGCCTTACTATACGGCTTTGATCGACAACTGGCGACAGCAACATCGACCATTAAAATAAAACTACTTCCGGTTGGTGTCCGCCATGTTAATAATGCGCGAACATGGTTGCCTACACTATTTGGCGCACCCCTCTATGAAGCCGGTGGCTGCCACGCACCATAAGCCAGAAATCCATACTGAAAAACAGAAGTCGAAGTCTTTTCCGACAATGTGACAATGCAATAAACAACTCTCACATTCAGCTGACAACTAGGTGAGATTTTGCATAAATAACCAACCCGAAGATAAATTACCCCCGACGACGACAACGATGTTGACGAGGTCGATTTACATAGTCAGTCACAGCGGAACGTTAGTTCCAGCAGTATTAACGGCGACAACGCATTCCCATGGGAATGGTCAAAATTCGACCCATCACAGAATCCAAACCCCTTAACCGATTACGATAAAACTTTGTACAATTGATTACGTCCACGAGACGAACACGTAACCCAAAATTTGTGCCAATCGGCCGTAAGGGAGCGTCTGGGAAATACGTGAAATATAAGGCCTTATTTTTTTATTCTGATTTATTTTTTTCCCCGGACCCGCCTACTGAAGTGCATTTTCACGCACAATGGCTCAAATTACGCGCAATCAGGCAAGGAAGTACCTTTTGGAGGTCTGTACGATGGCCGAAAACATTTAGGGGGTCAAATCCCCCACAAAAAAACCGTCAAAATTGGGCGTGAATATATGCTCTGCCGAGCGTCTCAGCTGCGCGTCAATGAAGATAGACGTCATAGAAGAATGACGTCATTGGCGACATTCCTTTACGTTCCTTGCGGCGTTGTCAACCAATTTTCGACGATCACTGCCAAACGTTTGGTAATTTACTGCCAAACTGCTGTCAAAGTACCAAATCATTGTACCCATCTACAATGACCTAAACAAAAACTACGTATGCACTTCTGTGCACGTATTCGTCCATAAATCTTGAAATTTCTGCATTTTTTGAAGCTTCACAACATCACCAAGTGACAGACAACCACATTACTAGCACTTTGAAAAAATCCAAAACGGAACGGGCGCCAATATACGTTCCTGTATATTGTGGAACTCATCGAAAACAATTTCATATAATTGATCATTCACGTCTGTTTGCAATTATGGCAACAGTGGCTAATAGTGCAGTTCGGCTTTCTATCGGCCTACAACTTGCTGGATTTATACATGTATTTCAAAAAACGTGATGCAAACGGACACCATAAAGTAGAAAGCGTGGCCAAAATTATTATCTTCGAATAAACATCTTGGCGGCCGTTGCCGTTTTGGATTTTTCAAAGAGCCAGTAATCTGGTTTGTCTGTCACTTGGTGATGTTGAAATGCTTCAAAAACTTTGACAACTTCAAAACCTTGATACGCAAACGGCCGAAATTATGAAATCCTTTTGATTTGGCACAAACTGACCCAATATGTGCATGCCAATGTTAATTGTGCCTAGACTATAATTCACAGTGTATACAGTGCGACGAATTAGGGGGAGCTTACAAGGTAGTGCACTTACTTCAGTCCTCCCCCCCTGTCGGGAAACGATGATCCCCTGTCGGGGTGACCCCTGGCGCCACAACTGGTCTTGCTGACGGTTATACGATTTAATAATGATTCTTGACAGTTACTTACTTTTTGGGACACTCCGAAGTCCGAACAAATCACTACGTCTCCGCTGGAATTTCCGGTAGGCCAACTGGGATCTTTCCACTAGCACATTGGAAAGTACTATGGTCACCATTACGTTGCATAGCACTGCCATAGACGAATGCTATCACAGATTTCTGGATTGCATCTTTACAGCATCTAGCCAGTATACACGGTGGCCAAAAAAGTAAACCACTATCAAGCATCATTAAATCTTATTAAATGTCTTCTGTAAGGCTAGATTTTTCATCAATTTTGATTATAACAGTTCTCATTATTGTTAGCCTAACTACATGTGCGCCGTCTTAAGCGTTAAGGATCTCGAAATAACATGCAGTGGTTTTAACCCCGATTTGTGAGGCTGTGATAACCGGTAAGATAAGTACACGGTTACGATCCCTTCCCTAACATGGTTTGTGTTCAGGAAAATCTGTGATGTGGGGTATAGCCTGATACAACACAGCGTAGTCGCAAGTCAACACAGAATTTGAGCCATCCAGAGTGGACACGCTACAATCATTAAACCGATCTTCACCAAAACAGTTATGCATCTATGCATGATTACGTCGTGGGTATGTACGTGCATACAATTTTTAAAATCTTGCTCTGATGTGATGTTTCTGTTCACAATTCATGTACCAATTCTGTGTTGCCTTGCGACTACGTGAACGCATGTGCTTGAACTGAAGCATGCGACACACAGACTTTTCCCAAACTGCTACCACACTTTGTAGTCCTAATCTACTGACGACGTCTATCAGACTGTTTAGTTGAGAATAAAATGATACGCAAGATGTATTTTGAAACGCAGTGAAGATAATACTCGAATAAATGACAGTATTTTCTGCGTGTCAGTGAAGGTCTCGTGACCGGAACATACTGATCGGCATCATGCACTCGCGAAGTATAGTTAATGTGTTCATGCGAATTCAATGCACGCAAAAACAATCGTACTCGCAATGAGCCGTACACGACAGTACCGAGCACACAACAATCTCTGACGCCATCAACTTTGCGGCAACGAAACTTAATACACGCTGTACTTTATTCAGCCTGCGGATCGTTTCAGAAACCAGCATTGCCAAACAAGAATGCAATGAACACAAAATTTTAAAATTTTACAAAATAGGCCCAGCCCATGCCTACTTCATTATAACTTTATTGCATTAAGAACTCTCGGTTTATATGCTATTCTGTCCAGTGGTGTCGCTAGACAGCAAGGGCTGGGGTGGCAAACCGAAGGGTCTGGGGACGGGGCGTCCCTCTGTCTGGGGACGGAAGCTGAGGAAAAAGCAGCAACGTAGTTTCCCGTATTGTCGCTAATTCGGACAGAAAACACAAAATTACGTCAGTGATAATCTATAACACACACACAACGCACTCTGTATCGGTACTTAAAAGCTGACGAGTGTTCATGACAAACTGTTCAACCGCTGCCCACAAAACTAGTCTTTTCATGCCATCTACAAAGCTTAAGTCGCTGTTCACCCATTGTGGAGCACAGCTTCGACTTCACCAACGCCAGCTTAGAAAAGCCGCGGTCGGTCGGTCTAATGGAAGGATTGTCTCAGCTTTGACACACGACTCGCACCGTGTTTGTGGCTATGCTCTGGGCAGCAGTAAGTCATTGACACTCACGGCATTCACACGGCTGTTCGGCTCTGGGCTCCCACACACATCCGTCTCTCGATTAATTTCCTATTGATTCTGTACACCAAAAATTACTAAAATTGGTTAATTTTGGTGAAGTCAGTCAAAATATAAACATGAGGGCGTTTTTTGAGACAACGTATTTCCGACTTATGGAATAATGTTACTAGTCACTAGTAGACGAACTTTAGTAACCTGACATCAGAAATGCGGAAAAGTCCGAAACTGCGGATTGTTGATAAACTTCCGTGACAATGAAACTACACAAGCACGCCAACAGACTCGCTGGACTCTGTGCAGCGTATCTACACAAATTCATCACTCAGCTGCCAGTTCATCCCACAAACTGCGGCGGTAGTTGCTTATTGTTGCTCCACTGACATAGTTTCGCAATTTGTTGATCGATTTTCACGTGGCTTCGGAGTTTTTATGAGAGACGTCAACAAGATAAAGCCTGGTGATGTATCTGCCAGTCTGCTGTCCATCGACGATTGAGATGGTAGAGCAGCCGCACTGTACACTCACAGCCTTTGACCAGATAAACACGCTTTTGCGCTCGGCAGTAATTAGACGAAGACTACACCAGCTAGTACAGTGCAATAGTCAATCAATCTTATGTCGTCGTTTCCGCTTGCTTACACTTGCTGACACCGAAGACGATTCGAAGTAGTTTCTGCCAGGTCAATGTTAAACAAACTGTCATGTGTTGTCTGTCATTTTCCTCTGTCGCTGTGCATGGTTGCCTTTCTCTTGTCGTCAGCATTTTCGCAAAATTGTCGAAACGAGTGAAGTCAATGAGTCGAGCGTGTGTTTGATTGAATTCTCAATTGCAACGCTGTTAGCTCTGAGCGGCTTTCTAGCTCGAGTGCGCAGCGTTCCTTCATCAGGCATTGTTCTTGTTAGCTAAAAACGTCTAATAGCCGCATACAGTACGACATTCTAATGGTCAATGCGACTACACAAGGATTACAGTATCACTTAGTGTGCATACTGTGTAGTGCTTGATACAGACCGAAGGCATACTCTTTTGTCTGGCTGTACAATAACAATTGAAAACCATTAACAGCACACAACTCATGCAGTATAATGCATAGCCAACAGTTTAACTTTTCCATATCTATCGCAACAACTGGCTTTGGGTTATAATGTGGTAATGTTGTAATGAAGCGCACCTGCAGGCACATGTAGACACTGGATGCACTGGTAAGGATCTGTCTGCTGACACGCGCCATGCATCATTCACTGGCTGAGTTGTCCAACTGATAAATACACACACACACACACGCACGCACATTATCATATTCCAGTCCGGAAAAGCTGTGGCACACTGGCGTTTGTGTTACCTGGAATGCTCAACATCTTTAACCTTTTGATCAGTTTTGTGGTAAAACTCAAACTGAAAGTGCATTATTGTATATGCATTTCCAACCTTAAAATTCAGTACAAACGCCAAATATACGGTTTGAAGACGTAATGTTACGAACTTACATTAAATATGTACAATTGGGGGTACTCAGCGAATTGCTGAATTTTTAAGAGGGTACTTGAAAAATGAAAGGTTGTGAACCATTGGTTAATAAGGGACCCAAACGAAGCTATCCTACTTATGCGGCAGTGAAATTAGTAGTTTAGTGTCAAAACTCAGCATTATTATTAGCAGTTGCATTCATCTGTCTGAAACTGTTCAGCCTAAAGAAAATATTTATTGTTCGGGACGGGACAGCCTTTAAGTCACAAATGATTATAGCGTACTAAGATGCGATGTCACGCGGTCGGTATCTCAATAGCAAAAAGGTAAAAAAAATGGCAAAACTAAACTAAACAAAACGGTCATCAAATTCGGCGCAGAAATAGCACTTTCAACAAAATGCTTGGCTATGCCGCCGGAAAGCTTCAAGATAATGAATATTTCGTAGCTCAGTTGACTATTGTTGAAAGTGCTATTTCTCAGCTGCGGCAGAGGCGGCTGCGTGCCTATTCGCGACGTTGTAACTCATAATTCTAACAACAATTACCAGACTATTCGTACCATTGACTATTCGTACCACGTGTAGACCATTCGTACCATGGACCATTTGGAACACTAATGTAGTTTGGTTTTCTTAGTATGTGTATGAAAACTCGTTCGCACAGGGGTTTGCTGAACGTCGCAGGCTGCTTTATTTAACGTTTGTCCGTATAACTACTCTTTAACTACAGCCTGTATATAACGTCGACTATATAACGTAGACAAGTCATTCAAAAGTTTAAGATTTGTCAATAGTGTCTGCTGTGCAGCCGGGAATAGCGGGAAACAACCCAAAAAAATGTAATCACCGATTAATCTAAAGCGTGAGCGAGTGAGTAGAGTTTAACGCCCCACCCGACACAATATAGGTCATTAAAACACAGTAAATACGTAAATACATGATAATATGATAAACTATTTATCTAAGTTATCTGTAAACACACTACAAAATCAACGCAGGGAAAAACACAAACGTTATTTATATAAGCAGGAAGATTTGTCACTACAGTTACTCGGCGGACAGACGCGCCGAGATAGCTGAGTAGAGAACAAGGCCATAGGCTTAGCTCTGTGTCTGCTATCAATTCAAGGTGGATATGCGGATATGCTATGGTGGTACTCGCTAATAATCTTTACATTTCGCTTACAATACAACGCAACTCAACTGCAGTAACAACATTTGAACATTTGAACATTTGGTACGAATGGTCTACACGTGGTACGAATAGTCAATGGTACGAAAAGTCCAGACACCCTAACAACGAACTGGATGAAGATGTGAGTTCGAAGCGAAAGCGATAAACTGATCCCGGTGATCCGTGGTTGAAAAGCCGCGAGGGCGATAACCAGCCACGAAGACCTATAATACGTGTTTTGTTGCCAATCTGCGAAAATCTGGCGAGTGGGTGGCCCGGCCTGGCCTGGCCTGGCCCGGTCTGACGTGGAGTGGATCGCGAAACCTGCTGATCATATCAGAGTTCATCACAGAACGATCTCTGTACACCTGCGCAATGCAATGTCAATCTGAATACTGCTAAACTGTGTCGCTAGTTCACAGTTTACTCAGCAGACTTGATTCGCTAATGTCTGTGACTGCAGACACGGTATGTCGCCGTCAAACGCCGCCGACTTGATCGAGTACATGACGAAGGAGTTTGGCGAAGTGGCACGCTCTGCAGTTCACAAAGGTGACAATATCGGCTGGTTCCTCGACCAGAGACTCATCAGCATTCTGGTGGCTGAGTGGATGAGCCAGCATGGTTCTACTAGTGTGAGCCTTGTACGTCGCAACGTCAACAGCGATAGGTGACCATGTATGGTTGTTATCACTTTTGACAAGTTGCAGTCATTATTACTTTCTGGTCTTCTGAGTCCGTCGTTCCATCACAAAATCGACATGATGGAAATTTATTAGATTGAGCCATTCATAACTCAGGGATTGTCATAATTGTCATATCACAGGATGCTCAAAATGGTATGTCCATTGGACGTACGAAGGTTAATAAAAATGAACACATATATATATAGCAAATTATAGTCGCTAGCACGTTGGTTTAATCGATTTTAACGGGGAGTAAAATTAACGATAATTAACCGTATTTCAACTCAGAGTACTGAAAATTCACCAAAACGTTTGCACTCGAGTGATTCGAGTCTTGCTTAAATATTCTTACATCGACTCTCAAATTTATAATCAGGTAGATGTAACAAAACAACAAATATGAATGTAAAAAATAACTTTTAGTTTAAAACAGTAACGGCGACATCACACAACTAAAACAGCAAGAATTGAAAATTTGCTATCACTTTGCATCACGTTAAAATTATGGCAATGTGCTGCAAAAGTAATATCACGTTTTTGATTTTTGCCGTTTAAGTTGTGTGATGTGGGCCATGTCGCCGTTACAGACTGTTTTAAGCTGGAAGTTTTCTACATTGAGTGATTGGAATGTAGAAGCATGGGAATATCAAGTTGGTGTTAAATATTCTATACGTGGCCTAATACCTGTCGCATCAGAACTCTGTGTTTGAAGCTGCGGTGTGGCTAATTAATGAAAACACCTTAATCGAAAACCTGAAATGAGAAATTTTTACACAGATTCCAATCTAAAGGGTGGTACAGCAACTTATGCCGCACGACGCAGCGTAGCGGGTTACGCACAGTAACTGACGTCATAAATTGGTGCTATCTATACTTTTACCATTTCTTCGGGGTAGATGGTGCTACTCAGCCCAGACACCGCAGTTCGGGTCCAATGCGCAACCTAAAACTAACTGAAGAGTTCTTGTCGATGAACTACCGGTACTTTGAAATACCGGTCACTAGGAAAAAGCGACTCAGGTATACAGTTGGACATAAGGTATTTAATAATGGTATAACCTCAACCATTTTGATCACACTGTGATGATACCCATAATCTGTAGCAGGGACTATTGCTTCTTGTTTGATAAAGAATGGCAATGGTAGAAAATTGGTCTTATTGTATAAACACCTCATCCATCTCATGCGCTGGGGCGTTGTAACCACGGGGATCAGATCATTGCTGACCACCGAACACCCTTTAAATGAGTTTAGAGGAGATATTAAATAACCTTGTCAGGCGATTCAGTAGCATGCCTGCTACATTGTAACAGAAGTTTTGACAAGATCCTCGCTTGCAGCGTCGAGCAAGTTTTTTGACAGCTATTCTAGCTTCACGGTGTTTGCTCCAGTCCTCGTCAGATCTGGATTTATATGCAGTACTTTGTTGGCCTTAATTTCAGGCTTTTCAGCTCTTTGTGCCACCAGGGAACATGATGTCTGTATGTCACTTTGCGCAAGGGGCAAGCTTTGTGATCGGTTCAATTTAAGCCCCATACTGCGCAGAGAACATCATCATCATCATCATCATAAACAGTTTTAACGTGACGTAAATAATGTTAAATATTGCAAGGACCATAGGTGTCCAGACATGAGTCATATGATAGTGTCTTGGTATGAACGGGAAAACAGAAAGGTCGTTGTCAGAAAACCTCGAGTGGCGGCGCAGATACGACGTGGAGTGGCAGGTTTATTCCAAAAGGTGGCACTTGAAACCGGAAACGCCCGCTTGCCGACCGTAGAGAGGCGAACGGGCGGTACCTCAGACGATGTGATGTAGATGACTGCAGCAATCGTCTAGTCTAGATGTCATATCAGAAACGCGGGTGAAACGCGACTGTACGTAGGATGAAAACCTGCCGTGGATGAATCGATACGTCATTACTGCCAGTTTGAAGGAGCGCGCAGCCAGTGAAGGCTGATGAGCGCTGGGTTAATGTGTTCTGACCGTTGAATTATGAAAATTAGCTGAACCGCAGCATTCTGAACAGATTGTGCAGGTGTAGTTCATAGGCTTACTGTCTTAAATAATATCAGTGAAATCGCTTCCATTCGTATCCAGTCGATTTGGGTCCGCGTGAGCAGTTTGTAATGGTAATTATGCAGGTTTTTAATTACCGAATGGCATCCTTATCACGATAGCCCACTTCCTAAAACACCCAGCTTGATAGAAAACTGCATGAAATTTGATCAATTGATTCTCAGAAAATTCATCAAAATTGTTGCCACCAGCTGAGATTTTAAGGCTAAAATGCACCAAATTTGATTTCGGATGGGACACTGCCCCAGACGCCACTGGGTGAGCTTACAGCGCTTCCCCAGACCCTTTAGCTTGATTTCAGGAGGCCTACTTGTAAGGGGAGGGGTGGGAGAGGGGAGAAGGAAAGGAAAGGGGAGAAAGGAGGGTGTGTGTGTGTGTGTGTTATTTGCTTTATGCTTGCGGTCGTATGTTCGTTTACTACACTGTAGAATTGATCGTTCACATTGGAACCCGTTCGTATCGCTGGTCAACAAAGTTGACTCTCATGTGCTCGAAAACGCCTACAAGCGCTCTAACTGGAAAAAGATGACACCTCTTCTAGCAGCGCTTCACGGCAACTCGTCTCTCAACTACGCCTGGTCACTGAACTACCACCAGACCTTTACCTTACTGTTAGATAAACAGGAAAGATAAATCGGTCTAGACTAACTATTTACAGGATATTTCTACCGTTTATAAATTGTTCTTAATATTGTTAAAAGAGCGACGAGCTTCACCGTCAAAGCGAGCTACTGGTCGGGGTCTGAAAATGCAGGAATGAAAACGCGAGACAGTCGAAAAGTGACACTAGAAAACGCGGTACTGGAAAACGCGAGAATGTCTATTAGTTTATCCTCCATCCAGTTTGTCCTCTCAGTTTAATGGGCCAGCTTCCTAACCAGACACCGCAGTTCGGGTCCAATGCGCAACCTAGAACTAACTGAAGAGTTCTTGTCGATGAACTACCGGTACTTTGAAATACCGGTCACTAGGAAAAAGCGACTCAGGTATACAGTTGGACATAAGGCATTTAATGGTTGGGTATAACCCCAACCATTTTGATCCCACTGTGATGATACCCGTAATCTGTAGCAGGCGGCTATTGCTTCTTGTTTGATAAAAAATGGCAATAGTGTTTGAAGTCCGAGTCAATTATGGCGTGACCAATTTTTAATATAATCAGCCAATATGATAACGCTCAACATTGTATTTTTGGAGTTCTTTATTTAAAATTTATTTAATTTCAGCTTACACTCGATTTACGAAACTGTGTTGCCAGTGGATGTCACTAAAACTGTCATTCCTTTTTTAACGGAACCGAAGTGACACGTTCGTTTAGGCCTCCAGCGCTTGCCATGTTATTGTCTTCGGTGCATAATTCTGTTTCGAATTTTCACTACCAAAAGTGCATGAAAACTAATGAGTTTTAAACAACGACATGTGTCAATTACAATAATATGAAGCTAATTACAAACTCCACAAGGACAAGAAAACTAATAAATTTGAAGATGACGTGCTCAAATTGCGGCCGAGGTTGCTCAGTAAACTGATATGGTTTTGCCATTTGTTGATCGATTTTAATGCGGTTTTGCAGTTTTTTTACTTTTAAATCTGTCAATTTGAGAGATTTTGCTTAGTCTAAAAACTTACGAAAGCCGTAAACTGGATACAAAGTTCCGATATCATGTGATTTAATCAAAATGAGCAACAATAACATTAAAACTAATAAAAATGATTTTCGTGCATTTGTGGAGTGTTTAACTTTTACAAAAAACCATGTCAAATTACAGCAATTTGGCGCTAGTTAAAAAGCTCGAAAACTGCATTTAAAACAAATAAATTTGTATTAAGTTTTTTATTAGTTTTAATGATATTAATATGCAACATTAACAACGAAAAGATTAAATTTGTAGCAGTAGCAAACAATTTTCTACAGTGCAGTGTATACAGATTACAGAACACTGCTATATTTATGATGTGCAGGCGCAGTTAAGGTTTTTTTTTACATTAACACACTCGCCTTACATACAAAAGAAATTTAAAAGAAATGCACAATCTATTTTCATACGATATTTGTCATGTCTTGCAAATTCATGTCTTGCAAATTCATGTCTTGTATTTTCGTGTCGTGCATTTTCATGCCCTGCAATTTCATGTCCGGCATTTTCAGTCAACCCATAGCGAAGAGTGATAAATTCGTCTCGTAAAATTTGACGTGTGGTTCTCTGACTCTTTGGTGCACACCTTCAGTATCTGAGCCAGAACATCTCGTTGCGCACCAGCGCACGCAACACTCGATCGTCGTCCGTCCCACTGCTATGTGTGCCATTTCGACGGACATCATTTTCCCAGCACTGCCGCACCCCTGACTTGGAACTCACTGCCACCTGCTGTGTTAAACTGCGACTCTCTCTCTACTTTCAAATCCAGACTAATAATAATACGGCATTTTGGCGCTTTATAAATTTCGTATTATTATTATTATTATTATTATTATTATTATTCTGTCTCAAAATAAATTCATTGGCGGATCAACGTTGTCAGTGCGCGCACTTCGTGGTCGTCCGCTTCCATTGACGCCTTATCGTACTTTCTCAATTTTATTAACAACTTATTCACACCAGAAACCGTCCACCCTTTGCTTTGCAAGGAAATTCTCTAACAAGATTGCAGCACCATATTCTTGTATTTGTACTAATTTTCAATTAAAATGCGATCCTAAACACTGTACACCAAGCATCGTTTGATATCTATCAATGCGTAAGCTGGTTCTCGGCCCAAAGTAATGCTCAGCCCATTTTTTTCAAGTTAGTAAGGTATGGTCGGTTGCAAATGTTCTTGGCAACCAAACTGCCAAAAAGTACTAAAAGCTGATCACGACTAAGTTATTTTGACCGTTTTTTAAACACAGTGTTTCGCAACTTTACAGGCTATTTGAAATTTTAAAAAAACTCCAACACCGCATGAAAATCGATCCGAAAGGCGTATGTACAGCAATTTGATACTAGTTACAAAAAAACTCTGAAGATACGATTTTCGGAAAAATTGCACCTATGGTTGCACAATGTTC
>Ga0209568_1000435_pt1 | contig 14459 bp, 19 predicted proteins | sample WorMetOlspDAHAB2_FD_187406 | JGI IMG/M metagenome (GOLD analysis project Ga0209568, IMG submission 187406) | Marine gutless worms symbiont microbial communities from Max Planck institute for Marine Microbiology, Germany - Olavius sp. DAHAB.2... ...
GAAGAGGGCGGGGAGCCAATCTACGTGCAGGCTCGAGGCCTCAGGGCGGGACGGCTTCCCCAGATTCTCTCCATCAAGTCCTTTTATTCTCCTTCCTTGGTTTTCCTGAGAAACGGAACATACAAGGGCGGGAAAGTGCAGCGCATCCCGCCGCCGAGCGCTACCAGGGCGAGCGCGGAGGAGCCTGTACGGAGGGCTCGCCGACACGTCGAGGAGTCCGACGCTGAGCGATGAATATCAGGCCGTATACCATCGACCCGTAAGGCGGGATGCGCTACGCTTTCCCGCCCTACTACCTAGTAGTCAGGCAGTAAACTACTGATGTAAATTGGAGATCCGCCACCGAGGATGCTCGCATCAAGCTCAAACGGCTATATACATCAATGGACGGTTGACTGACTGCTAGGGGATGGCTGTGATCCATCAGGTTATCGCGGAGCGGCTCGTTTCCATGACCTCGAAGGGGTCGAACATACCAGCCCAGGGCAGCGCCCTGGGTTATCAGCGTATGGAATCGAGCCCTGAAAGGGCGTTACATAACAGCGAGATCGATAACCAACGGGAACACCACCGAGTATGGAGCTGTGATGACGGGTTGCGCAATCTGCCGCGGAAGCCCCTTCAGGGCCATCTTTCCCCCACCTCTCTCCCCAGGGCGTTGCCCTGGGCTGGTATGTCACGCCCTTTCAGGGCTGGGTCCGAAATCCGGCGTCGGGGTAATCATTCAGCCTTGGTAATGGTTAAGGTTTAAATGGAAGCATCGCCGCTCGCAATAAGTTTGGCGCACTATAGGCTACACTCCCTCTCCCGCCGGGAGAGGGCCGGGGAGAGGGGATCAAAGAAAAGTCTATGCCAGCCATTTAAAAATTCACCACTACCTCAGCCTTTTTATCCCCGTCATTCCGGCTGGGACGCCGGAATCTGCCGGTGTCAGGGATGGCGAAAATGGCTGGGGACTGAACGATTACGTGCCGGGGAGGCCGCAAAAACAGTGGGGGTCTGAGTGATTACGGTGAAGCGAACCGCAAGAAATGTATGAAGGTATGAAATGTAGGATGAGTTAGGCTAGTACCCCATCAACCTTGAATTGATGGATATAGAGATTTAAGCTTTATTCGATGACAAAAATTTGATTGAATTGATGAATAACATATCATGCATCACATTCATCATAACAAAGATGCCGAAGCACTAGGCCCTGACATTGGGGTTGTGGCTCGCGGCGCTGAGCGCGGGCAAGCCCGCGCCTACGGGAAGGGATCGAGCACGGTAGGATGGGTAGAGGCGCGCCGATGAACTTTGGGTATGTCAATAATCTTAATCGCGCCGAAACCCATCATCCACGGAAACTCCTGATGATGGGTTTCGGCGCGGGAAAACCGATCCGGCAACATCATGTTTTCAGGAAGAGCTATACGCGCTCACCCTGGGATCACGATGCATGCAGTCGATTCGTGTTTGCCTGCGTGGTTTAATTCAATGCTCGGACGGAAACCGCCGAATCATTTTTCCCATACTCAATCCCCCTGAGCTTGCGACAGGCCGCTATGAACACATCTGAAGACTTCCCACTCCCTTCCCGGCTATGGGTTCGGTTGCGTAAGAACAAACCCTGGGTTTGGGTATTCTCAGGGATCGGGGTTGCCGTGCCCATCGCGCTTATTAGCTGGCTAGTCACCGACTCATCCAGACATGCTCCGAGCAACGCTGTTGGAGGAGACATCACCTCCTCAGCCTCTGGGAATAGTGCCTCGGTCACTGCGATTAACAGTAATGTCAGTGTCCGGAACAACGACCCGACAGTCGCCAAAGCCATTGCCGAAGCTATCGCCAAGGCCACCGAGGTCCTGGGCCAAGAATTGAAGGAGAAAAACCGAAAGCTGGCGGAGAAAGAGCGAGTCCTAGCCGACGTTCGGTAGGCAGCCCAGGAGCGGGAGCAATCGTTGCAGGCGGCTCTGGATGAAGCCATCACCGCCCTCCCCAAGCAAACCGAGATTTCAAACGCCCAGGCCCGCATCGAGGAGGCCCTCGCAGCGGCGGCCAAGGGGAACACCGTGCTGGCGGAGGCGATCTTCGCCGAGGTCGAGGCACGTAAGGTCGCGGAAGGAAAGGCGGCCAGGAAATCGGCTTACAAAGAAGCGGCGGAGGCGGCCCGGCACCGGGGGGCCCTCGCCTTCCTGCATGATACGGACAAGGCAATCGCCGCCTACCGACGCGCCACCGAGCTCGACCCGGAGCATGCGGCGGGTTGGAACCAGCTTGGGCACCTGTTGCAGCGCGTCGGAGACCTGGATGAAGCCACAGCAGCCTACCGCAAGGTCGAAGCACTCGGCAAGGCCGAGAACAATCAGGAGTTCTTGGCAATTGCCTATGGCAACTCAGGGCTCGTCTATCAAACCCGCGGCGAGCTGGATCAGGCCGAGGCCATGTACCGGAAGGCCCTGGCCATCAATGAAGAGTTGGGGCACAAGGAAGGCATGGCCATCCAGTACGGCAACCTGGGCATCGTCTATCGAATCCGCGGTGACCTGGATCAGGCCGAGGCCATGTACCAGAAATCCCTGGCCATCGAGGAGAAGTTAGGGCGCAAGGAAAGCATGGCCATCCAGTACGGCAACTTGGGCGTTCTTTATCAAACCCGCGGGGAGCTGGACCAGGCCGAGGCCATGTACCGGAAATCTCTGGCTATCGAGGAAGCCCTGGGGCGCAAGGAGGGCATGGCCAGTGACTACGGCAACCTGGGCAATGTCTATCGAATCCGCGGCGACCTGGATCAGGCCGAGGCCATGTACCGCAAGAGCCTGGGCCTATTCCAGACGGTCGGCGCCAGGCCGCGGGTGGAAAAAACCCAAGGATTGTTGGAACAGCTGAGCTCGCTTCGGTCGGGAAGGTGACCGAGAATCCTGGAATCGAAGCCCATCCCGGATTATCACCGATATTCGGATATCCCGGCGCTGGATGAGCGCTTTTTTGGGGACCTATAGATGTGACTAGCCACGGAGGGCGGTGTTTTCCTTTGCAGCCCGGATGAAATCCGCAAGTTTGGTAACCCTCCCTTCAATCCGACCCCACCCAAGTCTCTTGCCATGGTTTTGGCTAGCTATGTATATAGGTCCCTTTTTTTGGGAAAGCAACGGCGCCATGGTGAACGTAGGAGTAACAAAAATGCCGATGATCGACTTGAATTTTCCCAACTTTTCAGCGCCGGCGAAGTGGGCGCAACAGAGAGCCGAAACAGAGCCATCGAGCGAGCCATCAGGACATGCATGTTCGATTCGTTTAATGGTGGACGAACCGGCGGAGACGGAAGAAGCGCCTTACGATAACGAAGACCTGACCGATTCACTCAAGGAAGCTTTACGGGAGGTGGTGGCCCATCGGCGCGGAGAGATCAAATTGCCTGATGCGCGAGAGTTCTTGAATTCCCTGGAAAAAATAAAAACATAGATGTACAGCGTCAAAGCGTCGATTACGTTCCAGCGTGATGTCCGAAAACTTCAAAAAGTCTACCCACGGGTCAAGCAAGACCTGGAAGAGTTGTTTAGCCGCTTAGAATCCGGACACCTTGACGGGTCGGCCGTCAAAGGTTTCGGAAAAAGCGTTTTCAAAGTCCGGTCCTCCAATCAGGAGTCCTCCTCGTCCTGGGACGGTGCCTGCCGGGTACTCCGCTCCCGCTTGCGATTCACCTTACGCCGCCGCCGACGTACCAGCGTAATGACGGGGCCGGAGACTGCGTAACCCAGGAAACCGGCAAACAAGACCACCGGCGGATGCAGCAACACCACCGCGTAGCCGAGCATCACCACGACCGCGAAGATGAAGGGGACCCGGCCGCGCAGATCGATCTCCTTGAAGCTGTGAAACCGGAAGTTGCTCACCATGAGCAGACCGGCGCCGGTAGTGATGAAGGCGGCCAGCCAGCTCACCTCCGACCCGGCGACGCCGTAATCGGCTCCGATCCAGACCCCCGCGGCGACGATCGCCGCCCCCGAGGGACTCGGTAAGCCTTGAAAGTAATGCTTGTCCGCACTGCCGACCTGGGTATTGTAACGGGCCAGGCGCAGGGCCGCGGCGGTGACATAGACAAAGGCGGCCAGCCAGCCGCCCTTGCCGAGCCCGCTCAAGGCCCATTCGTAAACCACCAGGGCCGGGGCGACGCCGAAGGCCACCATATCGGAGAGACTGTCGTACTCCGCCCCGAAATCGCTCTGGGTATTAGTCAGGCGGGCGACCCGCCCGTCGAGCCCATCCAGCACCGCGCCGGCGAAGATCGCAAGCGCGGCGGCCTCGAAGCGTCCCTGCATGGCCACGAGCACCGCGTAGAAACCGGAGAACAGAGCCGCGGTCGTGAAGAGATTGGGCAGGAGATAAATGCCGCGTCGGATGCCGGGTCTGGGTTTCTGCTCGTCCATTGCGCGGGTGGTACGGCGGAGGTCTCGCGAGGAGCGCTCAGTATACCCGAGTTGCCGTCCGTCGGTTGCCCTGACTGCCACTGGCAGGCATTAGAAAAACAAAGTATTCTTAACTATCTTTGCGCGACTGTTTGTCGACTGCTGCGGTCGGGACGGGACTGTCGCCTTGGTGAGAGACATGAAAGGCACGCGGGCCGGTTGCCGCCATAGGCTCGGCAGTCTTGTCCCGCCGGTTGCGGGTACTGGCCGGTTGCGAATACTGTAAAACGAGAGGCCTCGAGGCCTGAACATCAGCAATGCTCGGAGATCGGATATGAATCAGTTTTACTACGACGCCGTAACCAAGATGGAGCAGCTGGGTGTCGACGACGAGTACATCCAAGGCTGGCAGTGCGGATTCCTCCAGAATCCCAAGCGCGAGGAGCAGCGACTGACAGATGCCTACGAGGCCGGTTACTCCGACGGCGAAGAGAAGACCACCGACAACTTCGGGGACTGGACCAAAGGCTGATGCCGGCCAGGCGAACCTGACAAAAGGAAAGGGCGGTTGTTTCCGCCCTTTTTTATGGGTAGGGCGAATTCCCGATTCCCGGCAGTCCGCTTAACATGAACCCCTCCACCGACCGGTTGCGGCAGCTCCTCGCGGGTCCTGACCTGCTGCTCATGCCCTGCTGCTTCGACGCCCTCTCGGCGCGACTCATCGAGCAGGCCGGTTTTCCCCTGACCTTCATGAGCGGCTTCGCCGTAGCGGCAGCGCGGTTGGCCCTGCCGGACACCGGCCTCATCTCCTATGCCGAAATGCTCGATCAGGGGCGCGGCATCCTGGACGCCGTCTCCTTCCCCGTCATCGGCGACGGCGACACCGGCTACGGCAACCCCGCCAACGTCCGGCGCACCGTAAAGGGTTATGCCGACGCCGGATTCGCCGCCATCATGATCGAGGACCAGCTCGCCCCCAAGCGCTGCGGTCACACCCGCGGCAAAGAGATCGTGCAGCGCCCCGAGGCCCTGTCCCGCATCCGGGCGGCCGTGGATGCCAGAGAGCAGGGAGCGGACATCCTCATCATGGCCCGCACGGACGCCCGCGCCACCGACGGCCTTGCCGAGGCCCTGTGGCGCATGCAGGCATTCGCCGATCTGGGGGCGGACATCCTGTTTCTGGAGGCGCCTCAGGACGAGGCCGAGATGATCGACTTCTGCACCCAGGTCCCAGGCCCGAAGATGGCTAACATGCTGGCGGGGGGCGTGACTCCGGTGCTATCGCCGCGGCGTCTCGGGGAGATCGGCTACCGGATCGCCGCCTATCCGCTGGCCCTGCTCAACAGCGCGGTCTATGCCATGCAGGAGGCCCTGCGTGGGCTCGCGACAGGAGACCTGCCCCGGAGAAGCGTCGACTTCGCCACCATCCGCCAGATCGTCGGGTTCGACCGATACGACCAGCTCCTGCAGCAGTACACGAGTCCAGAGCCGGGAGCCTAATAGGTATCGGGATCTCCCCCCATCCATTCCAGGATTTCAGAGAGCCGATCGGCGATCAGACGCAACAGACAAGCCAGACGCCAGCTGTTGGAGACGTTCAGTATTTCGCTCTCTGCATTGGCTATGAGGTCGGCAATGGCATGCAGGGCCGAGTTAGTGTGGTACAGCCGCGTGTGCAGGTCTTCGTCCATTCCCACGAGGTCAGACCTTCAGGGGGGAGACGGTGGATCGCCGGTCGCTATGTTCCGCCCCGCGCCGGAATAGCTCTCCCGACGTGGGCTCATTGTGGTTACCGGTTACCGACAGCTGGTCGCAGGACAGCCGACCCAGCCGGATCGCCGCGCCTATTGCCCGGTCGCTGTATTTGGTGGGCAACTGCTCCGGCAGCTTCGAAATCAGGCTGCGGTGGACACCGAGCGCCGCCGCCAATCCCTTCTTGCTCCCGAAAATCCGAATCGCCTCTGTCTTGGTCATATCGGTTACTCCTCCCACCGCATGATCCGGACACACCTGCTACCGGCTGTTCTGCGAGTGGGCAACGGATCTGCACCAGCAACGCCTAGAATCATGGAACGATTGTTCCTCCCTGGCTAGGCGTCAAAGACGCCTATCGTTTTTTCAACGATTCGAGACAGGAGCCTTACAATGGAGGTTGGTGGGAGCGCGGAGCTCGTTATGACAGCCACACAGAACAACGCTGGTATTGCACCGACCGACGAGAAGACCAGGCTTGTCGTCGCTGAAGATGAGGTACTACTCGCCGGGGTACTTCCCGATCTCCTGCACACGGCCTCATCCGGTGGGATCGAGGTGGTTCAAATCTGTTTCAATCGCTCCCAGCTGTTCAGGACGCTGAGAAAGACGGCCCCGGATGTTCTACTGTGTGACGTCTGGATGCCCAACAACAGCGGGGAACCCCACCCCTGCCGTGTGATGCACTGTCGCTGGAGGCGGTTAAACGGCAAAGTCCGAATACGGCGATCCTGCTGTTAAGCGGCAACTCGGATGCGGCATTAGCGAAGAACCTTCTCGACGCGGGGGGCGATGGATTCCTCGACGGTAGTGGTAAGTTTTTAAATGGTTTGCGTGGACTTGTTTTGATCCCCTCTCCCCGGCCCTCTCCCGGAGGAAGAGGGAGTAGAGCCTATTAGAGCGCCAAATCCACTGCCAGTGGCAATGGTTCCATTTAAACCTTAACCATTACCTCCTCGACAAGGACGTCATACCGGAGCAGATCTGTCAGGTCATTGAACAAGTCAGGCAAGGCGATAGGTACATTACGCCTCGTCTCCGAACCGCGATCAACTTGCTGAGCGCCGGTTCAAACGAGTCTATCCGCACTCGGTTGCTCAAAGGGCGGAGAGGAGATGTGCTGAGGTTGTTGTTGGAAGGATTTTCCCCCAATGAGATCGCCGATGTACTGCCGATCGGGAAGAAATATGTCGATAAGAAGATCGCAGAGATCAAGTCCATCCTCGGCGTCAAAACCCACATTCGCATCCTTCGTGCATGCATCGAGCTCGGAATAACCAAGCTATAGCAATATCGCAGGGTAGCCGTGTAAGCTAAACTAAAAGGACACCCAAGTTTGTTTGTGATATAAGGGCACCTTGAAAAATAGCTTTCATCGATTAAGGACCCTAATCTATTGATTATTCAAGCACGATGTTGACAAAAATCGTATTTTTCAAGGTGTCTGACAAAAGATAGAATAAGAGGCAGTGGGTAAATTTCAAGTTGTGAAGTCTGCCGGCCCCTACCGCGTCATTCCGGCAGGGATTGCCGGAATCCAGGTGCCAGGGATGGCAAAACAGCTTTGGCCGTCGGATGCGCCCGCGTCCCGCGGGCTTATCCGACCTACCTCTGTCTCGCGGGGAACCGCTGCCGGGTGCCCCTGGCGCTCCCAGATAAGTAGGCTGGGTAAGCTGCAGGGACGCGGCGCACCCGGCATCCAGCTCGGGTGAGCGGGCCACCCGGGGACGGTCAACTCCCCGACAGGTCCGGACAAACCGGAACCGCTGTGGCAAAACCAATTCCTATCGGCGACCCGCCGTGGCAGCTTTGGCTGCATCTTACGGGCCACATCCTACAGGCTTTCCCAACCTGCCGACTTCGCCCCTCTATACTTCGTCCTTGGCATTCCCTTGGAAAAGCCTTATTCTTATTTCAGGAAAGGTTTTTGGGGTGCGACGGAGCCTATGCCGAATCACCGCCTCGATGGCTCAAGACAAGTCTATACCACCGGGACAAGCGTATTTTAGTATCATACGGATAGCCATTCGGCCCCCGCTAAATTCCGACCCTGGACAAGAAGAATCGGTAATGGTTAAGGTTTAAATGGAAACATCGCCGCTCGCAATAAGTTTGGCGCACTATAGGCTACACTCCCTCTCCCGCCGGGAGAGGGCCGGGGAGAGGGGATCAAAGAAAAGTCTATGCCAGCCATTTAAAAATTCACCACTACCGAAGAATCAAAGCCTTATGCCCGCATCGAGCCACAATCCGCAGGGGAGGCCGGGCGGTTATTCAGCCGTCGGCAGCGACCCTGACACAGCCAGGGACCTCTATTTCAGTACCAGATTCCTGCTGTATTCCATCGACGCCTGGGAGCACGATCGGGATCAACGCGGCTTCGACCTTGCCGCCCTGACGGACTCGTTTCGTGAGTCCGTTCCCGTCCTGGACTTTCTGGACTGGAAGATTACCGCCATCGAACGCGGGTATGCGGAGACCCTGCTCCCCCTGACCCTCAATGCGTCGAATCAGTACATTACCCACCAAGCGGCCCTGATGCTGCTTGCCGCCGACTACACCGGCGGTGGGGGCCTGTTCTTATCTCGGGGCCGAGGCGCTCCGAGCGCGGGCGGAGGCGCTGGAGCGGCGGATCAGAGAAGAAGGGACAGCGCCGGCGGAGGAGATCGAAGAATTCGCCGCTGCGTTGCAAGGGACGCTGGAGGCGATTCGGCGTCTTGTCTGACGCTGTCTTGAAATCAAGCGGCAATCCTGTGAATGATTCGGCGCTGTTTGGGGGACCGGATAGCTTCTCAAATCACGCTTCGGTCGTGTCGGCCATGGACTTGTCCCCAGGAGCGAGCGGCAGTCCGATCCGTCCGTCGTCCCAGCTCCCAGGCCGGAGGGGGCGACAACACCAACGGTCGAGCAGGCGGATGAAGTCGGGCCGGGGTGTCTGCTCGGCGCCCATGCGGATGAGGTGCGCGGTCAATACCTGGCAATCGATGAGTCGGAAGCCCCATGCCGCGAGTCTTCCACACAGGTGGACGAGGGCCACCCTGGAGGCATCGCTGATGCGGGTGAACATGGACTCGCCGAAAAATACCCCGCCGACGGCTACCCCGTAGAGCCCTCCGGCCAGCCTGTCGTCCTGCCAGACCTCGACGGAGTGGGCAAGCCCCCGGCGATGGAGTCTCCGGTAAGCGGCGATCATCTCGGGTACCAACCAGGTGCCGTCGCTCGCGGTGCGGGGTCGGGCACAGGCGGTGATGACGGCGTCGAAATCCCGGTCCATGGTGACGCCGAAGCGGCCCTTGCGCAGGGTCTTGCGCAAGGTCCGGGAAATTCGGAGCCGATCCGGGAAGAGGGTGGTCCTGGGGTCGGGGGACCACCAGAGGATGGGATCGCCGGCCCCGAACCAGGGAAAGATACCGTGCCGATAGGCGTTGACCAGTCGCGTCACGCTCAGGTCTCCGCCTACCGCGAGGAGGCCGTCCGGCTCCCGCTCCGCCGTTTCCGCGTCCGGGAAGGGCGCCTGGGAGTTTTGGGGATCGAGGAGGTACAGCATTGGGTAGTGCTTGATGTGTAGTGATGAGCTTCCTGTCGAACCCTGCGTCTCTCGATGGGACAATCAGGCGATCACTCCATATTGGGCACTACCAGGCATTGAAAGCAACAGCATGTACAATGTTATCGGTAATTGAGAGCATCCGTACCAGGCGTGTCCTGATCGACCTTGCCACTCAGAGCCTGGCGCTCCTGGAAGGGGATCGTGTGCTTGGGCGGTATCGGGTCTCCACTGCCCGCAATGGCCCCGGCGAGCAGCGGGACAGCGGTTGCACGCCCCGCGGGCTGCACCGGGTGCGTATCCGCATCGGGGGCGATTGTCTGGAGGGAACGGTGTTCGTGGGGCGACGGGCGACGGGTGAGATCTATAGTCCAGAGCTGGCGGAGCAATATCCCGGCCGGGATTGGGTCCTGACCCGCATCCTCTGGCTCACCGGGTTGGAGTCCGGGCGCAATCGTGGCGGGTGCGTGGATACTTTGCGTCGCTATATCTATATCCATGGTTGCCCGGACCTGGAGCCCATGGGGACGCCTTGCTCTCATGGCTGCATTCGCATGCGCAATCGGGAGCTGATCGAGCTCTTCGACCTGGTCCCGGCGGGGACTCCGGTGGAGATCCGCTAGTACATCATTTTGCTTGATTTTGCTGTAGGGAACGCCCTCTGTTGCGTTCCGAACAGCTTGCGGAACGGCACGGAGGCCGTTCCCTACACGTGCAAAATGGGATGAAATGGAGTACTAGCCCCGGAGCTGGTAGGCGCGGGCTTGCCCGCGCATTGCGAATCCAGCTGCAATCCGGTCCCGTGCCCGGCTCAGCGCCGGCAAGCCGGCGCCTACCCCATCCTGGTGGGCCGCCGCAGCCACGACCAGGGACCGCCGGGGGCAAATGGGTTTCGGCTTGAGCAGAGCCGTCGATTTGTCGGAAAATAGCAATCTTTCGTGCGGGCAGGTATTAGGGGCTGTTGGCATTTAGTAGGATGGGCAAAGCAAGCGCCCGGCAGGCTGGGCTCAAGGCTGCGGTCATTCCATGCAATCTCCTGAACCGCGACGGCCTGGGAGGATGCACACCGCGTAGCATGCCCGTCGCTATTTGATGGGCACGCTACGCCTGATTCGTCCCCCGACCGGAGGCCGCAGTTCGGAAAGCCCTGTGCAATCACCAAAAATCAAGACCATCCGGATAGACAGGCTTTGCTTTGCCCATCCTACGGGTTGAATGTCAACAGACCCTGGACCCCGTTCGGACGGCATGTGAGGAATCATCGACGATGACGACAACCTCGATCCACGGCATGTGGACAACCCGGCTAGCGTTCATTCTAGCGGCAACCGGCTCGGCGGTTGGGTTGGGCAATATCTGGAAGTTTCCTTACATCACGGGCGAGAACGGGGGCGGCGCCTTCGTGCTGGTCTATATCCTGTGCGTGTCGATGATCAGTATCCCCATCATGATGGCGGAAGTCCTCATCGGGCGCCGGGGACGCCGGAGCCCCATAAACACCATGCGCACCCTGGCTCATGAAGCGGGTCGGCACGGCTCGTGGCAGCTGGTCGGCTGGGCAGGGGTGAGCGCCGGCTTTCTGATCATCTCCTATTACAGCGTCATCGCCGGCTGGGCAATCGCTTATGCGTTCCGCGCGCTGGGGGGCGCCTTCACGTCCCTGACCGGTGAGACCGCCGGCGACCTGTTCAGCGCCCTGCTCGGTGATCCGGGGCGGTTGCTTGCCTGGCACACCATCTTCATGGTCATGACCATTAGCGTCATCTCCCGCGGCGTGCGTTCCGGCCTGGAGCGGGCAGTGCGCATCCTGATGCCGGCCCTGTTCGTGTTGCTCCTGGTCCTAGTGGGCTACGCGCTGACCAGCGGCAAGTTCAGGGAGGGGATCGAATTCCTGTTCGTCCCCGACTTCGGCGCCCTGAGTCCGGGAGCTGTGATTACCGCCATGGGGCATGCCTTCTTCACCCTGAGCCTGGGTATGGGGGCCATCATGATGTACGGCTCCTATCTGCCCGCGCGTGCTTCGATTGCCCGTTCGAGTCTCATCATCGCCCTGATGGATACCATGGTCGCCTTGTTGGCGGGAATGGCCATCTTCCCGATCGTTTTCGCCAACGGTCTGGAGCCGGCGGCCGGCCCCGGCCTGGTCTTTCTGACCCTGCCGATCGCATTCGGCAATATGCCCGGCGGTCTGTTGTTCGGCACCCTGTTCTTCGTTCTGCTGGTGTTCGCGGCCTGGACCTCCGCCATCTCCCTCATCGAGCCGTCGGTCGCCTGGCTGGTGGAGAATCGGGGGTTCGGAAGGGTACGCGCCGCGGTCTACGTGGGTATCGTCGCCTGGCTCCTGGGGATCGTGACCATCATGTCGTTCAGCGACTGGGCCTTCAGCTTCGATTTCGCCGGGGAGGAGAAGACAACAGGCGTCTTCGACCTGCTCGATATCCTTACCGCCAATTTCATGCTTCCCCTGGGCGGACTGGCAATGGCCCTGTTCGCGGGCTGGTTCATGTCCCGCGAATCGGTCCGGGACGAGCTTGCCATGGGCCAAGGCCCGGCCTATCGTCTGTGGCAGGTGTCGATCCGGTATATTGCCCCCCTTGCGGTCGTGCTTGTGTTTCTCAGCGCACTCGGACTCATGTAGGTGGGCTCTACGGATGCCGGTCGTCACCAAGAGTGCCCTGGTTACCTTCTCCGCCTCCCGAATGTTCGATCTGGTGGCGCGGATGGAGGATTATCCGAAGTTTCTGCCCTGGTGCGTGGCCGCCGAGGTCCTGTCCCGTGAGGACAATCGGATCTGCGGTCGCATGGAGGTAGCCCGGGTAGGCATCCACCAGGCCTTTACCACCTGTAATCGAATGGTTCCCGGGGAGCGAATCGAGCTGGCGTTGGTGGATGGCCCCTTCCGCAAGCTCCAGGGTGTCTGGACCTTTCGGCCCCTGCGCCGGGATGCCTGCAAGGTGGCGCTCGAGATCGACTTCGAGTTCTCCGGCAAGCTCATTGACAAGGCCTTCGGCGGGGTGTTCAAGCAGATCGCGAACACACTGGTGGATGCCTTCTGTAAGCGGGCCGAGGAGGTCTATCGTGACTGAGGATCGGCGCCGGGTCGAGGTTGCCTACGCCCGGAAGGATGAGCAGAGAATCCTCTCGGTAGCGGCCGGCCAGGAGCTTACGGTAAAAGTGGCCATCGAGCAGTCCGGAATCCTGCGGCGATTCCCCGAGATCGACCTGACGGTCAACCGGGTGGGGGTGTTCGGCAAGCTCGCGCAGCTCGACCAGATCCTGGAGCCCGGTGACCGGGTGGAGATTTACCGGCCGCTTATCGCGGACCCCAAAGCGATGCGCAAGCAGCGCACGGCGCAAGGGAAGGCCATGCGCACCCGGAACGGCGGCACGGAACACCCCTGACCAAGGTATTTTCGCTGGCACAACACCCATCACCTCAGAGGCTGTCTAAAAAGGCGAGCTCGCTTGATCTCTTCCCGTAGGCGCGGGCTTGCCCCGCACCTATCGTTTGGGTGCACCCTGGTGTCGCTGGATCTCTCGGCGATCGGTGCGGGGCGAGCCCGCGCTTTTGCGCCGGCAAGCCAGCGCCTATAAGGGGTTACCGCTGGAGCGTAAGAGTCGGACGAAAATGTGATTTTTTATAAAATCAATGCCTTATGGTCGTGCCCGAGGAGCCAGGTTTCTATTTCTATTCCGCTAAATCCGGGTCCAGCAGGATTCTGGCGAATAATCCGCGGTCGTCCTCCCAATCGGGCACCGAGACCAATAGATCGGCGGGCTGGCGCCGGGCTGCGCGCTTGGGGTCCGGCCGCAGATCACCGCGCACCTCCACCAGTTGATCGGCCTCGAACAGCAGGGTCAGGTGGGTGATTGCCGTCTTGTCGTGACCACGCCGTATGGTATAGGTGTAGTCCCAACGATCGGTATGAAACAGGTCGATGAGCATGGGGGTTCCGAGCAGGAACCTGACCTGACTTTTCGTCATGCCCGACTCCAGACGGTCGATCATCTCTTCGGTGACGATATTTCCCTGCTGCACCGTCATCTTGTGGACAAACGGCAGCTTCTCCAGAACCGAGGGCCTGGGTTGGGAATCTTTCTTACCGAAAGAGCATCCTGCAAGACCCAGGATGGCGCCGATAACGAGACAAGCAAGAACTTTTTTCATCCGGAGCTGGTACCAAAATGTCAGGGTAGTGGTAACTTTGGTAATGGTTAAGGTATAGGTAATGGTTAAGGTTTAAATGGAAGCATCGCCGCTCGCAATAAGTTTGGCGCGCTATAGGCTACACTCCCTCTCCCGCCGGGAGAGGGCCGGGGAGAGGGGATCAAAGAAAAGTCTATGCCAGCCATTTAAAAATTCACCACTACCAAGGTATAAATGGAAACATCGCCTCTGGCAATGGGTAGGGCGCGCTACAGGCTACACCCCCTCTCCCCCCCGGGAGAGGGCCGGGGAGAGGGGATCGAACAAGTCCACGCCAGCCATTTGAAAATTTACCACTACCGTAACTTTATAAGTTGTTAGTATAGAAGGGATCATTAACCAGGCTCCATTTTTTGTTCGATTATTCAGACACGCTGTTGACGAAACGCAGAGCGCGGGCGGCTGAAGGCACGCAACCGACCGGCACATTGACATTCCTGATTAGCAATGAGATTCAGCCATCCGAATCCAGCCTTTCGGGCGTGGGCCACAGGCCACCGCAGCCACCAAGAGTCGGTTGGGCAGCGCGCGCAGATCAAAGCGCCGACTGAAGCGATAGGCG
>Ga0209568_1000436_pt1 | contig 14454 bp, 7 predicted proteins | sample WorMetOlspDAHAB2_FD_187406 | JGI IMG/M metagenome (GOLD analysis project Ga0209568, IMG submission 187406) | Marine gutless worms symbiont microbial communities from Max Planck institute for Marine Microbiology, Germany - Olavius sp. DAHAB.2... ...
CGCCACCAAGTACCTGGACAGCTATCTCAGATGGTTCCATCTCATCGAACTCGGCGACCAGCCATCGCCAAGAGCCTGCCTCGAGGCGGCGATGACGAGGCCATGCCTTCGTTTTGCGAATTGAGCCTTTTCATTTGTTCGGCAGGGCGCTGCGACGGAACGGCCCTGGTCGCCGGTCTCGCGCACGCGGTTCACTGGATGGGGAGAAGGGACGGGCCGGCCGATGTCCCGCGACCGGCCCGCCGTCAGCCCATGGGGCCTGCGGCCACCTTGGTGGCAAGTTCTTGCATGCTTTCGAAGACCCGAACGGGAACCCCCTTCCGGTGGACCATTTCCGCCGGAATATCCACATGCCGGCGGTTGTCCTCCGATGCGGCGATGTAGATCCCGATTCCCGGGTTCCGCTCGGCGAGTTTCGCCACCAGCCTTCCGAAGGCGGCCGTCTCGACCAATTCCGATTCGATCCGGCTGTTCATGTGATCGATGATCAGGACGTGATCGCGAAGGCATCGGTCCGTCAGTTCGCCGACGATCTCGCAACGTTCGTCATGAGAGACCGTCGGGCCCGTCTTCACATGGACGATATGTCCAAGTTCGTTGATTCTGTAAGGCATCATCCACCTCCTTTCATGGGCGGCAAGATGACGCATACAATGTTATGAACAAAATTGATTAAATCGAAATTTTATCCAAATTTTTCGATTAAACGGCGGCTGGTGAATTATGCCACGCGAAGGCCCGTCAGGGGCTGCCTACGCCGCGTCGCCGGCTTCTTGGCACGGATGGAAGAAATTGCGGTGGGTGTCCCGTTGAATCCCTGGTGTCGGAGGTCAGGTTTTCACCGGATAGGCTTTCGCGGCAGCCCGTTGTAAAATTTCCATGCTATCTTCACGTGCGCCGCCCGGAGTGAACTTTCTAGGCGTTGGTGTGACAAAGCATATGGCCTGGGGGGCTGGATCGGTCTCAAAGACCGACGTCGTCAGGATGGACGGGGAACCTTTGGCGTGATGCCGCCCACGGTCTGAATGATCGCGCAGATCGGGGGTCGTTGGACGATGCAGACCAAACCCATCGCAGCGGCTGGCTTGCTTGCCGCGCTTCTCAGCGTTTTCCAATTGTCGACGGCTGATCCTGCCCATGCGCTGGACGCCGCCCAGGCCGAGAAGGCGTTGATGAAGACGCCCATGATGAAGGGCTTGAAACTGCACGAGTTCAAGTCGTCGGGTAAGGATTTCACGGTCAAGCTCGGAGCCAGGAAGGTTCCGGCCATCGTCTTCAACACGGGCACCGAGAAGGCGCCCATCTGGAACGTCGGCTTTTATCCGAAGACGCTGAAGCTCGGGCCCGCCTACCGGACCGGCGGCGGTGCGGTCCTCGGCGGCATCATCCTTTCCAACCCGGCCACCGTATTGTCGGCGAAGACCGCGACGAAGGAGCTCAAGGCCCTGCCGAAAACCGTCCAGGACGGCATCAAGCGGGTCTTCGGCAGCGCCTTGAAAGCGACCTCGAAGATCACCTACCCGGCCGGGGTCAACTTCTCCTTCAGCATCGACGTGACCAAGACGCCGGGCCTCAACCTGCTCAAATCCACCCTCGGCGTGGTCGATACCCGCGTCCCCATGGCCGGCCACATGGGGTTGGATTTCATCCGTTATCTGGTCAACGGAAAGGCCAACTCGAAACCTAGCGAGCTCGCCAAGGTTTCCCTGACGGCGGCGCTGAAGGCCATCAAGCCGCCCAAGGTGGGCCGCTACGTGAATTCCAAGAACCTGGTGGTGCGCTTCGTCGCCGACGCCAGCGGCCAGGTCCGCCTGATGGGCCAGGCCACGGTGAACCTCAGCGTCGGCAAGCTGAAGACCGCCTTCGCCTCGACCCTGAGCTTCGATGCGAAGGCGAAGGGCGCCGACCAGAACCTGATCACGATCACCGGCAAGGCGCTGAAGCCACCCCCCGACCTGGTCGGCTTGAAACCGAAGGCCCTCCAGCTCGATGCCCGGGTGACGGGCGAAAAGAAACTGCAGGTGGCGATGGCCGGCGAGGCCCTGTTCAGGAAGAAGCCGGTGAAATTCGGTGCCCAAGTGAGCTTCGCCAAGCTGCCGCCGCAACTGGCGGTCCGGCTGGAAAGCGATTTGAGCGTCGACGACCTTGCCGGCGCCAAGATCCCCGGGGTCGGGTCGCTCGCCTTCCGGGGCGCCGAGTTCGCCAACGGCTACGTTTCCGGGACGCTCGCCTTCCGCGGCGTCGACACCACGGCCGCGGTGATCCGGTCCGGCAACAAGAAACCGGTGCTGGCCTTGTTGCACAAGAGTTTCGATGCCGGCGTCTACCTGCCGGGGATCAAGGGATCGGCCCTCGACCAGGCGGCCATCAACAATGTCGCCATGTTGGTGGTGCCCAAGGGCTCGGCGCTCAAGTCGGTGGCGGCCAAGGACCTGCCCGGACCGGTCGGTGAGATGATCGCCGCGAGCAGCGGCAAGGCCCGGAAGTTCCAGTTGCGCGAGGGCGTCAATCTGCTCGGCGCCATCGACGTCAAGAACTCCTCGATCATTGGCGGCGTGCTGGGCACCCTCGGCGTGAAGGTGCGAAGCCTGCCCTTCGCCGGCAAGGTCTCCTTCGATGTGCTGAGAAACGCCAAAAAGCCCAGCAAGGAAGGTTTGAAGGACAAGGCCAAGGCGATCCTCGCGAGCCTCGACTTACATGCACCGCTGCCGGTGGTGCGGCTCCCCGGCGTCTCCGATATCATCAACGTCAGCAAGCCATCCCTGGCCATCCGCGGCGCCGAGATCCCGGAAAAGAAATCCGTCGCCCTGACCACCGTGGTCGACGGCGTCATCAATCTCATGCTGCCGGGCCAGAAGGTTTCCACCGCCGGCTCCATTACCATTACCAAGGGCGCGGGCAAGGCCGTGGCCATGCGGCTCGCGGCGGCCTCGACGGCGGCCTGGCGGAAGGCCTTCGGGATTCCGTTCCTCGATCTCAACAACGTCAACATGGCCGCCAGCCTGGACATCGACGCGAAGGGCAAGCCGTCCGTCGACATCGGCTTCGAATCGGACGTCAATCTGGGCGGCCAGCGCATCCGTACCAACACCAAGCTAATCGTCGAGAAAGGCCGGATCGTCGATCTGGCCATGGCGCTTCCCGACGACATCACCATCCAGAAGCTGCCGTTCATGAAGGGCGCCAACATCCCCCTGCTGAGCGAAATCGCGGTCCGCGACCTGACGCTCTCCATCAAGGGGGTCAGCGGCAAGGCGCGCTGGACCCGGATCCCCAAATCGGAGTTCCAGGCGGCCCTGTTCCTGGTCAAGGGCAAGCCCTCGATCATCCTCTCGGCCCCGCAAATCCGTGTTTACGACCTGCTGCCGCTGCGCCAGCTCGCCAACATGGTGAAGCTGCCGCCGGTGCCCGGGATTAGCGTCGCACAGGTAATCGACAGCCTTTACGCCGGCACCAACATCAAGTTCCCGCAGCTCGTCGTCGCAGCCGTCCAGGGCAGCGGGCGCAAGATCACCGCCGATGACCTGCCCATGAGCGCGCGCGACATGCTCACCGATCTGCTCGGCGACGAGGGCATGGAATTCTCCGTCGAAAACGGCATCGGCCTGGTGGGCTCCGTCGGCAAGGACAACCTGCCGCCCATCTTCAAGCAGTACGGGGAGGCCATGGGCATCTTCAAGGCCGTCCAGGGCAACCTGGTCGTGGCCGGCAGCATCTCCAACCTGTTCGGCGGCCTGCCCAGTCTCCGGTTGACGGCGGCGCTGCCGAAATTCCAGATCCCGGACAACTTCCCCCACAAGGATGTCCCGTTCTCCAAGATCTCACCGATCCAGTCGGGCACGGCGAAATTCCGGTTCGGCCTCAACCTGTCGCGCTTGACCTTCGATCTCGGGGTCACGGGCACCATGGGCCTGTACCTGCCCAAGGTCGACGGCTCCAAGCCGGACCGCTTGAAGGCCAACGGCACCGTCGGGATCGAGATGGGCCTGACCACGCTCGGCCAGCCGAAGGTCCTGATCGAAGCCAACGTCATCGGTGACGTGACCGATCCCCTGGGGCTCATCGACGGACGCCTGACCCTGTCCGACCCGTCCTTCCTGATCGGTTTCTTCGCCTCGCCGCATCCCGGCCTGCAAGTGGGCTTCGGCGGCGGCGGCGCCGTGAAACTGGCCAACGGCAAGCGGGTGCAGAGCGATGTGCGTTTCGGTGTCGCGGCGTCTTACGCAGGTCAGGCGGGGTACGTGCCGATCTTCTATCCGAAGAACCTGGCCGCCTCCATCTGCGGCAGGGGGGATTTCTCCGGCCGGCTGGCCGCCGACATCCCGCTCGCCTTCATCAAGGGCATGAAGGACGCGCCGCTGTTGAACGAGGTGGTCAAGGGGGTCAGCGCCGTCGGCCGTGACCCGAACATCATCAAGGGCCTGAAGCAGTTCCAGCGCGACGCCGACAAGATCATCGCCGACATCGACAAGGGTCTCGACTACGTTCCCTTGAACCTGCTGAGCTTGCGGGACCCGGTGTTCTTCATCGCCACCCCGGGCGCCAAGCTGCCCGGCGCGCGCGACATGCCGCGCAAGGACCGCGACGACAAGGATGCGAAATGCCATCAGGCGTTCAACCTGAACACCATCGGGGTGCGCGTCGGCGGCAAGACGGATTTCAATTTCCTCGGTCAGAAGAAGCCGCTCACCGACGCCTTCTTCGGGCTGACCCTGAGCGACGGCCTGGAGATCTCCGGGAAGCTCGGCAACATCCGCACGCCGCTGTTCCGGTTCGAAAAGACCAACCTGCTGGTCAAGGCGGCCCTGCTGCAGTTACCGACCTTCAAGCTTTCGGGCAACATGGAACTGCCGCCGCTCGGCATCAAGGACGAGACGGACATCGAGTTCTCCGCCAACAAGATCAAGTTCGAGGTCGATAAACGCCTGCCGCCGCTGGGCGAACTGCAGTTCAGCGCCCAATCCGTCGGCAAGGACCTGTTGCGGGTCCGCGATTTCGTCGTCACCGCGCGCACCAAGACGGACATCGACAAGTTCGTCACCAAGGAGGTGTTCCCGCGCCTCGGCATTCCCAAGGTGGTCGGCGACGTGATCGCCAAGTCGACGCCGCTCTATATCGACGGCGGCACCTTCGAGGGGTCCCTGGTGACCTTCCTGAAGGGCGGCGCCGTGACCCTGAAGCTGGACCACAAGTACTTCGGCCAGCGCATGAAGCCGGCCGTTATCGAGATCAAGCCCATCTGGTCGGACCCCTTGAAGGCGTTCCCGCCGGTGGAGATCGCGCGGGCGCTGAGGCACAGTTTCCTGTTCTACCTGGCGGCCAATCCGGTGAACCTGCCGCCCGTCGACCTGGGCTTGCTGAAGATCGACAAGGCCCGGCTGACGGCCCTTGTGACCAACCCCAAGGACCCCAAGTTCGTGGTCAGCGGCGCCACCGACTTCCTCGGCGCGAAGCGCTCCGTCAACGTGGCGCTTTCCGACCGCGGCTACGCCTTCGCCCTGAAGGACCGCATCGCCGGGCTGCGGGAGGCCGACATGAAGGTCCGCAGCGTCGGCGGCACGGCGGCGGCACCGGCCGACATCGCCTATTACGGCCAGATCACCAACGGGTTCGGGCCGTGGGTCCAGAAACAGGTGGGCGGCACCCTGAGCCGGGGCTCGTCGGCCGTCTCGTCCGGGCTGTCTTCGGCCCAGAACGGCCTCAAGCAGGCCATGGAGAAGGTCCGCCGCACCGACCAACGGATCGTCGCCGCGCGCGCCGCGGCGCGGAGCAACCTGAAGCTGCTCAGCAAGCCTTTGAAGAAGGCCCGCGAGGCCCTCGACAAGGCCACCTGGCTGTTCGACAAGGCCCAGAATGCCTTGCGGAGTGCCCGGATCTACCTCGGACGCTGCTGCAATCATTGGACCTTGTGGTTGCCCCGCAAGCTGGCCGAGAAGGCCGTCGCCGTGGCCGAGGACGCGCTGGGTCGCATGAACAAGAAGCGCGACAAGGCGGCCAAGGCGCTGGCCAAGCTGGTAAAGGAACTGAAGCAACGCCGCGCCGTCGCCAACGTCGATTGGCACCCCAAGGTGGCCTTCTGGATCGTCGCCCGCGAGGTCGCCCTGAAGGCGCTCAGCGCAGCCCGGCTGACGCTGGCCGGCGCCGACGAGCTGAACAAGACCTTCAACGGCATCACCCAGGCGCTGATCAGCGCCACCGCCGGCGGCGAGGTCCTGAACGTCAAGAAGGTGGTCGTTTCCGGCCGCCTCCGGCAGTTGAAGACCGATATCCACATGAAGGCCGACATCATGGGCCAGAAGGACCTCTACATGCCGATCCGCGTCAATCTCACCAATCCCGCCGACACGGACCTGCGCTTCCTGGCGCTCACATTCAACGCCATCATCCGCGGCCAGGGTGTGGCGCGCCTCGCTGACAACATGCCGCCGCCGCCGGAACTGCCCGTTGATACCGTCACCCAGGCGGAAATCTCAGCCGCCGTGGTCGCCGCCATCAGGGAGAAGGCGCGCCGGGCGGCCGAGGCGAAGGCCAAGGCGAGAAAGCCCGAACCGCAAGTGGCGGCGGTCCGGCCGCTGCCGTCCTCCCTCGGTGCCAAACAGAACCTCTGGATCATCGGCGCCGAGCGGATCGGCAACGACCACGCCATCCGGTGCTGGTCCGGCTCGGCCTGGGCGAAGATGCCCGGCAACTCGACGAAGATCGCCGCCGGCCCCGGCGGCACGGCCGCCGCCGTCGACAGGAGCGGCACCACCCACCGTTGGGACGGCCGCAAATGGAGCACCCTGCCGGGCCGCGCCCGCGACATTTCCATCGGCCCCGACGGCACCATCTGGATCATCGATGTGGGCGAGATCGGCGACAACTACGGGATCTACAGGTGGGTCGGGTCCGACTGGCAAAAGCTGCCCGGAAGCCTGTCGGGTATCGCCGCCGGACCCAACGGCACGGCCTTCGGCGTCTCGGCGGACGGCGCCATCCACCGCTGGGATGGTCGCGCTTGGAGCCGAATGCCGGGCAAGGCGCGCGAGGTCAGCGTCGCCGGCGACGGCACCATCTGGGCCATCGGCACCGAGTCCGTCGGCAACGACTTCCCCATCCTTCAGTGGGACGGGCGCGCCTGGAAGCGGATGCCTGGCAGTTCGTCCCACATCGCCGCGGGGCCCCGCGGCACCGCCGTCGCCGCCGACAGGAGCGGCGTCCTGCACCATTGGGACGGCGCCAAGTGGACGACCCTTCCCGGCCGCGCGGTGGATGTGAGCCTGGCCCCCGTCGGCGTCCCCGACGCGACCTTCCGGAACCTCTACATGGCGACCAACGGCAATGCCCTCTGCCTGGATGTCTCGCCGACCCACACGGCGGCCATCGGGTCGCGGTCCTGCATCAACCACGGCAACCTGCGGTTCTCCTTCTGGTCCGACGGGACCATCCGTCAGGACCCCAAGGACCTCTGCCTCAACGTGCAGCGCGGCGGCAGCGCCGGCGCCCCCGTGGTCGTTGCCAACTGCGATCACCACGCCGATCAGCTATGGCGGGTCCGGTGGTCCGGCGGCCGTGGACCGGGCCGCGTCGACCCCACCTGGCGCTACCAGATCGTGCACCGGGCCAGTGGCCGCTGCCTGGACCTGTCCGGCGGCCTCGGGGGCGGTGGTGCGGTGACCAATGACTGTGCGGGTTCCGCCAACGCCGACACCTGGAAGCTCTCGCAGACCTGGCGCGCCGCCAAGGCGCCGCCCAGGCCGGTTGCCGACAGGACCTTCCGCAACCTCTACATGGCCACCAATAACAACGCCCATTGCCTGGACGCCTCGCCGACCCACACGGCGCCTCTCGGATCCAGGTCCTGCATCGCCCACGGCAACCTGCGGTTCTCGTTGTGGTCCGATGGCACCATCCGTCAGGATCCGAAAGATCTCTGCCTCAACGTACAGCGCGGCGGCGGTGCAGGCGCACCCGTGGTGGTCGCCAACTGCGACCCACATCCCGACCAGCAATGGCGGGTCCGTTGGTCCGGCGGCCGTGGGCCGGGCCGGATCGACCCGACTTGGCGCTACCAGATCATCCATCGAGCCACGGGACGCTGCCTGGATCTATCCGGCGGGGCGCGCGGCGGCGGCGCGGTGACGGCCGACTGCCAGGGCGGCGCCAATGCCGATACCTGGAAGGCCTCGCAGACCTGGCGCGCCGCCAAGAGCCCGCAGCGGCCGTGAGGTGGCGGGAAGCCGTTTCGATTGCCGCGCCTAGTCCGCGTCGCGGGCCAGCCTGAGCCCGGTGAACTGCCAGCGCTGGTGCGGATAGAAGAAGTTCCGGTAGGTGGCCCGCACGTGCCCGGCCGGCGTGGCGCAGGACCCGCCGCGCAGCACGAACTGGCCGGACATGAACTTGCCGTTGTATTCCTCCGCAGCACCTTGCAGGGGCTTGAAGCCCGGGTAGGCCACGTAGGGGCTGGCGGTCCATTCCCAGACGTCGCCGAACATCTGCGTGTGCCCTGCGCCCTCGGCCGGGGCCGGGGCCGGGCGCAAGCGGCCCGTATGGGCGAAGTTGCCGGCGATGGGCTGGTCACAGGCCACCGTTTCCCATTCGAATTCCGTCGGCAGCCGGGCGCCTGACCAGCGGGCATAGGCGTCGGCTTCGTAATAGCTGACATGGGTCACCGGCGCGGCGGCGTCCACGGGCTGGAAACCGCGCAGCGTCATGGTCCACCATTCGCCATCCCGTTCCTCCCAGTAGAGGGGCGCGGCCCAGGCATTCTCCTGCACCGTCGCCCAGCCGTCGGAGAGCCACAGCAGGGGATCGGCGTAGCCGCCGCCGGCCATGAACTGGAGCCATTCGGCGTTGGTGACGGGGCGCGAGGCCAGCTCGAAGGGGCGGACCAGGGCGTCGTGGCGCGGGCTCTCGCAGTCGAAGGCGAAGCCGTCGCCGGCGTGGCCGATCTTCCACGTGCCGCCCGGATGGCCGATCCATTGGGCCGAGGCCGGTGGCGCCGGCTCCACGGCGAGCGGCTCCGGCGCCTTGTACTCGGGATGCAGCGGGTTCTGGGCGAACAGGTGCAGGATGTCCGTGAGCAGCAGTTCCTGGTGCTGCTGTTCATGATGCAGCCCCAGTTCGACCAGCTCGAGGACCTCCTCCGACGCCTCGCCCGATTCCAGCAGGGCTTCCATGGCCCCGTCCACGTGGTCGCGGTAGGCCTGCACGGTCTTTAGGTCCGGCCGCGTCAGCATGCCGCGGAGCGGCCGGGGCTGCCGGGGGCCCAAGGCCTCGTAGTAGGAGTTGAACAGGAAATGGAAGGCCTTGTCGAAGGGGACGTAGCCGTCCGCGTGGGGACAAAGGACGACGGCCTCGAAGAACCAGGTGGTATGGCCCAGGTGCCATTTCGCCGGGCTGGCGTCTGGCATGGATTGCACCGTGGCGTCGGCATCGGACAGGCCGGCGGCCAGCGCCCGGGTGGTGTCGCGCACCTCCCGGTACCCTTCCGTGGTCGGCCCCGGGGCGGGGGTGGCGGCGTTTCGGTTCTCCGGCGCATGCGGCATGGGCTGTCCTCAATCGGCTTCCAGGTAGTGAATGCTGAACAAATTGTCGGCGTCGGTCCACACTTTCCGTGCCGTGAAGCCGGCGTCGCCGGCCAGGGCGCGGAATCCGTCGATGCTGTACTTGTAGGAATTTTCCGTGTGGATGGATTGGTCCGGGCGGAACAGGAAGGTCCGGCCGCCGACGTCGATCCGCTGCTCGCGGTTGGCGACCAGGTGCATTTCGATGCGCTCGGCGTCGGCGTTGTAGAAGGCCCGGTGGTCGAAGGCGTCGATGTCGGTGCCCAGTTCCCGGTTGCACCGGGCCAAGAGGTTCTTGTTGAAGGCCGCCGTGACGCCTTGGGCGTCGTTGTAGGCGGCGTTCAGGACCGCTTCCTCCTTGATCAGATCGGCGCCCACCAGCATGCCGCCGCCCTCAAGCAGGGTTCGGGCGTTGTTCAGGAATTCCACCGCCTCGTGGCGGTGGAAGTTGCCGATCGACGAGCCGGGGAAGAAGCCGAGGCGCCGGCCGGCGGGCAGCTCGGGAAAGGCGAAGGGCGCGGAATAGTCCGTGCAGATGGCGATCACCGGGATGTCGGGGAAGGCCCGGGCCAGGCCGGCCGCCGATTCGATCAGATGCAGGCGCGAGATATCCATGGGCACGTAGCTGAGCGGCGACAGGAGCGCCTCCAGGAGGATCCGGATCTTGGTGCTGGAACCGGAGCCGAACTCGAGGACGTGGCGCGAGCCGCCCACGGCCCGGGCGATCTCGGCGCTGTTGTTCTCGAGAATTCCGATCTCCGTGCGGGTCGGGTAGTACTCCGGGAGCACACAAATCCGTTCGAACAGTTTCGAGCCCTCGGGGTCATAGAAGAACTTGGCCGGCAGGCTCTTCGGCCGGCTGGACAGGCCTTCCGTGACGGCGGTCAGGAAGTCCTCCTCCTTCGGTTCGAAATCGTGAAAGTCCTCGAGTGCCGCCAGCAGCGCCGGGTTCATGTCTACCCCTTTTCCTTTGGTCCGCTTATATCGTTCGGGTGTTACCGTTTCGTCTCGCCGCTCAATCGGTGATCTCCACCTGGTCGGCGTAGAAGGCGATATGCCCGGCGATTTCCGCGCCCTCGTCGTAGGGGGTCTCGTAGCTCCAGGCGATGTCGGCGCCGCCGAACCGCCAGTAGCTGGCGTCCCCCTTGAACGGGCAATGGGTGCGCCGTTCCGAGCGGCTGGCCAGATCCAGGCGCACGTCGGCGGCGGGGAAATAGATGACCGGGTCGTAGCCCGATTCCCGGATCTCCAGGGCGGCGGTGGATTGGGCGATGACCGTGCCGTTCCAGGTGGCCCGGCGCGGACCCGCGGCCGGCCCCACACGGACCAGATGGTCCGGGTTTCGGGCGTAGCCGGGGCCGCTATTGGCGGCGTCGTTGGTCTGGCTCATGATCTTCCCATATCCCAGTGATCTCTAATATATAGGCTGCCGCGGCGGGGAAACTAAATTTCCCGTGAGTCGGGCCGGCCGCACCGGTCCGCATTTAGCGTTGTTGCGCCCGCCCGGGGGCGCTATAGCACGGTCCCCGGCAGCGGGAAAAATCGGAAGGACGGTTGGGCCATGGGCGCCAAGGTATTCATCGATGGGGACGTGGGCACGACGGGCCTGCAGATCAGGGCCCGGCTGGACGGCCGCGCCGACATCGAGTTGCTGCGCCTGCCGGAGACGGAGCGTAAGGACCCTGAGCGGCGCCGCGAGATGCTGAACGCCGCCGACGTGGCGATCCTGTGTCTGCCCGACGACGCGGCCCGGGAAGCCGCCGCCATGATCGACGATCCGGCGACCAAGGTCATCGACGCCTCGACGGCGCACCGGGTTGCCGACGGCTGGACCTATGGGTTCCCGGAGTACGACGCCGGTCAGCGCGAGAAGATCGCCGGCGCGGCGCGGGTCGCCAACCCGGGCTGCTACGCCATCACCTCGGTGGCCATCCTGCATCCCCTGGTGGCGGCCGGGCTTTTGCCCGCCGCCGCACCGGTGACCATCAACGCCGTGTCGGGCTATTCCGGCGGCGGCAAGGGGCTGATCGCCGCCTTCGAAGACGAGACGGCGGAAGATTACACGGAAGCGCCCTTCTACGCCTACGGCCTGACCCTGAAGCACAAGCACCTGCCGGAGATCACCCGGTGGAGCGGCCTCGAGCACGCGCCGGTGTTCGTGCCCAGCGTCGGCCGCTATCACCAGGGGATGATCGTCCAGGTGCCCCTGGCACTTTGGTCGCTGCCCGGCCGGCCGGCGCCGGCCGACATCCACGCGGCCCTGGCGGAACATTACGCCGGAGCCCGGTTCGTCACCGTGGCGGGGCTGGAAGAGGCGGCGGCCATGGCGAAGCTGGAGCCGGAAGACGTCAACGGCACCAACGAGCTCCGGTTGCACGTGTTCGCCAACGCGGATTCCGGCCAGGCCGTGGTCATGGGGCTTATCGACAACCTGGGCAAGGGGGCGTCCGGGCAGACCGTGCAGAACCTCAACATCATGCTGGGTGTCGACGAGGCGACGGGGCTGTAAGCCGATCACACGTCGATGTCGTCGACCAGGCTGGCGTGTTCCTGGATGTACCTGAACCGCTTCTCCGGGTTCTTGCCCATGAGCTGATCGACCAGCCGCGCCGTATCCTTGGCTTCCAGGATCTCCTCGTCGTTGTGGCCGGACGGTACGGTGATCCGGATCAGGATCCGGTTGGCCGGGTCCATGGTGGTTTCCTTGAGCTGCGCCGGCGGCATCTCGCCCAGGCCCTTGAAGCGGCTGATCTCCACCTTGCCGCGGCCCGTGAACTCCTTGGCCATCAACTCGTCCTTGTGGGCGTCGTCGCGGGCGTACATGGATTTGCCGCCCTGGGTGATCCGGTAGAGGGGCGGCATGGCCAGGTACAGGTGGCCCGAGTCCACAAGCCCCGGCATCTCCTGGAAGAAGAAGGTCATGAGCAGCGACGAGATATGGGCCCCGTCCACGTCGGCGTCGGTCATGATGATGATTTTCTCGTAGCGGAGGTCATCCTCCATGAACGCCTCGCCGAGGCCGCAGCCCAAGGCCTCGATGAGGTCGGAAAGCTCCTGGTTGGCGCGCATCTTGTCGGCGGTGGCCGAGGCCACGTTGAGGATCTTGCCGCGCAGCGGCAGCACCGCCTGGGTGTCGCGGCGCCGCGCCTGCTTGGCCGAGCCGCCCGCCGAATCGCCCTCGACGATGAACAGTTCCGTGCCCTCGGACGTGGTCCGGGTGCAATCCGATAGCTTGCCGGGCAGCCTGAGCTTGCGGGTCGCCGATTGGCGCTTGGTCTGTTTCTGGGCCCGCTTCTTCATGCGCAGTTCGGCCCGCTCGATGACGTGCTGGAGGAGCGCCTTGGCGGCGTCCGGGGCCCCCGATAGCCAGTGGTCGAAGTGATCGCGAACCGAGTTCTCCACCAGCTTCTGGGCCTCCACGGTGGACAGCTTGTCCTTGGTCTGGCCCTGGAACTGGGGATCGGAGATGAACACGGACAGCATGATCGCCGCCCCGCCCACCACGTCGTCGGCCATGATCTTGGCCGCCTGCTTGTTGCCGATGAGCTCGCCGTAGGCGCGCAGGCCCTTGGTCAGCGCGCCGCGCAAGCCCGCTTCATGGGTGCCGCCCTGCGGCGTCGGCACGGTGTTGCAGTAGGAATTGAAGAAGGGGTCCTCGTCCACCGGCCAGGCGACGGCCCATTCCACTTTTCCCGACCCCCCGTTGAGCTTGGAATTTCCGGCGAAGGGCTTGGGCGTCATGGTCTTGCGCTCGCCGAGTGCCGTCACCAGGTAGTCCTGGAGCCCGCCCGGGAAGTGCAGGGTCGCCTTGGCGGGCGTCTTGGTGTCCATGGCCAGCAGCATCTCGTCGCAGGTCCAGCGGATCTCGACGCCGCGGAACAGATAGGCCTTGGACCGGGCCATGCGATACAGGGTCGCCGGCTTGAACACGTGCTTGGCGCCGAAGATCTGCGGATCGGGATGGAAGACGACGGTGGTGCCGCGCCGGTTGCGGATGGCGCCCGCGTCCTCGAGCGGCCCGTCGGGGACGCCGCGCTTGAAGGTCTGGCGCCACAGGTGCTGATCGCGGGCCACTTCCACGGTCATCGCGTCGGAGAGCGCGTTGACCACGGAGATGCCGACGCCGTGCAGGCCGCCGGACGTCTCGTAGGCCTCGCCGGAGAACTTGCCGCCGGAATGGAGCGTGGTGAGAATCACTTCCAGGGCCGACTTGTCGGTGAACTTGGGATGCGGGTCCACGGGGATGCCGCGGCCGTTGTCGGTGATGGTGACCGAGTTGTCGGCGTGAAGCTCCACCGAGATATGGCTGGCATGGCCGGCGACGGCCTCGTCCATGGAATTGTCCAGGACCTCCGCTACCAGGTGGTGCATGGCCTTGTCGTCGGTGCCGCCGATGTACATGCCGGGCCGCCGGCGGACCGGCTCCAGGCCCTCCAGGACCTCGATGTCCTTGGCCGAATAGCCGTCGCCGGACTTGCCGTTGCCGGCCGCCTTGGCCGGTTTTGCGGGTTTCGCCTTGGCCGGTTTCGCGGCCTTCGCCTTGGCCGGCTTGTTCGCGCCGGCCGCGGCGCCCTTCGCGCCGGAAGCGGTTTTCGACGGCTTCTTTTTGGTCTTTTTGTTCATTTTGGGCGGCTCGCCCTGCTCGAAAAGCTCGGTTTGCATGGTCCGTCCTGGCGCTTGCTTCGGCCTTGTCTCCGGGGGGCATCCTAATCAACGGAGACTGGTCCCGGCAAGCATGATACTGTGGTATGTATTAAGAAAAGTTACAACATTTTGTGGAAAGGCTCAATTCGCAAAACGAAGGCATGGCCTCGTCATCGCCGCCTCGAGGCAGGCTCTTGGCGATGGCTGGTCGCCGAGTTCGATGAGATGGAACCATCTGAGATAGCTGTCCAGGTACTTGGTGGCG
>Ga0209568_1000437_pt1 | contig 14434 bp, 16 predicted proteins | sample WorMetOlspDAHAB2_FD_187406 | JGI IMG/M metagenome (GOLD analysis project Ga0209568, IMG submission 187406) | Marine gutless worms symbiont microbial communities from Max Planck institute for Marine Microbiology, Germany - Olavius sp. DAHAB.2... ...
AATGGAAACATCGCCTCTGGCAATGGGTAGGGCGCGCTACAGGCTACACCCCCTCTCCCCCCGGGAGAGGGCCGGGGAGAGGGGATCGAACAAGTCCACGCCAGCCATTTAAAAATTTACCACTACCGATTATCGTTATGATCAAACAACCATTTGGCCTTAAGCAAAAGCTCCCACGCGTTGAGCATCAAGAGCGAAAAGGATTCTTCCCGATACGAAAAATCAGGTTTGTTGTAAACCTCGATTGCCGATATCGCCGCTTGTACGGATTTATCGGCAAGATTCCTGCTTGTTGTCACGTTGTCCTCGGTAAAGTCCTAACGACCAAACTCAGCCGCGCGCCCACTGCGCTTACAGGAAAACCGCTGGCCTTTCCCGCGTCGGCTGAAGTGCCGTGTTAGGACATTTCCTCGCCATGTTGCCACAATTCATACTCGCTGATGTCAATATCAGTATTCCAGGATACCGCGTAGCCGCCTGGTTCAACGGATACATTTTTAAAGAACGCCGAGTTCTTGAGAGGGAAAAACACCTCTCGTTTTGTCAGACGACTTACGTCATATCTCTTTCTTTTTCCGTTTGAAAACAAAACAACCAGAAAATGTCCTTCCTCTGGTGTCGCGCTTTGGATTCGTGGAATGTTCATGGCTACTGAAGTGGGGGTAATTTCTTGAATTTCTGTATTTTCCACATCTCGGAAAGTTCGGACTGATACGAGGTTGCCCACTCTACGACGAGTTTCCTCGCTCTGGCAGGAAGGTCGCCCTCTATCATCTCGAGCGTTTCGATGTTGAAGATAGCGTTGTGCTCTCCATAGACTGCGTGGAAGTGCGGTGGCGGATGATCGCCAAAGAAAAGCTTGATGATGATTCCATAAAATCGTGTGATTTCGGGCATGTACCTTTACCCTTTCTTTGCCCTAACAGATAGTAAACGGCGAGTCGCCGTGTTTAAATACGGCGAAACGCCTTATATACCATGACTATTGTTTCTTTATCTTCTTTTTATCCGACTTTGTTTTTGTTCGCCCTCTCCCCAAGCCCCCTCGCTACGCTCGACGCAGGCTCTCTCCCGGCGGAAGGGTGTCGCAAAAGTCCCTGCGGGAGCTATTGATGAGAACCTGTGTTCTCTTTGATTTTGAACCACAGAGAACACAGAGTTGGCCTACCCTCTTCTCGGTGTTCTCTGTGTCCTCTGTGGTTTAAATTCCGCGGGCTGGCAGCTAACACCACTGTTTTTACGACACCCTCGGCGGGAGAGGGACTTTTGCGACATCCTCGCCGAGAGAGGGGCTTTGCGGCCTGACTTAAACCGCCTTAAACCGTGAGCCGGTCCAGGACGCTGTCAAAGCGCTCCAGCTTCTCCTGGGGGGGCATGTCGGCTCCCTGACCGGACAGGTCCTCGTAGCAGGGGGCGCCCGGGTTGTGATAAAGTAGGCCCACGGGAATCAGAGACGGGTCGGCGGCGAGCTGGAAGGCCCGCGCCAGGTCGTTGGGGTCGTGCTCCATCCGCTGAGGAAACTGGCGCTGGGCACTGGGGTCGATCGGTATGCCTTGTGCGTGCTCGAGCAGCAGAAACCGGGACGGGTCTTCCTGCAGCGCCTTCGAGACCCCTTCCGCATACACGGGGCAGCGTTGGATGATGCGCACGAAGCCGGTCCCGCGGTGGCGGTAGGCGGCCTTGAGGGTCTCGTAGAGCAGGGGCGGGTTCCAGTCCGTGACCTGGGCCACGAAGGATACGTTGGTGATCCCCAGGGTGACGGTCAACGGATTGAGCGGGTCGATGATGGCCCCGAAGGGGTGGGTGTTGGTCTTGAAGCCGACGGGACTGGTGGGCGAGGTCTGGGCCTTGGTGAGGCCGTAGATGGCGTTGTCGAACACCATCAGGGTCATGTCCATGTTGTAGCGCAGGGCGTGGATCCAATGGGCGGTGCCGATGGAGAAGCAGTCCCCGTCGCCGGTGGCGACCCACACGTCCAGGTCCGGGCGGCGGGATTTGATGCCGCAGGCCAGGGGCAGGGCGCGCCCATGCAGGCCGTGAAAACCGTAGGTGCCCAGGTAATGGGGCATGCGACTGGAGCAGCCGATGCCGGACACGCACACCGATAGCTCGGGCTTCTGCTGCTCGTCGCGCAGCACCCGTTGGGCCGCGGTGAGCACCCCGTGGTCGCCGCAGCCGGGACACCAGCGGGCCTCCCCGCCGGCGTAGTCGCCGATGGTGAAATAGCGCTCGAAGACTTCGAGGGACCAGTCCGCTTTGAGTCCTAACATCAGTCGGTTCCTCCCTCGTTTTCGGCCGTGTCCCCGCTGTCCCGCGGGGCCGCCAGGCGTTTCAGGATCACATTGTGGATCATCCCCGGCTGCAGGGGGTGACCATAGACCACGGACCAACAGTCGATGTCCATCAGGGTGTGGGTGCGCAGGAGCCAAGCGAGCTGGGCATAGCGCCGGGTCTCGTCGGTGATCAGGGGGGCCTCGGGGTCGTCGCTGTAGTTGATCTCTACCGTCATGACCTTGCCGAAACGCGCGAAGATCTCTTTCAGGCCCGGCTCCACGGGGGAGAGGAAGCGCAGGTGCACCGATGAGACCCGGTGCCCCTGGGCCCGCGCCCGGTCCACTGCTTCTTCGATGGCGCCCAGGGTGGAGCCCCAGCCCACCAGCAGCAGGTCGCCTTCCGGGTCTCCGTGGACCTGGGGCGGCTTCAGGGTGCTGGCCAGGGCCGCCAGCTTGCGGCTGCGCATGTTACAGCCTTGCTGGTTGGAATCCGAGTCATAGGCCACCTTGCTGAAATTGGTGTGGGCCAGGCCGGTGAGGATGTATTGGCCGCCGGGCATACCGGGGATGGGGCGCGGCGAGAGCCCGGTCTCCGGGTCCCAGTGGTAGGGCGACACGGACTGGTCCCACTCCGACTGATCGATGGGCGGCGCCAGCCAGTCGGGGGTGGGCTCCGGGCGGGGATAGGGCTGTACGCCGGTAGCCAGATTGGCGTCGCTGAGCAGGATCACGGGGGTGCGGAAGGTCTCGGCCAGGCGCCGCGCCATGATGACGAAGTGCAGGCATTCCTGGATGGTGGCGGCGGCGATGACGACCTTGGGCGCGTCCCCCGGCTCGCCGTACAGGGAGGCCAGCAGGTCCCCCTGCTCGACCTTGGTCGGCAGGCCGGTGGACGGGCCGCCGCGCTGCACCACCGCCAGCACCAGGGGGACCTCGGCCATGACCGCGAGGGCCACCATCTCGGTTTTGAGCGCCAGTCCGGGGCCGGAGGTGATGGTGCAGGCGGTCTTGCCCGCGAAGGAAGACCCGATGGCGAAGCCGACGGCGGCGATCTCGTCCTCGGCCTGGTGCACGAAGCCCCCGACCTCGTGGAAGACATCGGCCAGGTAATGCGACGCCGAGGTGGCCGGGGTGATGGGATACATGGAGACCAGCTCCATGCCGGAGGCCATGACCCCTAGCCCCAGGGCCTGATTGCCGTTGGTGACGATGAAGCGTTTGTCCCGGGTCTCCTCCGGCGGGCGGGGCGGGATCTCGTAGCGGATATCCAGGTGCTCGGCGGCGAACGCCAGGCCGGCGTCGAACAGGCGGTGATTCAGGGCGATGACCTCCGCGTCCTTGCGCTTAAAAGTGGTGACGATCTCGTCCTTGGCCTTCTGGATATCCCGCGCGTAGAGGTGGCAGAGCATGCCCAGCACGAACATGTTCTTGCCCCGGCGGGGGTTGGGCATGATTTCGAGGCAGGCCTGCTCGATGGGCAGCTCGTGGACGATCAGGCCGTTGTTCTGGAACTCGGTAACCGCCTTGGCGTACTGGTCACGGATCTCGGGAACCGGGTCGTCGCGCCATTTATCTTCGAGCAGGACGACGGTTCCTTCCTTATAGGCGCCGTTGGCGATGCGCGAGTAAAGCACCTGCTCGTTGAAGGCGACCACCGTGTCGGCCTCGTCCCCCATATTGGTGACGGCCTGGGAGGCGAGGCGGATGCGGATCCCGCTCGCGCCCGCGGGGGAGCGGGCCGGGGGCTGGATCTCCGCGGGGATGATCTCCACCGTCCAGACGCCGTTGCCCATCCGGGCGCAGATGGTCCCGAAGGTCTGTCCCGCCTTCTGGGCCCCCTCGCCCGAATCGCTGACGATCTCGACGATATGTTCGCCGATGCCTTGTACGCCGGATGGTGTGCCGACGTCCGTCCCGGTCCGGTCCGTCCCGTTGCGTGGACTTGTCGAATCTGTGCTCATAAATAAAAGGCTACTCTGTTTCCAGCTGGGCCGAATGTCGCTTCCGGGATCGCTGAACGAGATCCCCGGAATCGAGACGGCTAAGGTACGGAGGAAATCCGATGTTGCCTATGACGCAGGTCACCGTCGGTCCAATCCTGTCGTCGGCGTGGACGGAAAGCCGCCGGGAAAAAGGCGAAGATCGCACCCTTCGGAGGCGAAATCGCCTTCGGCCGGCACCCGTTTCCGGGCAAGGATATCCACCAGACCGAAGGTGGTATTGTCGCAGGGTTCGGTCGCCGAAGAAAACGTGCTTAAAGTCGTATTATAAACGCTTGAGTCGCACCAGTCCTCAATGCCCGGTTGTCATGGGACCGGACGGTAACCGGCAACGATATGATCGTCGGTAGTTTCCGGTGCCTGTCGCATCGTCTCGGCCCGCAACAATCCCGTTATAGCAAGAACCAGACCGGATCCGAAATTGTCCTGCAAATCCTCCCCGGCCAGGATAACGGCGCACAGTCGATTTCCCTATGGTTTCCCACCGGTGGAGCCGGCTGCTTACGGGCAGCAGAGCCGCTGATTGCTACTAGGTGGTGTTGACATTCACAGCCGCGGATTGATTCACCCTCTCCCCAACCCCTCTCCCTGGAGGGAGAGGGGCCGCCGTACTGTGGACTGGCTTGCCGCAAGGATCGGGGTAGACGGCTTCGTAGGCGATGACTGCGAGGATCTCGCCTGCTACTACAAGCTACCTTCGTTCAACCGCTTCCACGGCCGAAGCCATGGCCTCTTAGCGGGGGGAAATGTGGGTGTAGGTTGCGTTAAGACGCCGGCATGACCTGAGCAAACGATCAGCGAGCCTTGATGCGTCGCAACGCAACACGTCCGGTCCCTCAGGCCACGCCAAAGGTATGTGCGAGGCCATGTCTGGCCGGACGCGAGCCGGCGTTATTCGGCGCGGTCTGAGATGGTGTCTGCGGCACAACCCGTAGGCGCGGGTTTGCCCACGCTATCTGTCTGACGCCCGGCGCGCGGGCCAGCCCGCGCCTACAAATGAGGAGCACGGGCAAGCCCGCGCCTACAAAAATACGCGTACAGCTTATAGGTCGGGTTAGGCGCGTGCTTCGGCGGGTTCGGTTGGGCCACAGGACTCGGGCGCACCGTAACCCGACACACGATGCTGTAGGCCAGCCCTGGATGTCGAGTTACGGCGCGTTCGGCCTTGCTGACACACGCCGACCTCCGAGGCGCGCCTAACCCGATCGACAAGACTGCGCCGAAACCCACGCCCGGAGCCCGCGTCTCTACCCATCCTACAGCCTACAGATAGGGCATCATGCCCTTTACGACCAGGTCGGTAAGGCTCACGACCCCGATCACCTCGCCGTCCTGCACCACGGGCGCACGGGTCAAGTCGAAGCGGGCGAACAGGCGCGCACAGTGACGGATGTCCATCTCGGGATTCACCGACAAGATGGGTTTGGACATGATCTCATAGATGTTGACCCGGTCCGGGGCGCGGTCCTTGGCCAGCACCAGGCGGGAGATATCCGAGATCACGACCATGCCGATGGTATCGTCCACGTGGCGCTTCCTGACGATGAGCGTCTTGGTGTCCACATGGGCCATGGTCTCCAGGGCCTGGGCCACTGTGGCCAGGCCGTCCACGGTGTCGAACTGGGATTTCATGACATCCCGGATGCGCACGATCTGTTTGGTATTCACGTCAGGATCTCCTTTTGCACGGTCTCGAAGAGCTTTCGCACCTGGTGATCGACGCCCACGGCATCCTCCACGTCCACCTGAAAGGCGATACCGTGACCGGGCCGCTCGTCGAAGTGTCCGGCCTTGGCGATGGTCTCCAGGATACTGCGACTCATATGCTCCTCCACCAGCAGCAGAATAGCGTCGCGTTGGGTCTCCAGGGTCAGACCGAAGAAGGTCTTGGATTTCTCGAGCCCTTCGCCGCGGGCTTGACTGATGACGGTCGAGCCGGTCGCCCCGGCCCGGCGGGCGGCCTCGAGCACGTTTTTCGTTTCGCTGTCTTCGACGAATGTCAGGATGAGCTTGAAGTGCATGAGTTCATTCTCCTGCGGATGGGAATGCGGTGCCGGATTTGCGCCGGGCAAAGAACCCGCTGAGCTGGGCGTAGGCGATTACGGTCATGATCGGGAACAGACAGGCGAAGGCGATGAGCCCGAAGCCGTCGAGGAGCGGATTGCGCCCTGGAATGTTGCTCGAAAGCCCCAGCCCCAGGGCCGCCACCAGGGGGACCGTGACGGTGGAGGTCGAGACCCCCCCGGAGTCGTAGGCCAGGGCAATGATGGCCCGCGGGGCGAACCAGGTTTGAGCCAGGACCACGACGTAGCCGCCGATGATGTAATAGTGTAGCGGGGTTCCGGTAACGATGCGGTGGCTACCGAGCGTGATCCCGACGGCAACGCCCATGGCCACGGCGATCCGCAGCCCCCAAGGGTGAATGGTGCCGGCGGATACCTGGTGGGCCTTGATGGCCACGGCGATGAGGGAAGGCTCCGCGATGGCGGTCGAGAATCCGATCGCGAAGGCGAACAGATAGACCCAGGCGTAGATCCCCCAGTGCTCGGCGCCGCTGCCCTCGTTTTCCGTTATGCCGAGAAAATCCGGTGCGGTGAGCTGCTCGGCCATGAGCCGGCCCAGTGGGAACAGGGCACGCTCCAACCCTTCCAGGAAGAAAGCCAGTCCCAAAAGGACCAACAGGAAGCCCAGCAGCACCCGTTTGAGATTGGGAATCGAGCGCCGCAGAACCAATAGCTGGAAGCCCACCAGGATGCCGATGATCGGCAACACGTCGTCGATGGTCGCCAGCAGGGTGGACCCGAGAGAGACCAAGTACCCGGTCACAGCAGGACTCCGTAACCCATGACGAAAATCATGGGTGTCAAAGAGGCAAAGGCAATGAGCCCGAAGCCGTCGACCATGGGATTGCGTCCCTCGATGCTGGAGGCGAGCCCCACCCCCAGGGCCGCCACCAGGGGCACGGTGATGGTGGAGGTGGTCACGCCGCCGGAATCATAGGCGATGCCGATGATCTCCCTGGGGGCGAAGATCGTCATGATGACCACCCCGAGATAACCGCAAATAATCAGATACTGAATCGGCCAGCCGCGCAGGATACGCAGCACTCCGATGACGATAGCCAGACCGACCGACAGGGCCACAGTGTAGCGCAGTCCCTCGGCATAAGCCTCGCGCGCATCCGTCGCGTCGGCGATCATGCCCCCTTGGGCCGCTACCGCGGCGGCCTCCTCGGCAACCGCGATCAGGGCCGGCTCGGCAATCGTGGTCCCGAAGCCCAGGGCAAAGGCAAACAACAAGAGCCACGGCAGACTACCCTTGGCGGCGAAATCCCAGGCCATATTCTCGCCGATCGGGAACAGGCCGAGCTTGAGCCCCTGGACGAACAGGGCCAGTCCCACCACCACCAGCAGGGTGCCCCAGAGCAGCTCCAGGAGATTGGGGAAGGGCTGGCGGAGCACCAGGAGCTGGAAGAAGGTGACTACCCCGATGATCGGCAGGAGGTCTTTGACACTGCCGGTCAGCGCTTTCAACAGTTCAGGTGCAAGGGCTTTCATCAGTGGGTTCTTGTATCCATCTCGAAATTCAATGTGGTTTCCATGATGCAAACAACGCTATGTCGTTGAAAGGACAGAAAGCTCTATGCTATTTAGCCAAGCGATTCCATACAATAGAACGGCTTCGCCAATGGGTATCCATAGCTTGAGTGAAATCCGGACTCACGAGCTTGGCACGGATACTCAGCCAGTCACCATCGTCGCGTCGAATAACGATGCCCTCGATGGCGTTCGGACCGAACCAGCTGGTTCTATGTTCGACCAGTCCGGTCAGAGCAGGCAACGACGTAGTACTCTCGCTCAGAGTCGGGACCACGGTGATGTCGAGTTCTGCGCATAGCCGATCGCGTCGCTCACCGCTTCGGAATCGCTCTGATTCCTTGTCGTAGAGATCGAATGCAAGGTACCAATCCGGCAACGCATCATAGCCCACGGAATGGCGTGCCGCGCACCACTCTCCGAACAGGATCAATCGCTCACCGAGGGCTTGCCGTAGCGCATCATAGTGCATCGCGAGCCACCCTGGGAGTCGTGAGAACTGGCCTTGCGGTCGCGGTTCCAGATAATGACTACGATTCTGTGCCTGCAAGCGGCCGTCCCGGCCCACGGAGATGCCCAGATTGGCGCCATCGAGCTTCTCTTCCACCCGGACCGGCCCGGACAAGAGCTGCTTTACTTCCTTATCCGTGAGCAACTTGTCGTCCCGCGGCTCGGCATCGCCGAGCCAGGCCAAGTGGGGGGTACGCGGAAACCGGTAGAACTCGCTCACGCCGCACCTTTCCGAGCACGAAAGCGCTCGATGTCCTCCGGGCAGAGGAACTCCACCCTGACGCTGTGGCGTGCCAACGCCTCAGCCCAACCCCACCACTTCGAGTCGGCGGCCTGGAGGATCGGGGGCGCCTCCGGGCAGGCCGCTGCCACGGCAACGAACTTGCGATCCGCAGGGTCGAATTCGATCAGATCCGGATCGTCCGGGAAGCTCTCGAAGCCCCGTTGCGGATGCTCGATGATCCGGACCAAATAGTAGCGTTCGCGGTTGCTTTGGTTGCGCAGCAACCACTTAAGGAACACCTGGCTCGGACTCTTGCCACGGTTCGGATTGGTCTTGTTCCGATACTCCGATAAGATTCGGTATCCGTCATCCAGGGCGACGCATCCTTTCCTCTGAATCTCGGTTAGCCGCAGGATGCAGGCCTTGATGCAAGTGGGGGAAATGTCCTCATGGCGCCCACCGGTGATCAGCAACAGATTGGTATCCACTACCCACAGCATGCTCAATCGCCTTCCTGCTCCTGAGCGAATTCCATTGCGGCCAGTGCGCGGCCGGCGATGTCCGCCATCTCGTCGCCGAAGAAATCCTCGGGCCAATTGGCGATCTCGCCGTCCTCACCCACCTCCAGCCGTTCCATGACCGCCTCGCCCCGGCCCTGGGTACAAAAATAGATCGCTACCTCGTCCGGCGACAGGCGACGCTCGGCGATCTGCCGCTGCAGGCGGTTCAGCATGTGCTCGGAGTGGCTCTCGATAATCAGCTGTATTTGCCGCTCCTTGCCGTCCTCACGGGCATGGATGGCATCGATGAACACATCGGCCAGGTTGGCCTGGACCTGGGGATGCAGGTGGATCTCGGGCTGCTCCATCCACACGGTAGAGTGCGGGGGGTAGTAGAAGGCGGCTACTACGCCCGGCAAGACCTGCGACACCCCGAAGCCCACGTCCGCCAACATCACATCGCTGCTGCTGCCCTGGGTGCGTACCGTCACCTCGTAATCTCTGCGCCTCCACACCGGGGGGTGGATGGAAAAGGCATCGACCATCCCCAGGCGTTTCAGGGCGGCGGCGATGATCTCCTCGAAGGAATAGTCACGTCCGCGTGGTCCGATACTGAGACGGCGCCCCTGAGCCGCGGCCGAGAGGATGGCGGCCACCGCGTAATCCCCCTTCATGCCCACATCCTCGGGGCTGTCGCCGGCCCACTGATAGATCCGCCGCGGGGCCTCCCGCAACGGCCCCAGATAGAACAGGCGTCCGAACAAGGCCTCCAGCTCCAGGGCAAAATCGGAGAGGAAGGCGGCGTTTTGAAAGCGGCTCAGGGAGGACTCGCCGACCCGGTAGAACTTCTCCGGCGGGTCCAGCGGCCAGGGCTTGCCGCCGGTGCGCACCAGCCGGTAGCCGGTGGCCACGAGTTTGAGCTGGTCGTCTGGTCCGCGCCCCAGACCAACGCGCAAGGTCTCGTTAGGGCCATCGGGCCCATCGAACAGACGATACCGCAATTCGCGCACCTCCGGTTGTTCGAAGGTATTGGCGCCCAGAGAGCTGTCGAATCCCAGCTCGTCCCCCAAAAACTGCTGGTCGGTAAGCGGGTCCGTCACCGTCACCCTATCTGGCAGCGACCAACGCAGGCTGAAATCCAACGGCTGCTCCAGCGGGTACTCCAGATTGTGACAATGGATGCAGTCGCGATAGGTGCCCAGATCTACCAGCGATCGATCATCACCCAGGTGTAGGGCGCGGCGGCGGTCGGTCGATTGCGCGGTCTGCTTCAGGGCCAATAGCCAATGCCCGAGACTGCTCTTGCCGGTGCTGTTGGCCCCGAACAGGACCGTCAAGGGCGCGAGCCGGATGCGTCCGGTATCTCGCCAGGCCTTGAAGTTCCTCAGGTCAAGGGCGGTAATCATGCCAGTTGTTTAGCCATGCCCACTAAGATTCCAATAACTTTCTTGATATCACTCATATAATATAAATCATAGTCTATGTAAGCCGTATTTTCTTTAAGCTTGACGAATTTCCACTCATCTCCTGTTGTTACTGCCCCATATATACATGAAAAATCATGATTTCCTTCTTTATTATACAGTTGAGCAGCATACATTTCCGCAATACATTGACCCAAACCGGAAACAATATTTTCATTCTTGGCTTCGACTATTGTAATTGCGGGTGCCTCCAAATATAATTGCTCCTCTGAATTACTGATTATATAATCGCAAAATCCGATTAACCCTTTTTCTTTGTCTACATTGAAATCTATGCCTGAAAACAGACTGATTTTATCGGATAATTTTTCTTTTACTTCAATGTAGTATATTTATAATTATCAGCTCCGACCTGGCTTTTTCAGTATTGATTGCCAGAGCTAAAGGTACATTCCTTTTTAAGGTACTTGTAAGATGATTGCTTATTTCAAGCCCTTCAATATTCGAGAAAAGGGAATTATTCTCGATAGTTTTTATGTTGAAGTCAAGCTTGGCTTTTTTCAGCGTAAAGTCGCTATATGCCACTGAATTTCCCCATCGTGAACCTGATGTTATGAGACCTGACGGCTACCGAAATGGTATTGTAATCAACCAACCGCAATCAAGGCTATAATCGCCATGATTTTTTCCGGTATCTGAATATGGTATTCGATTGTATCGATGTGGAAATTCTTCCCTGTGAGTTTTAGAAATCTCCACAGGCTTCCAGTGGTAACGCATCCGTAAACAGTTTTAATTTCATTATTCTTTTCGGCATTGAATCGTTGTGCTGCAATCATCTCCGCGCCACATTGAGCGATGCCTTTCTTGATATTATCGTTTTTGGCTTCTACCATCACCAGAATCGGCGCATCCAGTCGATATTGTTCCCGAGATTTGGAGATGATAAAATCACACCGATCGGAAAGCCCGGCCTCCGCATCCACATTGAATTCAATACCTGAGAATAGGCTTATTTCCTTCAGGCTTAACTTCAGTTTTGCCAATAATGGGGCGACAATCAACTCCGATCTGGCTTTTTCCGTATCGATAGCCAATGCCAGTGGCACAAACTCTCTTAGAATCGTTGTCAATTCCATTGGTACTTCATAATCCGGAATTTCAGGGAATAATTGTTTATCCTCTATGAAGTTGAGCTGAAACCTGTCTTTTAAATCATCAAGTATGAAATCACTGTAACTCATTTTAGTCTCTCATTTCACTGGAGGACAGGATAGTCCTCTTGTTCGACTTTTTTCCGTGGCTTCAGCGAATCTCCAATAGTGATCGAGAAGCCTGTCTCGCGCTGCCAAAGATTTCCCTTATGAGCCGGTTCTCCACAGCTACGGATATCGGCGTCTGTATCTTTGAAGGGGCCACTTCAATGGCTATGATTTGCTCGACTATCTCTTTCCTTGCCTTTTTGATACCGTTCGAATTTTGGTAGTGGTAAATATTTAAATGGTCAGCGTAGAGGGGTTCATTAACCACGCCCGATCGCTTCTTTTGATTCCCTCTCCCCAACCCCTCTCCCGGCGGGAGAGGGGCTTTTGCGACACCCTCGGAGGGAGAGGAGGTGCAGCCGGTGGCGTGCCCAACATATTGCTATCGGCGATGTTCTCATTTAAACATTAACCACTACCCGAATTTTGATGGTCGATAGGCACGGTTCTCATGCCGGCCACATCGAACGGAATCCGCTCTCCTTTACGGATAATCTGCACCAGAGGCTTTGCCAGTACGTGTCGGAGGGCCAGTTCGTAGAATACGTTGGCGTTCCCCTCGCTCAAGTCGGCAATGACGAGAGGATCGTTTATGATGTGCTGAATGACCTGGCTAGTGATTATCCCAGGCTCAGATATTTGATCGGCACGTACGGCCTGGTATCCGCACTCCGCTGCTGCGGGAACAATGATGTGCTTCAGGACTTGATTAGACCGCTTCCGCGTGTCGGACCCTTCCTCCCCTATGGGAGCGATGACAAAGCAAGGCCTGTCCAGATTCCACATTGATTTCTCCTGTATGCCGAACATACGGCCGGGAAGAATTCTTGCCCGTTGGTGCACAAATGGCAACCTTCTGATAAGTTCAAAGATCGGGAGCAGATCCGTAGCGACTTGGGTACAGTAGAGGCTTCCGAATTTTGAGAATTGTAGTACAGACCGCAAAGAGCGACCGGAGATTATGAGCCGGACAATTGCCCAGGATGCCTTTCTCAAGGAGCTGCGGGACAGCCTGCCCGCGACGGCGCTGATCGCGCAACAGGTCCGGGCGGCGCTGGCCGAGGATCTGGGACAAGGCGACCGTACCGCCGCCTTGTTGCCGGCGGATCGGAAATCCCAGGTCGAGTTGATTACCAGGCAGCATGCGGTCCTCTGCGGCCGGGCCTGGTTCGATGAGGTCTTTCGCCGGCTCGACTCCGAAACTCGCATCGAGTGGCGGGCAGCGGACGGCGAGCGGGTGGAACCGGACCAAATCCTGGGTACTCTGACCGGGATCACCCGGGCGCTGCTGAGCGGCGAGCGGACCGCTATGAACTATCTCCAGACCCTCTCGGGAACGGCCAGCCGGGCGCGATTGTATGCGGACGCCGTCGCCGGTCTCCCGGTGCGCCTGCTCGATACCCGCAAGACTCTTCCGGGGTTGCGGGTGCAGCAGAAGTATGCGGTACGGTGCGGCGGTTGCTACAACCACCGCATGGGACTGTTCGACGCCATCCTGATCAAGGAGAACCACATCCTGGCGGCGGGCTCCATCACCGCTGCCTTGAAGGCGGCGTTCGCTGTGGCCGCTGGCCTGCCGGTAGAAATTGAAGTGGAGAGCCTGAACGAGCTGGAGGAGGCCCTAGCCGCGGGCGCTACCCATTTGCTGCTGGACAATTTCGAGCTCGATCAGCTGCGCCGGGCGGTGGATCTGGTCGCCGGAAGGGTGCGCCTGGAGGCCTCCGGCGGCGTTACCCTCGACCGGGTGCGGGACATCGCCGAGACCGGTGTGGACGACATCTCCGTCGGCGATCTCACCAAGGATGTCCTGTCCATCGACCTCTCCATGCGCTTCGTGGATGCCTGACTGTCGCAGGCAGGGTAGGGTAGGGTAGGGCGGCAGGGCAGGGGGCTTCATTCCACCTGAGCGCTATCCCGCCAGCCCGGTCAGCAGAGAACCGAGCCGCGGCGCCTGGTGGGAGCACCGCAGCCGTTCGGCCCTGACCAGACAGGCCAGGTCGTTCAGCGCGGTGTCGAAGCGATCATTCACCACCAGATAGTCGTATTCCGCGTAGTGCGATAGCTCCGAGTGTGCCTCGGCCATCCGATTTGCGATGACCTGGTCACTGTCCAGGCCACGGTTACGCAAACGCTGCTCCAGGGTCTGCGCCGAGGGTGGCAGGATGAAGATGGAGACGGCCTGCGGAAAGCGCGTGCGGACCTGCTTGGCCCCCTGCCAGTCGATCTCCAGCAGGAGGTTCCGTCCCTGCTCCAGCTGCGAGCGCACGGTGGATTCCGCCGTTCCGTAGTGATTGCCGAAGACTTGGGCATGCTCCAGAAACTCGCCCGCGGCGACCATGCGCCGGAACCGCGCCGGCGCGACGAAGTGATAGTGGACGCCGTCCTGCTCGCCGGATCTGGGGGCCCGGGTGGTAAAGGACACCACCAGACGCAGACTCGATTCGCGCTCGAGCAACGCCCGGACGAGACTCGTCTTTCCCGCCCCCGAGGGGGCGGAGAGGATAAACAGAAGCCCTTTGCTCATTCTATGTTCTGCACCTGCTCGCGCATCTGCTCGATCAGGACCTTCATCTCCACGGCCATGCGGGTGACCTCCACGTCGGAGGACTTCGAGGCGAGGGTATTGGCCTCCCGGTTGAGCTCCTG
>Ga0209568_1000438_pt1 | contig 14413 bp, 9 predicted proteins | sample WorMetOlspDAHAB2_FD_187406 | JGI IMG/M metagenome (GOLD analysis project Ga0209568, IMG submission 187406) | Marine gutless worms symbiont microbial communities from Max Planck institute for Marine Microbiology, Germany - Olavius sp. DAHAB.2... ...
GTTGTATCTGTTCAGCTTTTCCCAGTGAGTCTCCCGGCGTTTCGATGAGGTAACAGTAGGGCTACACATCGGGGGACGTGACTGGTGGCCACCGTTTTATATCATCGACCCAATCATTCTTCGGAATTTCGTATATAGGCAGCTGTCAATGCCCAAAGACTTGACTTTATCGAAAAACAAGTGTCTATAAACGTATTTCGCACAATGAGCGCATTAAAATCCACCATTCTTATTCATGTAAACAATCTGCCGTACACACAAGATGGCGTCGTTAATATCTGACCATAGATATGTTAAAATTCACTGACGTCACTGCATCCCATGTATAATATCTTCCATAAGTAACACGAGTTTGCCGTGTGATCTTCATTCTTGGCAGGTAGTTAGGATTTTTGCCTGGTTGACGGGTGAAGATTGAAGAACTAAAATTACTAAAATACAGGTGTCACAGTCATCTGTTCATGCGTTGATTTGGCAGGGCTAACTGTGCATGCCGTCATTGTTGTCTCTGTATATATGAACAGTAACATTGAGCGGGATGGGCGTAGCGGCCGGCGATAGTCCGCCCGACTGTCGTGTTTCACTGCGACTTACAAAACTACGCGTTAATAACACTAAAAACGCCAAACAAATAAAACAATATTACTTTTATGTGCAATTCTTACGCAACTTCACCGCAACAAATGAAGTGTATATACTATTACTTAATTCAAATAGGCCTATGTGCAATTTTAATGTTGAAATTACATTTAACTGCACAAAAAATTTAGTGATGTACATTATTTATGCAATTTTGAGTACATTTAGCAATCTACCTAACCACTGCTTAATAGTTGGTTTTCGTTTGAAAACAAACGTTTTGTTAACGTTTATTTAACGTTTGTGGAAAAAACGTTTCTGTACAAACGTTAGAAAAACGTTAACGTAACGTTTGTTCGCAAACGTTAACCAATGCAAACCAATGTTAACCTAAATTAAACGTTGATCTAATTAACGTTTGCATGCTGTCTGGGTTTAGCGTGATCAAAAGAACATTTAAACTGTCTGGAATCCTTCAACAGGACATGTTGTCTTGTCTGAAATAAATGATTTTATTTGATTTGCAAATGTCCCGAAACCCAATCACACCGTACCCAGACGGTGACCAAAAAAAACAGATTTAGTGGGGGCCAGATTTTGTCTACGTACGTTATGACGTCATATACTACGTCAGCCATCGGAGTTTAAATGCCGGGTGTGGTAACGTGGTTAAGGTGCACTTTAGGTGTTAACTGGTGTGATAAACTTTGTATGGTTAGCATTCTCATTTTATAACCAAAATTTTCAGTAGCATATACCGTGTTGGATCTTTAGGCCTAATCACTAAGCATTTTTCAGTGAGCAACGTCGACGTCTTCAACGTGAGCGTCTACGCATAATATCTATAGCAGTAGCCACTGGCATCAGTTTGTGCAAATAATGGACAGGTACGTGCAAACACAGGCTATTACGAGTGCGAACATAACTTAAGCATTATGCGTTTTTTTTCTGTCTCCAGTGCGAGCAGATTTGATTTTCAGTGGTTTAGAATGACGATGGGATGAATTTGGCTTGTCACACACTCACAGGTTTGATCGAGCTGGTATGTATTTATGCCAGTTACTGTTAAAGTATGCTTACTATGGTTGGCCTATTAGTGCCACAAAACTGCATGCATTAGTCCGTGCAACCTGCACACTGACACACAGTGAAGGCTTTTGTACACGTAGGTTGGGGTGTCGCCCTCTGACGAATGGTGTTACATTATTTGCACAATTTCATGAGAATTTTGTCTGTTAAGTCACTTTGCCAAGAGAATATACCAAAGAAAGGCTCATTTTATTCCTAATTACGATTTGTTTGTTTTATATGGTTGATACAGTACGCAATATACAAACATTAATTGTATTGTTGCAAACACCAGTTAAACAGTGCGAAAAACGGCCATGTAAGCAAAATTCGCGATTGCATGGTATCGCTTCTCGGCCTTTTGGCTAAGATCAAAGTGTAGTATCTGTTCTTATCAGCTTAATATCTGATACGTCCCCCATCGGGGGACATCGATATTAAACTGATTTTTGGCACTGGGGGAAGATGCAGGAGCTTGCTCCGACTTCCCCACGGGTTGGCCCGGTATTGCAGTACCTCCGGGATCGGCCCACTCCCCTCAGGGAGTAAAGTTTTAAATAAAAAGCAAATTCTGAAGTTTATTAACTTTATTTGTGTTAGTTGTATGTTTCCTGTAATTATCGGTTCGTAATTCCATGGGTTAGCCATTTTTCCAGTTGGAGTAAACACTTGCAGCTGTCCAAAAAATGCTAATTTGCTATCACATCTTTTGATCGCATTCCACAGCAAACGTATAGACCTTTAACATTTTCATCTATTATTCACTCCATAGTCGGGACCTTCTGGCCCCTTGTGAAAGTACACCAAACATGCTGAAAACAAGAATAAAGTGCACATGCAAGATGCAAGGCGTGGAAACTCGACCCCCAGCTTTTTCGACCAACGTTTCCAGAGGAGTCCCTTAATTGTTTCCCAGGGGATCCACCCCAACGCGCCCTGCTAATTTTTATCATCACCGTCAACCTACAAATAAGTTTGTGGAGTTCTACATAGAAATGGTCTCTGCATATCATTACACCAGTTAATTTCACTTCAACAAAGCATTTCAAAATATTACACAATGCGGTTTAAATGTGATTTTTTCAAAGAATGAACACAACCAGACAACGTTACTCCAGATATGCCTTTGTAATAGTGTATACTTACGTCAGTGAAAAATCGATCGCAAATATACAACTTATGTAACAGCTTAAGCAAATGGCAGTCCGCTGCCAAACACGACCGAGTGTTCTATTAACGAATGCTGGACTAGCTAAGTTAACAAAATATCCGCTAAATACAATGTGTTAGAATGCCTCATGAAGTCAACACATGTCCTAGAAAAACAAACTGGTTAGCAGAAAGCAACAAGAATAACAACAACTTCAAAGACAACCAATGCTAACGGCTTGCTCGGCAGTGCTAATAACTGCTGATATACAAATGTTAACAAAGCTTAGTGCATCATCATTATATTCCAATGTACAAATCAACACACATTAACAACATACATACATTTGCTCCAGGCCTATGATTAGCCGGATTGCACACTAGAAAAATAACTTTAAAGCAATCATATACAACAGCAAATAAGGGCCTTAAATAACAACATCTTGCATTGCACTTCACAGCCATATTAGTGTGACACGGTCATCATACATTGTTGTTGGCAGAGTGACGATGACAACAGAAAGTAGTAAAAACGTGCAATAACATCTTCTCGTGCGAATTTATCGGGATACATAGGACATGTGACTATATTTAGCTGAATGCTTACTACTGCATGCTGTTTAGTAGTAGGCTTAGGTTTATGGTGACGGTTAAGATCAGTTTTAGTGTCCGTGTTATGTACACATATTTATACTACTTTTCGTTGTCACGGTCACTCCCCTAATGTTGTAACCATAAGCTTACGTCCACAAAGTCTTAAGACGCAAACGTCTGAAAATAACTTTTGTATACAAACTGAGACATAGCATACGGACATGCTAAATAATACGACCACACAAAGAAATACGCAGTCTCCCACACAAGGAGTAAACCGGCTGGTATTTTGTGCTGAAGAAAATAAGAAAACTGCACTGCTCATCTGTCCGCAACTGAAGACTTCTATGCGAGTATCACGAGTATGTACAGCACAAGTCCAATTTTTGAAGTTTGGGAATTCGAGTTACAATGTAACTCGAATTCCCAAACTTCAAAAATTGGACGTTGCAAAATATTGGAAATGTGGTTTGGGCAAATTAACTGCGTTAGTGTAAAATGCGTTTGTACTGACTGAAAACGTGCTGATATTTCACGCCAGTATTTATGCCAAGAAAACATTTATGCTGACCACTGCTGTTAATGATGCCTTTATTTCATGTTATTGTTATTACAATATGTTGTATCCGCGAAGTCAAAAACAGCGCCTGCTACTTGTGTGGTACCATGGGTGTACATCTTTATGCTGCACCAGTTGATCAAGATACTATTCGCTGTAACTGGTTCACAATAACTCCACCAATTTAAGGCCAATTTCCACCATTTTCAAGTATGAGACGCAGTTGCATGTTGAAACTCTAGTGGCTCATGGGGGAACGAAAGCAGCATATGTCGACTTGTGCTTTGCACGGAAGTCTTCAGTCAGGGAGTGAGCTCCCAACAAGAACACAACATGTTGACATTCCATCAGTGTACAACAGCATTTGATTTCCAAATACACATAAAGAAAACACGTCAAAATAAATAATAACACAACTGCAGCAAACGAACAATTAGAAAAGCAGTCAAAGTTGACATGACAGGCAGCAACAGCTATCAACAGTTAACAATGCTGGAATCCTCAACGCGTTCTTTCAAGTCTCAACACAAAACCAGTTACCTTTTCCCAATCTGGCCACCCGTCACCGGTCCAAAGCTCCAGCATTTTCCATGCAACACACCTTCTTATCTCTCCGTGCTAAAAGTAAGTCTTCTGTGACGATGAAGTATAACCACAGACACAACACATGTACCATTCACACGGATCACCGAAACGATACACAACAGAAATTGCCGACATCGACCGGATACGATAACTTATCGAGACCTCTAAGAAGAGGTTTGGTTCGGCCACAGCTTCCCGTCCTGATATTCTCAAGTTCTCCACAACCCACTGCAACTTAGTTTCTGGCCTATCAGCCTTCCGGCTTAACACCTCACTCGCTTACTAGATAACTAACTAACTGCTACCCAATACTTCCAGGTGTTCCCAGATTTTCTGCAAATTCTTGATTTTTATCCCGATCCTTAATTCCCATCCCGAACCCTTCTCACGTTTCTGTTCTTTCCACTATTTCTCCAGGTGGGCTACTCACCCGTTTAGGATTCATTCACTTTTTACTTACATTTACCGCAATCAAATACCAGTGCTGTATAGACGTATAAATATAGAAAAAAAACAAACATGCAGTACACAAACGTAGCTATTAATAATACGTATATGCAATCTGTGCAAAATATAACAATAACTAATTATGCAAATATATACATTGTGTGTCACCAACATATTCGTCAACAGCACATAATTTTTTTCACTATCGTTAGTAATCTTTCAGCTAGTGACTACATGCAAAAATGTTAAAGTCTATCCATCTATTCTGTTTAGGAAACTTTGCAATTACATACTGTTGTGGCAATTACATACTGTTGATAATAGCGTTTATGAGAAAACATTAATAATACGATATGGTAATATCGTACATTATTATATGTGCAACTGAGCAAAACTGCTGCATGTATGCTCCTTGGAATATAACTGTTGAACATGATTCGGCAACAAAGCATATTATGCACTTTAGCATCTCGGCTGCATAAATATGAGCCAGTGTTTGGAATTCTGAAATCATATGGAATGTGTTACGTAGACAAACTGTAATCACAGCAGACTGTAAAAAGTACATTATGAAGACCTTATTCACGTGATAAGCAGGAATTATTGCACTGTCTCGGCAATATACGCATTTCAGTTATAAACATGTACACGTCTATAGCCGATTACAGGTCCTTTCAAGTGTTCAGTTGTTCCCTTCAAACAAAAACCTGCAGTAGTGTTTTGAAAGTTATGATATCATAACCGATGCAAAACTGAAGACCAAATGAATACTTATTTACGTAGCACACAACTGACTGACCATCACATGCTTCAGCAAAAGCAAAAAATGACAATTGAGACGTTATGTACAACTACGTTGACGACTGCTTCTCAGCGGGCTGAACGCTGGAAAAGCGTTGCAGGACACTTTGTCTTGAAACCATTTCTACGTACACACACACACGCACACACACACAACACACAGTAGCACATTTAAGGGAAGGGGCAAATGGGCGGTGCCCTCCCCCCTCGTCGTGACGTAAATGAACAAACTCCTTCCACAGCCTGAGCCTGTCCATTTACCGCAATATTGGGTCAGCTTATTCTCAGTAGTAAACTCATTAAAACAGTTGCCACCAGATTTCAGAAAATGCGCAAAATTCGATTTTCATCAGGTCCCACCCACGCCAAGCTTACAGCGCTCACCCAGAGCTAAATTCAAGAGGGGCCTGCTTCTAAGGGGTAAGGAGAGAACCCAAGCAGAGAAGAGGGGACGCGATGGGAAGGAAGCGGGATTGCACCCTCCCCTTCTGAAATCCCAAATATGCCATTATGCTACTCACGATACATATCCACTGTATGAAAATAACAATGCCATAATCAGTACAGATACTACGCAAACACGCAACCGTTATGTATGACACTATATTAAATATTAACTAAAGATGCTTTATGATGTCTTTCTTATCTAGTAACACTCAGCATGGTCGGAGTCGACCGCAGCATGTCCGAGACCGCGAGGCGGACATCGAAAGTGCGAAAAATTGGCGCCTGGTGAATTTGCGACGCTCGATATGCGGGGGTGAGTGAGTAGAGTTTAACGCCCCACTCGACACAATACAGGTCATTTCGGAGGCAGGCGATATGCGGGGCCCGCAGGGCCGAGCCCACATTTGGGTTGTATTTTCGTGCAAAGGCGCCGAAGGAAACGAATGGCGAGGCCCGAAGGGCCAAGCCAATGCTTTGGTTGTGGTAGTTTTGTGGAGGAAAGATTATTGAGCGACAAGGCCCATAGGGCCGAGCCGATGAGCCCATTTTTGTGGCGTCTGATCAAAAACACCAAATTCTAGCCCACGACGTCTCACCATAGGGTGTTTCCAAGGGAACCAATACGTCATACTGTCGTCCACTGTCCTCTGTCGAGCAACAGCTTTCCAGCAAACAGTATTACCACCTTCTTGTGCGGGATATGGTCTTGAAATTCAAAACGAATGTGTGTCTCCTAAAACTGTAAGGACCCAAAAACTTTCGGCTCCCTGGGTCCAAAATTGGGGGAGAAATAGGGAGTAAAATAATTTTTGCTCCCAAAATTTGAGGTCCGCTAACTTGATTTTGGGGACAAAATTCAAAAATCCCCACCAACCACGACTTTTCCATTTTATCCCTAAATAAAACGCCGTAAGCAGATTTAATGTTCCTTTAACCCCCTCTAGTGGATTTTGATGCAAAATCGACACCCTCCCAAACAAGTGAAATTTTTAATTTCTACGATCGTCTCCCCACGCCCCGTTTTTAGGGTTAAGGTGGCAAAATTCAGAACGAAGGTAGTGCCCCTATATGTCTAAAAGCTGAAAAATTTTCAGCTCCCTGGATCCAAAATTGGGGAGATATGGGGGGTTAAAAAATTTATTTCCCCACCCCTCCCTCAAAATTGGCACCCATGATTTCCGTAATTTTTTTTGCATATGAGACACAAATTGCAATGGCTAAAAACCCTGAAAGTTTCGAGAAAATCTGTTTGCTGTGTTCGGAGATATTTCGCATTTTATATATTGGTCGAATGCCCGGTATATGTTAGGGAGGGAAACCATAAGAACGGAGTCAATACTGCTACGCTCCGACTACGATACTCCTTCACACCGTAACTAGTAACACAAAACTCTTTAAGACTATTTCAAACACCAGTTAGCATAGTCCGCACACCACTGTCAGCGACTCTGCATATATATCTGACTATATGGCGCTACACAAACCTTTCATCATATTACTATTATAACGGAGTGGATATCTGGTGCCAAAGAATTCCAAAGTGCGGGATCAGAGACCGAAAATGCTCGCTTTGAGAGCTAGATGTGCTGACTGTTGCCAACTGGCACCAAATTACCCCTCTCTCCCGTCCTCTGGAGATTACCATTTTGTAACACCAGTAAATTACATCACATAATCTAATTCAATCCGTTAAACACAAGATATTCCAGTACTGAAAAAGACTGTCATAAAACAGCAGCACATAACCGACTTGATTCACGCAGTTTCCGCAGCGACTCGTACTGCAGCGACTCGGCACGACGCACAACCGTCCTGCGAGTGTACGGAGAATTCTTCGCCATCACTGATTTTTCCGCATCGCGTTTGGCATCAGCAGCGAGACTTTCAAAGAATTCTTTTCCGACAAAAAATACAGTAAGCACATGAACGGCTGTAGCTTCACACTGACAAACAATCACTTTGGTTCATGTGCCAGACAGAGATTGACTGATTGGGATTTAACAGCACTTTATGCACAAACAGGCTATATCGTTCCTTTGATAAGTATGTTGCAGTTAAAAAAATTGAAATGAGATAGTTTAAAATGGTACATGTTGGAAATAAATAAAATAAAATCATTACAATCAATAATGCTTACACTCTGGTTATGGTACATTAAACTTTATTGCCTCATGTTTAAGTTTTAATATTAAATATAAATGACGGACAAACAACAATAACACATTACATATCAACAACATAGAATATTTTACACACGGTATATAGAAGCATATATTTAACATCTATATCATGACGTTCCTATAGACCTATACAAACACATTTGGTGAAAAGGCAAGACATAACACTTATATAGAGCCACAAGCGGCAACTGCAGCTACAGTAGCGCTGTGCGTCACAGGCTAGGGCGGACGTGCAGCCTATAGGCTGTAGGCTAAGCCCGCAGACACGGGCTAGCCTCACAGCAAAACAACCACACGCACAGTCCTGGTCTGCCATTTAATGGTCTCTACTCCCGTAATCCATGTAATTACATGGTTTACAACACATTTACTAACCCCAAAGGGATGGAAGACTGAGTTGGCCTGGTTGGTTGACCCATAGCGGACACCTTACCTACGAATTGGTCACATGTAAACGACAGATCAGGCATAGATCAGGGAAAGTTCGCCAGTTAAAGATCGACGTTCTAACCACTGTGTCACGCCGCCAACAGTAACCGGTCTATTACTGAATAATGGTATAACGTGTTTCCATGAGTTGAATTATATATGATATTGTTTTGGGATTATTATAAGATATGTTAACATGACACAATGTATCATATTGCTAACTGTTTCAGTGTTTTGAAACTGTAGAGTTGGCAGTGCGATTTGTGTCCAATTTGTGAAAAAAATATGTGGTGAACAGGCAATCTGTACTGGATTTTCAAGAGTTAATTTCTTAAATAAGAACGAAACTGATTAGTGCTTTGTGTAAAAGTAAGAGTAAGAATTTTAAATAAATTTTATATACATATCTGAATAAGGACCTGAAAGAAATGTTGCCTTCCTGCCATCAGCTTTGCAACCAATGTCCCCTGGGTGCATCGGGATTACACAAACTTGTACAAACTTGAAACAGTGAATAGTCCACATATCCGCATGTCCGCCACTGAGCCTAAGTCTCAGAGTAGCAGGCATATGCGACCCTGATGCATCATTAGACACCCATTAGCCTCGTTACACTTTACCCAGAACAGCGTCATACCCCCTTCACCAAATGGCCATCTGTTAACGCAATTCCAGTAGCTATCGTACTGCTCTACACCCGGAATCTGCCTGGATTCGGACCGCCAAAAAGGAAAAGCTAAACTGATTGACTAAAGACGACTGAGCTTACGTCTAATGGCCTTGACATCACCAATCATTTCATTCTTCTGTTCCTCCTTCAGACCCTTGCTGGTCGATCCGTGCTCCTGTATTCCATGTTCCAGACGCGCAAGTCTCAGCTCGGCCTCACGCAGTCGGCGTTCCGCCTCGAGTCTAGCCACAACCTCCTCCTAACGACACACAAATAACAATAATAAATAAACCAATCAATAAACAAACAAATAAAAAATAGACCAAAAAAACAAAAAATCAATCAATCGATTTCAATGTTGGAGATAATACCTTAATAATGGCAGCACAAGCGCAGCAGTAAACGAACTGGATGTACATCGACACTCTAAAACTAAAGCAATGGTAATAAATTTGACAGGTGATCTCACCGTCTACAGTATAATTTTCTATTACAGTGGCCTAAGCTATCGAGATTATGACAAGGTCCATTTAAGTGTCGGTAAAAGTGCCACAAAACATTTGACTGGCTTGTTTTCTTTTTTCACAATGTACTTTGTGTACGATTTACATATTAATAAGAATAATAATAATGGAAGAATCACTGGACACAATGTCAAAATATGTTTACAAACGAAAACTAAAATTCTTCCCACAGCACTTTTTCCAGAAATAAAATACAAATGCATAAAACGAGCCAAATTAAAAGCTATTATAAAGATGTACGACAGATGTGGTTCGTTTTCTTGATTCTGCAAGCACCGTCAGCAATTCCTTGGGAGTATACATGCATGCATCGATACTTTAAGCAAATTTTCTGGTAGTCAACCACGTGTCTTAACAGAATAGATTATATTTGATTTTAGCAAAATAAAGTGGATAAATCACTTGGCATCAACAACCTTTAATTCAGCTTCAGTTACAGCTTTCTGTTCCTTCAACGCCTACAACAGACACCACAAAAATTTATTTGAGACCAATTAACTGAAAAATTTGCAAATGAAGGGCTATTCATGATATATTAGCATGCAACTGGCCCTATATCTTCTCCTACCAGCGGAGCTAAGCACTGGACTTTCTCTAATAATAATAATAATAATAAATAACACGATAATTTATAAGGTGCCATAACGTGGCAGGAGTCACTACAAGGGTCCCTAACAACGTTCACACATACCAGCTCACACTTCCATCGCTCTGGCGTCGGTAAACGAGTTAGTGATGCATGTAATTACATGGATCACGAGGGTGGCGACCATTAAAAGGCAGGCCAGGGCGGGGCATGGCTGTTAGCCATAGGCCTGGGCCGTGAGTGTGGGCCTAGCCTGCAGTCTATAGGCTGTACTCCCGCTCTGTCTGTGACGATAGCGTATTAGAGATGATTGGTACGTCATGACAATACGCTATTATAAATTCATTTTCATTACCATTATTCAGCCATAAGTTACCACAGATGTTAGTAACCATAGGTTACTGGGAACAGATGGGTTTTGAGGAGACTCTTGAATGTACAGACTTTATCTTGCATTTGAATGTTAGCTGTTAGTTGTCGCATCAATGTTGATGATACTGTCCCTAGATCAAGCAGTCAACCTAAATTAATTTCTATCGCACCTCATACAGAACGTGAAATACAAAAACAACAATCGAGTAGAAAAAAAAATATTTCACGGAAAAACACAGACAGTGGTGCTTAACAATGTACAACGTAAACACAGGAAAGGATGTAGTCCTGCGCAGAATAAAAGCACCTGAGAAATCAGTACGATTGCTATAATAATGTAAAAAATAGCAACTGTAAAACCTTTAGAGATTCCTGCAGCTGGTCGGCATGCTCATTTATCCGCCGTTTTTCTGCCTTCAGCTGCCGTTCACGGTCCAGAAATTCTTGCAATCTAACCAACACCAGTGCGTTTGAGATCGTAACATCACAAACATTTGCCCGCCACCAAATTTTGTCGCACAATTCTCCACATCACTGCCACTCAAATTTGGAAATACAACTGAAGAAAATTCAACAAGAGGATAGATGACATTTACGATTAAATTAATCCGCGAGAAGCCGATGGTGTTGGTGACAAGGCCACTGATGACGTTAAAAGCAGAAAAAAGGTAAAGTGAAGCTGCCTCAGTCCATACGACTAAAGTGCTTATCTTCGCATCTTAAGCCTTTGTACCCATAGGTGGTATAAACCACATAGGTCTGGCGTCGCATTGGCAACAGTCACAGACTTTGTGATTAATACCACCTGCGGGCTCAAAGGCCTATTACCCCTTTAATGCTTACGTGGTTCAAGCTATGGTTCTCTGCAGTTCTACAACCGAGGACAACCACAGGAAACTGCAAATATATCGCAAAGACCACGAAGGAACCGTATTGACTGCAATCAAAACGCTAACCTTTTGCAACCTTCTGTGATAGAACCGCAGCGTTCCGCTGATAAAATATCGGTAGAACTGCAGAGAACAGCGACTTGAACTGCATAAGTGTGACAAATGTCAGCGAGACAAGCACCCACCGTGCCCATGGTCTTATTGACCGTGGCACATTTATATTTACCTAATGTGAAGCCAGACCTACGATTAGTCGATTACCTATCTAGCTTAGGTACACAAGTGAAAGATGCACAGTCACAAAGCGTGAAAGAGTCTGTGAATGCAAGTCACAGTAGAATGTGGCATAACCGTCCTACTGCCAGTACCAAATCATACTGTTTGGTGACCACGTGTGCCTAGGGCTGTGCTCAGTAGTGCAAACCACTATGCCAACGAGCCACAGAAGGCAACATGAAAAACGAGTTTTAAAATATTAGACCAATTGCGTAACTCGGCAAAAAAGGCGTGTTCATATCGAAAGCAAAAACGCGATGCGCTCTACAGTACGAAAATTGGATATGATTAAGAAAAAATTCATGGAGCCACTGTTGCGTTTACCCGCACCAATGAAATCACGTCGCGAGATTCTCATCCACTGCGGAAATGCACCGTGCGGGTTGACTCCAGATAAAAGTGTCATGGCAAGAACTGCTGTATGGATGATTTTTATACTGCGATGAGACCAGCCTACCTCTGCTCAGCTGCAGTTTTGTCTGCCAGCAAGGTCTCCGTCTGTTTGTTGAGGCACTGAAGGTCTTGTTCAAGTAAAGCTGTGGAGGTCGGTGATCGGGGCGAAGGTGAAAGATCGTCACTAGAGCTGCTCGATATCTGATTCGCTGGCTGCAGCTGTGACAGCATCTGAGACTTCTCCTTCTCCAAACTCTATGCATTCGGAACATCAATATCCGAATTTGTTGCAAACCAGGTATTAGGTTCAACAAGGTATGTTACCAAATTACAGCAAAATTTGCACTCACACATATGTGCAATTATCCTTTGACCTTTACCTTTTCTTCGGGGAGAATGTCACCGTCGGACGAGTTCAAACCCGGCCAAACTGTGCAGAGACTGCAACTCAGGTCAAATGCACTACTAACCAGTAAGGCTACAAGAATTTCATGCGGCTTCTGCAAATCTCAAGACTTAGTTCCTCAATTCCGAGGACAAAGCTTACACCTTGCATTTTTTTTGCATGATGACAACTTGTCACCCAGTATATATACGAAAATCTTTTCTACGACTTCAACCGACTCAATATGCAAGCATTTACGTAACATAACTTTGACAACTTATGACGACACCACCGACGGTAGCTAATGTGTCTAATGGCTGACAATGGGCAATGGCATAACATTGGCGGCTAGCAGCTACTAGCGGTGGCTAAAAAGTTGACATAACACTGCTGAGAGGTATATGCAAATGATACGAGTTTTCTGCAGTCGTCTGAAGAATCCTGTATTTAACCGCTTCTTCCCGGACTTTTAGCAGTGATAACAAAACGACTTTTGGGCACTCCTATTGCTTTTGTTACTTACTTACTTACTCATTTACTTAAAACGTAGTAGCTAACTAACCATGGCATGTTACATATGAAGACCTTGCGTGGGCGGCAATTTTTACAGTACGAATAGTGGAACTCCAACCATTTCAAAACAAAAATTTCCTGAGATGACTCCATACATGACCGATCAAAAATATGCTACGGTATCAACGACAGATTGCTATCAAAATCTGAGACCAGCACCTCTAGCTTCATCTGCAGTTCATTTGTAGTCATCAGCAGCTGCGACTTAGACTCCTCCACCGACTTCATTGCAGCGTGCGTCTCACTGATTTCTCTACAAAAACACGATTCACACATTCGAAGCTGACATCACATTATTCAGTCTCGGCACACAATGGCACAACTTATCTCTTTATCTGTAGAGACCTTTTATTGCTAGACTTTTATTCAAAGAAGTCTACAGCGCAAACGTTTTTTATACATTCATCTTATCTCAGTTGTTGCACGTCAACTGTGGTTATTAGAGTTTCCACAAAGTAATGAATGAATAAATGGAAGTCAAACTTTTGCGCAGTATTGATGAATGAACAATCTTAAAATTTTCAAACGCTTCAGATTTTGTTAGCTTGTCCTGAGTGAAATGAATTAAGAGTTGCAAAGACAATTTGCAGCCAGTTTTACAAAGTAATTCTTTTTAACTGACTTTGCTGTTGTTTATGTTGTATTTTCAATTCACAATTTTGCATAAGCAGATTCCATCAGGCTACATAAACAAAGCATTCATACGCAGCTTCAACGAATATTTGACATTCAATTTACTTTTCCACGTTCCTAAATTTGTAATAGTTTTTTGAAAGTTTTCGTACTGTAACCACCTGATGGGGGACACGCCATTAATGAGTTGATATTATAATTGATTGTAAATAGTAAAGAGAGGAATACTAAACGAGATCGAATATCAACCATATAATTAACTTAAGCGAGACA
>Ga0209568_1000439_pt1 | contig 14389 bp, 14 predicted proteins | sample WorMetOlspDAHAB2_FD_187406 | JGI IMG/M metagenome (GOLD analysis project Ga0209568, IMG submission 187406) | Marine gutless worms symbiont microbial communities from Max Planck institute for Marine Microbiology, Germany - Olavius sp. DAHAB.2... ...
CAGACTGAAACTGAATGTGATTCATGGCCATGACACACTCCATTTCTTGAGAAAACCCAGGAAGGGGATCGGCCCCTCAAGAACTTAGACCACGAGTCTGGCTGAAAATTCTTGCTAATCAGGTTTCCCTTTGGACAACGCCAAATAATTCAGGATTGCCAGCGGCTTATCATCAGTCGCATCAGGTCGGCCGCCTCGACCTCGCCGCCATGGCTGAAGGGCACGGGCAGGTAACCGCCGGCGAGCCTGAGGACGCCCGAGATCCGGTAGTCCCATTGGCCGCCGGTAAGGGCCAGCGTCGGCACCTTTTGAATGAGATCCAGCAGCCGGGTATCGACCTCGACGACCTCTTCGCCGAACGCCGGGATCTACCGCTCGAGCTCGCCGCCGCCGTTGGCGATTTCATGGCCCTCCACCTCCAACGCATAGGTCGCGCCCTTGACGGGTAAGGTGCGATCGTTGGGATTCCTGACCTTGAGACTGACGATGAAGGTCTGTCGGTCCGGGGTGAACTCGCCGGGGCGGAACCCGGCCATGCTCACCTCGGGCGAGACCCAGGGCTCGGTGACCTGGGCGAGCTGGGCGCAGCCGGAGAGTACGAGCAACCATAGCAAGGCGGAGAACAGGTGCGGACGGACGAGCTGATACATCGTAAGAAATCCATCGTCGGGGACCGAATCCGAGACAAGGCTATCAGATATACGAGCCCTGACATACTTCGAGGGTGTCACAAAAGCCCCTCTCCCACCGGTTCGATCCCCTCTCCCCAACCCCTCTCCCGGCGGGAGAGGGGCTTTTCGTGCCCACTTGAAAACTACCACTACCCCTGCGCGTTCGCCTCTGGATGTCGGTCTTGTCTTCGCGCCCTCGCTTTGATAGCGTTTCCGTTCGAGCCCCGGCTTGCGTGGGGCTTTCTTTTACGGGAGTATGTACTCAGACAAACCCCATCAAGTATAAATTCAGCTTGAGGCTTGGGGTTTCGCTAAGTACATACTTCCGTTCTTTTATGGTGGCCCTCGTCGGTCCCCTCGCAACGCGAAGCCGTGAACCCGGTCAGGCCCGGAAGGGAGCAGCCGCAGCGGTGGCAGCGGGTGCCGGGGTGCGGCTGGCGGGGACCGCCTCCCTCCCTACACCGTCTGTCGTGCCCGCGGATACGTGCCGGGGTGAGGAACGAATCCCGACCAGGAAAAAATGCCGGGTCACGCGAATCCTCGCCGGTCGATCCACGCCGGTGCGCCTTTGCGGCTCGCATGCACTCCCGTTTCTCGGCCTGGAATCATCACCATGACCAATCATCGTATCTGTATCCTGGGCGGGACCGGCTTCGTCGGTCGTCATCTGGTTCCCCGGCTGGCGGCATCCGGCTACCACTGTCGGCTACCTGCCCGGCGCCCGGAACGGCATCGGGAGCTGTCGCTCGTCCCAGGTATCGAGCTGCGCCGGTCGGACATCTTCGAGACCGGCGTCCTCGAGAGACAACTGGAAGGCTGCACCGCCGTCGTCAACCTGGTGGGCATCCTCAACGAGGAGGGGGACCGGACCTTCCAGCGGGTCCATGTGGACCTGGTGGAACGCATCCTCGACGCGGCCCAGGCGGTCGACGTGACCCGTTACCTGCACATGAGCGCCTTACATGCCCAGGCCACCCAGGGCACCAGCCGCTACCTCCGCACCAAGGGTCAGGGAGAAGACCTGGCCCACGCCCGTACCGACATGCGGGTAACCAGCTTCCGCCCCTCGGTCATCTTCGGCCCCGGTGACGGCTTCTTCAACCGTTTCGCCACCCTGCTGAAGATCACGCCGGGGGTCTTTCCTCTGGCCTGCCCGGACGCCCGTTTCGCGCCCATCTATGTGGGCGATGTGACATCCGCGATGACAAAGGCCCTGGCCGATCCCGGCTGCGTAGGGAAAGGCTACGACCTGTGCGGTCCCCGCATCTATTCCCTCGAAGAGTTGGTCGAGTACACGGCGGGTGTGATCGACCGTAAGAGAGTGGTGATGGGACTCCCCGACTTCGGGGCCCGGCTCCAAGCCCGGATCTTTCAATTGCTGCCGGGCAAACCCTTTACCATGGACAACTACCTCTCCCTGCGGACCGACAGTGTCTGCAAGCACGACGGTCTGGCAGCGCTCGGTATCGAGCCCCAGGCGGTGGAGGCCCTGGTTCCCGGTTACCTGCGCTGAGCCGTTTCCGGGCAGCCGAGCCGGTCGCGCAGATCGCGGAAGGAGAAGCCGGCCCAGTCCCTGCTCAATCCCTGATCCAAGCCGATCACCTGGAAGCGCTCGCCCATGGCCGCAGGCAGGACCAGCTGTTTGGCGCCGAGCAGCGCATCCATAGCGTCCGGGCCGGCGGCGACTTGGGCCAGCAAGCGGTCGAGACCACAGCCGATGAGGAAATGGGCCTGAGTGGTGAAGCCCGCGAGGCGCAGCCCGGCCCGGGTCCCCGCCTCGGCGACGGCGGTGAAGTCCACATGGGCCGTGATGTCCTGGAGGCCGGGATAAAGGTAGGGATCCGGGTGGGCGCGATGGCGATAGTGACACAGCAGGGTGCCGCGGCGGCGGTCATCCCGATAATACTCGGTCCGCGGATAGCCGTAGTCGATGAGCAGGATCAACCCCCGTTCCAGTGTTTCCGCCAAAGCCCGGAGCCAGGGGGCGAGGCGTAGGTTGAGCTCGGATTCGTAACCGGGATCAACCGCCAGCCCCCGGTCCTGAAGCCTGCCCAGGGCCATCGCGAGTGCCGGGCGCGGCTCCATGGCGACCTCTTCCAGACCGTTCGGTGCGGCCCTCACGAAGAGCTCTTGGGGGCTTCCGTCCGCGCCGATGCGGAAGCGGTGCACGGGCATGGCATCGAGCACCTCGTTGGCCAGAATGCAGCCCCGTAGCCGTGTCGGCAAACGGTCGAGCCAATGCACGCGCGCCAGCAGCTCCGGTACCTGCGCCGCGAGCAATCGCTGCTGGCCCGCCCGCAGCTCGGGGCTGAGTTCCAGGATGAGGTAGCGACGAGGCAAGGCCGCGGCGTCCGCGAGGGCGGACAGTATCTGCGCGGCCAAGGCCCCCGAGCCGGCGCCGAATTCCAGGATGTCCCCATCCCCCAATGCCTCCAGCACCTCCCGGCACTGCGCGGCGATACAGGTCCCGAACAGGGGTGACAGCTCGGGGGCGGTCGTGAAATCCCCCTGGGGCCCGAGCTTGCGGGTGCCGGCGACATAGTAGCCGAGACCGGGGGCATACAGGGCCAGCTCCATGTAGCGATCGAAGGGCAGGAGTCCGCCGTGGGCCGCCGCCTCGTCCCGGATCGAATCCAGGAGTCGTCGGCTGTGCTCGGCCGCGGCGGCGTCCGGTACGCAGGCTTGGGCGGGTGGATGCCTCATCTCGGCGGCGGGCGGTGAAACCGCCGGTTACTCGGCTTGTCGGTACTTGATCCGATTGATAATCTGTCCTTATGGCGCAACCATTTTTTACTACCTGTCACGGTGTTCTTTACGCGGATGACTGCTTGAAGATTCTTGGCCGCATGCGGCACGGAGCGATTGATACCATCTTCGCCGATCCGCCGTTTAATATCGGAAAAGACTATAAAAACGGCTATATAGACAAGGTATCTAAGGCTGAATATATTGATTGGTGCCGAAAGTGGATTCGGGAATGTTGTCGAGTTCTGAAGCCGGGAGGGGCGTTCTTCCTCTATGCAATGCCCGAGTTGGCCGTGCAGTTCGCGCCGATCATGGGTGAACGTCTCGATTTCAGGCACTGGATAGCCCTGACCATGAAGGGAACCTATCCGCGTGGGAACAAACTCTATCCTGCCCATTATGCCCTTCTATACTACACACGGGGCAAGCCCCGTGTTTTCAATCGGATCAGATTGCCGATCCAGACTTGCCGCCATTGCGGCAAGGAGCTGAGAGATTATGGTGGACACCGTAGCAAAATGAACCCGGAAGGTGTAAATCTCACCGATTTCTGGGAAGACACTTCGCCGAACCGTCACAAGAAATTCAAGGTTCGTCCCGGCGTCAACGAATTGAAGCTGGTTATCCCGGAATGCGCCATTCTGATCTCCACCGATCCCGGAGACATTGTCCTGGATCCCTTTGGGGGTGGCGGATCCACCTATCAGGCAGCGGAAATACACCACAGAAATTGGGTCGGCATAGAGCTTTACGATTCCGAGCATATCCGCAAACGACTCGAAGAAGGCTATATGTTTTCTGCCAATCAGGAGCCCGGCTTTGATGTTGGCGCCTTGTTTACCCATGAAGATAAGCAAAATTCGCGTGTTCGGATGTTCCGGGCCCAGCTCAGCGTAGAGACCGAGAAACCTTGATGCAACCGGCGCCAACACATCGACCAACTCTCTATGAGGCCCTGGAGGCCCTACCCGAGGGGGTAGTTGGTGAGATTCTGAACGGCCGGCTCCATACCCAGCCGCGGCCTGCCGGCCCACACGTGATTGCCGGCTCGGTGCTTGGTGCTGAATTGCTGGTACTGGAGCGGTTGGGTGTTTTCATCGCGCGAGACTTTATCGACATCCGAAGGAAAGCACGCAGGAACCTGCCCGGCGGCGCTTTGCCATCCCGAGCGTTTCAGACGCCATAGCCGGAAATGATTCCCATGTTATTGGCATACCAGTGTTGCCGTACCGGCCTTTCGAACATCTCAGCGCGCACGTCAGACTTTTGCTCAAGCTATGCGGGCCGGCAATAAGGACCGGCTGCGTATTATCGGTGGCCGCTACCGGGGGCGCAGGTTATCGGTACCCGTGCAACCTGGATTGCGTCCTACGGCGGATCGGGTGCGCGAGACGCTGTTCAACTGGTTGCAGCCGGTCATCGTCGGCTCCCGTTGCCTGGATCTTTTTGCCGGCAGTGGTGCCCTGGGCTTCGAAGCGGCCTCCCGCGGTGCGGATGAGGTACTTATGATCGAACGCTCCGAGCCCGTAACCCAGGTGCTGGCGGCCAACGCCGGCAGCTTAGGCGCTGAGCAGGTCCGGGTTCACAGGGCGGACGCCCTGTGCTGGCTGGCTGGGAGTGGCGGCCCCTTCGATCTCGTCTTCCTGGACCCGCCTTTCCATGAGGACCTGCTGACACCGACCTGTACCCTGCTGAGCGGCAGAAACTGGCTCGCGCCCGGAGCACTGGTCTACCTGGAGGCACCGGCGAGTCGAGCGTTGCCCAGCCTGCCTGCGGATTGGACACTGATTCGCGATAAACGGGCCGGCCAGGTGCGCTTTGCGCTCGCCGCCGTCGAGCCGTAAAGCGGTAGGTGCCGGCTTGCCCCGCACCTACCGCCGAGAGATCCAGCGATACCAGGTGCACCCAGGCGATAGGTGCGGGGCAAGTCCGCGCCTACCAGTCCCGTGGTCAGGCTACCCTGACCTGATCGACTCTACCATGGTCATGTTCTCGCGCGGATTTATACGCGCTCATTCAGTCCCATCCCCCAAGCAGTGCCGAATCATTGAGGATCGCCGGAAAACTCGAGTCCCCCTTTAGTTGTTCTGGATCACGATCCGTGGGAACTTGGCCGCATAATCCTTCGCTTGCAGGGACAGCTTGGCCGCGGTCCTGCGGGCAATCTCCCGGTAGATCTCGCTGATGCGCGAATCGGGCTGAGCGACCACGGTCGGCTTGCCGCCGTCCGTCTCTTGCCGGATGTCGATGTCCAACGGCAGTGCGCCCAGGAGTTGCACCCCGTACTGCTCGGCCATGGCCCGGCCGCCGCCCGCGCCGAAGATGTGCTCCTCGTGCCCGCACTTGGAGCAAATGTGGATGCTCATGTTCTCCACGATGCCCAGCACCGGCACCTCCACCTTCTGAAACATCTTCAGGCCCTTGCGGGCATCCAGCAGCGCGATGTCCTGGGGGGTGGTGACGATAACCGCACCGGAGACGGGCACCTTCTGGGCCAGGGTGAGCTGGGTATCGCCGGTTCCGGGCGGCAGGTCGATTACCAGATAGTCCAGCTCCGACCAGTTGGTGCCATTGAGCAATTGCTCCAGGGCCTGGGTCACCATGGGACCACGCCAGATCATCGGCGTCTCCTCGTCGATCAGGAAGCCGATGGACATGGCCTGGAGGTGGTAGCTGTTCATGGGCTCGAGCGCGTTGCCATCCTTGGAGTCCGGCTTGCCGGTGATGCCCAGCATGCGCGGCTGCGAGGGACCATAGATATCCGCGTCCAGAATGCCGGTCTTGGCGCCCTCGGCGGACAGCGCCAGGGCCAGATTGACCGCGGTGGTCGATTTGCCGACGCCGCCCTTGCCGGACGCCACGGCGACGATGTTTTTGACGTTGTCGATCGGCTTGAGCGACTTCTGGACCGAGTGTGCGACCACGGACCAGGTGACATCGACCTCGGCCCCGGCGACGCCTTCCAACCCTTCCACCGCCGCTTTGACCTCGCCGGCGATCGCCGTCGCCACGGTCTTGGCCGGAAAGCCGAGAGCCACCTCGACCTTGACCCGGTCGCCCTCGATCTCGACGCCCTTGACGCATCCGGCGCTGACCAGATCCTTTTCCAGGTGAGGCTCTCGATAACTCTTGATCGCCGCTTCGACTTGTTCTTTGGTAACTGCTGACATGATTTGCTCCGTCTGGTCAGGCGCCGAACCTGCCGGTTCGCCCCGAAGTTCGCGAGACACGATAAACGACCTGGTCGCACATTCTATCCGAACAGCTGCCGATCCCCCGCGACAGTTGGTCTTCATGTCAGGATTTCAAGCACGGACCGACCTCTCCCCTTGCATCCGGGCCATGGGCCGGCTATTTTGCCCGGTAGTTTCTTGAGATGCTTGGAGCTGATAATGGCAGCCGTCATCGAACGCATCGATAGCCTCGAACAGACCGTGCAGGAATTCGTCAGGAGTGTCGGCGCCGAATTCCGCAAGCTCTACACCTCGCAACGGCAAACGGAAGCCGAGCTACGCCTGTTCAAGGACGAGATGACTGACTTCAAGGACGAAATGCGCGTGTTCAAGGACGAGATGGGTGACTTCAAGGACGAAATGCGTGTATTCAAGGACGAAATGACCGACTTCAAGGACGAGATGCGTGTATTCAAGGACGAGATGATCGACTTCAAGGACGAAATGCGTGACTTCAAAGATGAATCGCGCCGGCAGCTTCGGGAGATGAACAAAAAGTGGGGGGAGCTCTCCAACAAGCTGGGCACCCTGGTCGAAGACCTGGTTGCTCCTAGCCTACCCCGCGTGATCGAGGAACGCCTGAACGAGCCTGCCTATGACCTGATGGTCCGGCTCAAGCGCCGCTTGCCCGATGGGCGCATGAAGGAGTTCGATGCCCTGGTGGTCACCCCCGCTTGCGTCTGCCTCAACAGCACCAAGGCGACCCTGCGCCCTACCGACGTGGACGGCTTCGTGGCCGACATCGCCGAGTTCCGGACCTTCTTTCCCGAGCACGACGCCTTGCCCCTGGTAGGGATTCTCGCCAGCCTCGGTGTGGAGAAGAGCGTGCTCGCCTACGCGGAGAAGCAGGGCTTTCTGGTGCTGGCGGTGGGCGATGAGCTCATGGAGGTCAAGAACCGGCCTGGGTTCGAGCCCAAGCGCTGGTGATCCCGGCATCGGCGTCGGGTTGCATTCCGCGGCTCGAACCTGGATCGGCGCGTTCGACGCCGTGTCTGTCCGGGCGCGGCTCGATGGCGCCCTCGACAGGATTCGAACCTGTGGCCTATCGCTTAGGAGGCGATCGCTCTATCCTGCTGAGCTACGAGGGCAGAGTGGTGGAGCCGAGGGGGATCGAACCCCTGACCTTCGCATTGCGAACGCGACGCTCTCCCGGCTGAGCTACGGCCCCGATCTGATCTACCCGCCATCTACTGGTTCCGCACCCTGTTGCAGGTAGCGTACACCCGCCGGCGGTATCCCACTGAAAACCCGCGAGCCCCGTAAGTGACGGGTGTGTTGAACGGTCCCTATCGAGGAATGGAATTTTAGCATTTCTGCCGAGGTGGGCACCTATTGAATTTCCTTCCCGATCTCGATCGACAAGCGGCGGAGTCCGCTTCAGCGTTGCAGGATAAGCTCCAGCACCGCCTTGCTGCCGAAATAGGCCAGGACCAGGATGACGAAGCCGCTCAGGGTCCAGATGATGGCCGTGCGACCGCGCCAGCCGTAGCGCAGGCGTCCCAGGAGCAGGGTACCGAAGACCAGCCAGCCGAGGGTGGAGAGCACGGTCTTGTGCACCAGGTGCTGGGCGAACATGTCCTCCAGAAAAGCAAAGCCGCTCGCCAGGGCAAGGGTAAGCAGCACGAATCCCGCGCCGATCATCTCGAACAGCAGGCTCTCCATGGTCTGCAGGGGGAGCAGGGCGCGCAGGAAACCGGCCGGTTGCCGACTGTGCAGGTGATGATCCTGCACCGCCAGCAGGATTGCCTGCACGCTGGCCAGGGTCAACAGGCTGTAAGCGAGCATGGAGAGCAATACGTGGATCTTGATGGGCCAACCCGTGGCTTCGGGCATAAAACCCTGGCTCGGGTAACGAGCCTCCAGAAACAAGGTCAGGGCCGCTACAGGCAGGATCAGGATCCCCAGATTCTCGACCGGCTTGGTGAGATTGGAGACGAGCAGGAGCGTAACGACGGTCCAGGCGGCCAGGGCCAGGGCGTTGAAGAAGGCCAGGTTGAGTCCCGGCTGGCTGAAGATGGCGTCGTAGATCAGCCAGGTGTGCAGGACGAGTCCCGCGAACCCCAGCATCAGGGTGGGAATGCGTCCGGGTAGATCGGGCTTGTCACGGCGGAACAGCCGCAGGGCGATGAGGAAGCCGCAGGTCACATAGAGCAGGATGGCGATAGCTGAAATCAGGGTGTGACGCATGGTGACGGATGATGACATAAAGCAGTGCATCGGGAAAAGCCGGTGCGGCACGCGGGGCGGGCATGCATGGCTTGCGGCCGGCATCGCGCCGAACGATCCGGGGAAGACGGGTATACTTGCAGGGTCCGACCTGATCTCTCCGTAGCGGTACCGGCGGTGTCGCGGCGCTTGTCCCCCATGAGGTAGCTGATGTTCGAGAATCTCCAGGATCGCCTCGGCAGTGTGCTGAAGAATGTTCGGGGCCGGGGTCGGCTCACCGAGTCGAATATCAAGGACACCATGCGCGAGGTGCGGATGGCTCTGCTCGAGGCCGATGTGGCCCTCCCCGTGGTCCGTGAATTCGTGGAGCGGGTGCGCGGGAAGGCCATGGGGGAGGATGTCCTCACCAGCCTCACTCCCGGTCAGACCCTGGTCAAGATCGTCAATGACGAGCTGATCAGTCTGATGGGTGAGGCCAACGAGGGCCTGGACCTGAAGGTTCAGCCCCCCGCGGTGATCCTGATGGCGGGCCTGCAGGGCTCGGGAAAGACCACCAGTGTCGCCAAGCTCGCCCGCTGGCTGCAGGAGAAGCAGCACAAGAAGGTCATGGTCGTGAGCTGTGACGTCTACCGGCCGGCCGCCATCGAGCAGCTGCGGACGCTCGCCGCGGAGGTGCAGGCCGAATGCTTTCCCAGCAGCGGCGACCAGGACCCGGTGGATATCGCCCGCAGGGCCGGCGCGGCCGCGAAGCAGGGTTTTTTCGATGTCCTGATCGTCGATACCGCGGGTCGTCTCCACGTGGACGCGGCCATGATGGACGAGATCCGGGCCCTACACGGGGCTATTGATCCGGCCGAGACCCTGTTCGTGGTGGACAGTATGACCGGCCAGGACGCGGCCAATACCGCCAAGGCATTCGATGCGGCCCTGCCTCTGACCGGCGTGGTGTTGACCAAGGCCGACGGCGATGCCCGCGGCGGTGCCGCCCTGTCGATCCGTCACATTACGGGCAAGCCGATCAAGTTCCTCGGCGTGGGCGAGAAGACCGCCGCCCTGGAGCCCTTCCACCCGGACCGGGTGGCCTCGCGCATCCTGGGTATGGGGGATGTGCTCTCGCTGGTCGAGGAGGTGCAGAGCAAGGTCGATCACGAGCAGGCCGAGAGGTTGGTCAGGAAGCTCAAGAAGGGAAAGGGTTTCGACCTGGCGGACTTTCGTGGGCAGCTGATGCAGATGACCAACCTCGGCGGCATGGCCAAGCTCATGGATAAGCTGCCGGGAATGAACGAGCTGCCGGATCAGGTCAAAAATCAGGTGAACGACAGGGAGCTGGTCAAGCTGATTGCCATCATCGACTCTATGACTCCGCACGAGCGGCAGTTCCCGGCTGTCATCAAGGGCTCGCGTAAGCGCCGCATCGCGACCGGCTCGGGGACCCAGATCCAGGACGTCAACCGGCTGCTCAAACAGTTCACGCAGATGCAGAAGATGATGAAGAAGATGAAGGGCGGGGGCATGGCGAAGATGATGCGCGACCTCAAGGGTCGGATCCCGGGCGGGATGCCGCCCGGGGGACTGCCTTTTTAGGGCGACAGGGCAAGCGCGTATCAGGTGGAGTTGACAATGAGTAGGATGGGCAAAGCAAGCGTCCGGCAAGCTGGGCTCAAGGCTTCGGTCATTCCACGAAGATTCTCAAACCGCGATGGTTTGGGAGGATGCACCCAGCGCAGCGTGCCCATCGCCAGATGATGGGCACGCTACGCCTGATTGGTCTCCAACAAGCGACTGCGGTTCGGCAAGCCCGGCGCAATGACCCGAGACCCAGGCCATCCGGATGGACAGGCTTCGCTTTGCCCATCCTACGGGCTAAATGTCAACAGCCCCTAGCTTCGATCATGCGGCACAAGGCGGCGAGGACGGCTGCGTCCGAGGCGCCGTCCGCCACCTCCACGCGGACAAACCCAAGCGCCGTAGCTGTTCGCCCAGTCCGTTCGCTGACCACCACCAGGGGCGTGTCGAGCAGCAGATCCCGTCCTTTCTCCCCGATCAAAGTGAGCAGGTTATCCAGTATCTCCCCGCTCGTAGCCGTGGCAAGCTGTACGTCCAGCCGCCAGTGCGTCAACAGGGAAGCGGCATCGGTGACGGGAAGCGCACGGCGGTAAACCTCGGCATAGGCGAGCCGCGCGCCCCGCTCGACCAGGGTATCGCCCAGCAGACCACGTCCACCGACTCCGCGCACGATCAATACCCGTCGGCCGCTGAGATCCGCAAGCTCCGGGAGCGCCAACAGCGACTCACTGTCGAAGCGGCCGGTGGGCATCAGATCCGGGGTCCGACCCGCACGGCTCAGGGCCCGGGCGGTCGCCGCGCCGACTACGCCCAATCGCGACTCCACGGGCAGACGACCATTCGGGAGCAAAGGTATGGCCTGCTCAACCGCGTTGCGACTGACGAACAGGATCAGGTCCCAGTCCTGAGCCAGCAGCGTCCGTGCCAGCTCCCGATTCGCTACCGGCTCGATGGCGATGGCGGGAAAACGGATGGCCCTGCCCCCGGCGGTCTCGACGAGCCGGCACAGCCCCTCGGCCTGGGCCGCGGGACGGGTAATCAACACCCCCCGACCGGCGAGGTCGCAGGGATTCGAGGGCTTGTCGTCAGGCAATTGGGTCCTGGGTTGTTTGGCGTTGCTTGTGGGGAAAGATCCTTCCTACGTCAGGACAAGTCTGACGTGTTGGGTTACGGCGCGTTCAACGTTGTTTGTGTTCTTTAAGGGCAGTAGGTCGGGTAAGTCCGCAGGGACGCAACGCACCCGACATTCCGGATGTTGGGTGCGAGCCGTCCCTGGCCCTTACCCAACCTACACTTAACGCGAGGTCCGCGCGGGCAGGCTGCGCGGGGGGTCATGTGGGTGTAGGTTGCGTTGAGACGCCGGCACCGGCGCCACAGGAACCCAACGCCTTGGTGCGTCGCAACGCAACACGTCCGATCCCCCAAACTGCGCTGAATCATGCAGGATTGCTAGAGTCCCCCTTTGAGGCTGGCCTCGATGAAGGGGTCCAGATTACCATCCAATACCGATTGGGTGTTGCCGATCTCCAGGTTGGTGCGCAGGTCCTTGATCCGGGACTGATCGAGCACATAGGAACGGATCTGGTTGCCCCAACCGATGTCGGATTTGGTGTCTTCCACTGCCTGCTGGTCGGCCCGGCGTTTTTGGATCTCCAGCTCGTAGAGCTTGGCCTTAAGCTGCTTCATGGCTGTGGCCTTGTTCTTGTGCTGACTGCGTTCGTTCTGACACTGCACCACGATCCCGGTGGGGTGATGGGTGATCCGCACCGCCGATTCGGTGCGGTTGACATGCTGGCCGCCGGCCCCGCTGGCGCGGTAGACATCGATGCGTAGATCCGCCGGGTTGATCTCCACCCCTACGTCGTCGTCCACCTCCGGGGCGACGAACACGGCGGCGAAAGAGGTGTGGCGCCGGTTTCCCGAATCGAAAGGGGATTTGCGCACCAGCCGATGCACGCCGATCTCGGTGCGCAGCCAGCCGAAGGCATAGTCACCGTCGAATTTGACAGTCGCGCTCTTGATACCCGCTACCTCACCCGGAGAGACCTCGATCAGCTCGGTCTTGAAGCCGCGTCGCTCTCCCCACCGCAGGTACATGCGCAGCAGCATCTCAGCCCAATCCTGGGCCTCGGTTCCGCCGGACCCGGACTGGATGTCGAAAAAGGCGTTCTTAGCGTCCATCTCCCCGGAAAACATGCGGCGGAACTCCAGCTCACCGATGCGCCGCGCGTAATCCGCCACATCGGCCACCACCGCGTCCACCGCCTCCGGGTCCGCCTCTTCCGCGGCCAGGGCCAGGAGATCGGAGGCGTCGGACAGGCCCGCGTCCAGCTCATCGAGGCCGACCACCACGGCTTCCAGGGCGGCCCGTTCCTTGCCCATGGCCTGCGCGCGCTCGGGGTCCTGCCACAGATCCGGCGCCTCGAGCTCCCGCAGGACCTCCGTCAGCCGCTCCTGCTTCTCCGCATAGTCAAAGATACCCCCTGAGGGAGCGGATGCGTCCCGCAAGGTCGCCGATCCTCGCTACCATAGGATTGATGTCTTGCATGAATTCCTCCAACTAACAGCTTATCCCAATTGGGCTAAAAATCGCCGGTGGGCCGTGCTGCTATAACTCATTGGTGAACCATTTGAGATAGGTTCTAAGACCCGACGGGTAAGCGCGGGCTTGCCCGCGCTTACAGCTCCCTCGCCAGCAAGCCGGCCCCATGGCCAACTTGAGCGCCGGCAAGCCGGCGCCTACCGCTCGTGGTGGGCATCCGCGGCCACGGCCACGGCCAGTACCCGGAAGCCGGTAGCAGCTGATTCCTCGATAGGCAGTTTTTACGCGCTCACCCTGCCCCGACCTACCTGGCTACCTATTTAAACAGTCTCTCAAACCATCCCGCGGCCGACAAGCACCGCCCTACTTGAGACCAGGTGGGTCTTCGGTAGGCGCTCGGCGGCCTATCCTGTCCTGTCGGCAGCCGACGGAACGACGCTGCTTGATACAGGTCAAATGAATCTGCAAAATAGCGACAGACTTGAGCGGTGATCCGGCGATTGACTGTGTCTAAAATAATTTCATTCGAGGCGTTGTGGGTAGCCTGCAAGAATTGCAGCCTCGCCACGCTTTGCCTGCCGATGGGTCTGACGTCGGATGACGTCGAACGGCTGGACGATATCGTCAAGCGCACGCGCCCGTTGCACCGCGGCGATTATGTCTTTCGCAACGGCGAGCGTTTCCACTCCCTGTATGTCGTCAAGACGGGATCGGTCAAGACCTACGCGCCGAGCCCCGAGGGCGGCGAACACGTGCTCGGGTTCCACCTCCCCGGCGAGCTCGTCGGCCTGGACGCCATCGAGAAGGAGGTGCATGTCTGCTCGGCGAAGGTCCTGGAGACCTCGGCGATCTGCGAGGTCCCCTTCTCCAACCTGGAGGCGCTGAGCAACACGATCCCCTCCCTGCAACGCCAGCTGTATCGGTTGCTCAGTAAGGAAATCGGCCATGATACGGAAATGCTGCTCCTGCTCGGCAAGAAGAACGCCGAAGAGCGTCTCGCCGCGTTCCTCCTGAGCATATCGAAGCGCCTGCGCAAACGGGGCCTGAGCCCCACCGACTTTTACCTGAGTATGTCCCGCTACGAGATCGGCAACTATCTCGGTCTGGCCGTGGAAACCGTCAGCAGGTTATTCACCAGGTTCCAGGACGATGGCCTGTTGAAAGTCGATCGTAAACACATCGAGCTACGCGACCCGCGGGCCTTGGAGGCCGTCCTTACCCGCGCCACGGCGAGCGACCGTCAGTAGCATGTGAGGTAATACGCATGATTCCCATGCCGGCGGTACTCGGGGCTGTTGGATAATGGTCGTGCCAGCCGCCAATCGGACAGGGGTAGTGGTGGTTGTGGTAAATTTTTAAGTGGTTAAAGCAGAGAGAGAGGGATAGTGGTAAATTATCCAAACTGATAAGAGGGTGCAGTTGCCAGCTATCAGGTCCTGACAACTGCCTCCTGCACTCAGGACTCT
>Ga0209568_1000440_pt1 | contig 14387 bp, 16 predicted proteins | sample WorMetOlspDAHAB2_FD_187406 | JGI IMG/M metagenome (GOLD analysis project Ga0209568, IMG submission 187406) | Marine gutless worms symbiont microbial communities from Max Planck institute for Marine Microbiology, Germany - Olavius sp. DAHAB.2... ...
GTCGCAAGTGAAGTCTGTGCGTAGGGGAATGCCGCGTGCCATGGAAAAACTCCTCTGTTTTCCATGTTGAATCACACCCCGCCTAACAGTCCCTTAATGAGTCAAACTTTTTACAGCTTGGTATTACTCCGCCCGCACGCTCACCTGGGCCAATCGAGGCCTGCAGGGGGTCGTGGGCGGTGCCACGATGGCGCTGGGGATATGGACGGTTGCCCAGTCCCCGATCGTTTGACGGAACAACCGCGTTTCCGGTTATTTTGAAGACGGTCCGTCGACGACCTGCGCCCAATCGCTCAAGTCCTTTCCCCACCGTCGCGCGGTGACCGGGTCCAGATCCAAGGTGGTGAACCGGGTTCCTTCGCGAATACGTACCCGGAGCAGCCGAACGTCGTTTTCCAACGTCACCTCGAACAACTCGACACGCTTGCCGAAAGGTGCCTCGAAATCGTCGAGCGGGCGAAGTTCACCGTTCACTGTAGATTCCTCATCATTGGTCTCCCCATGTGAAGGCCGATTCCACCAGGAACTCCCAATTGCGCGGCGTGTCCGAAAAATCCGGTTTAAGATCGATTTGCAGCATGGTCTTTCCGTCCTTGCCTTGCTGTCCGATCACAGCCAACAGGGCTTTGAACGATGAAACCTCCGGGTTTCTGATGATAACGTCGCTCAATAGAACGAGGTTGTCGGTCATTTCACCGCCGCTCCTTCCGCGTTTCCGTTGTTTGCGCTGATCCGGTCATAATACCGTGCGCGGTAGATCAACCGTTGCCGGTCGGCACTTTCGTCGTCGGTGAATCCGGACCGGTTGTGCAGGACATTATTGCATATCAGGCCTTGGCCCGGCTGCAGCCGGTGGCGGACGATCATCGGATCGCCACCTTCCAGCACGGCCATGAGATGTGACCGTGCCGCCGCCGTCATCGGATCGTCGGCCCACTCGGCGTATCGTTTTCGCGCCGTAAATCGCATATGCAGGTGTCCGTCTGAGACGGAAAACACCGGACCCGTCTGGGCGGCTCGGATAACCTCTCCGCCGGTTGTATTGGCGGGAATTGTCAGGGCGCCCGGTCGCTGGAGGGCTTCGATGTAGGACGGGTTGGCATCGCGAAGCCGGATATAGGCGATTTCATGATCCAAGAGTTCATTGACGCCCCCCGTGACCGCCGCCTGTCGGCAGTGCAGGACGACCGCGCGGACCGTCGCCGATAGCTCGTTGTAGTAACCGTCCGTATGCCAACTTAACGGTCGATCCGTGTAGGGGATGTACTCTCCCGCCTGACCGCCCTCGGCCACAGTCAACTCGGTGATTCGGTCCGGCGCCGTGCACAAGGTTCCGTCGAGCCGGCGCAAGCCGAGATGCTCGGCGAAGCTGACCAATTCCGCCTTGCCCGATTCGGGTGGGGATTGGTAGATGGCCATGTTGAAACGGGCGCAGGTATCCCGAAGGCTCGGCAGTTCATGTTCTTGGGGATCTGCCAAGTCGGCGATCCGAACAATCAAATCCTTGTCGGTGACCGGGTAGGCGGCCAGTTTTTTGGCCCTCCATGCGGCGTAGGCATCGTCGTCGGACAGGTCGAAGGGGTTGCCGTCGACGGGACGTTCGGCCACAGCCGTCGATGGATCAGATGATGGTGCCGTCGAAACCGTCATGAAACCCAAGAATCCTCCCCTGGTACGCCGAAAATTAATATCAGAATAATTCCAAAAACTTTGATAACCGATAAACCCGCATAACCTAAATTAACGAGTCGACAAGTCCGATCTTTATAGTTTATATTTTATGAATATGATATGTCCAGCCATTGAAAGTTGGACGGAAATCGGCTGGCGCTTCATGCCGACTAACGCCGAGGACGGGGGTCGTAGCGGAATAGGTTCCGCGCGTTAGAGGACGTGATAGGAGGAGAGACATGTCCAAGAAAAAGCATGAAACGCCGTTGCTGGACCAACTCGAGGATGGTCCGTGGCCGAGTTTCGTCGAGGGCCTGAAGCGGCTCTCGGATGATGACGGCCTTCCTGGCGAGATCATGACCGATCTTCTCGGTCAGTTGGAGCATTCCTACGAAACCCGGCGCGGCTACTGGAAAGGCGGCACGGTCAGTGTCTTCGGTTACGGCGGTGGGATCATCCCGCGGTTTTCCGAGGTCGCGGAGAAGTACCCCGCATCGGCCGAGTTTCATACGCTCCGCGTTCAGCCGCCCGCCGGCATGCATTACTCCACCGACGTTCTGCGCCAGATGTGTGACATCTGGGAGAAGCACGGTTCCGGCCTTATCGCCTTCCATGGCCAGAGCGGCGACATCATGTTCCAGGGCTGCTCCACGGATAACGTGCAGAAAGCCTTCGATGACCTGAATGAGATCGGTTTTGATCTCGGCGGTGCCGGCCCGGCGCTCCGGACCTCCATGAGCTGCGTGGGGCACGCCCGTTGCGAACAGTCCTGTTACGACGAAGTCCGCGCCCATCGCACGGTGATCAATGCCTTCCTCGACGAAATGCACCGCCCGGCGCTGCCCTACAAGTTCAAGTTCAAATTTTCCGGCTGTCCCAACGATTGCGTCAATGCCATCCACCGGGCCGACTTCGCGGTCATCGGCACCTGGCGCGACGACATGAAGGTGAAGCAGGACGAGGTCAAGGCCTACATCGGCGAGGTCGGCCGCAAGTACATGATCGACAACGTCATCGCCCGCTGCCCGACCAATGCGCTAAGCCTCAACGATGACGACACCCTGGAGGTGGACAACAAGAGCTGCGTGCGCTGCATGCACTGCATCAACGTCATGACCAAGGCGCTGTCGCCGGGCGACGACCGCGGTGTTTCGATCCTCATCGGCGGCAAACGGTCCCTGAAGATCGGCGACCTCATGGGTTCGGTGATCGTGCCGTTCATGAAGCTCGACACCGATGAGGATTTCGAGAAACTCGAGGAGCTTTGCGAAACGGTCATCGACTTCTTCGCCGAGAACGCTCTGGAGCATGAGCGCATCGGCGAGACCATCGACCGAATTGGTTTGCCCAACTTCCTCGAAGGCATCGGGGTCGAGATCGACCCCAATATGATCGCCCATCCGCGCTCCAACTCCTACGTCCGCACCGACAATTGGGATGAGGAAGCGGAGAAGTGGCGCGAACGCCAAGCTGCCGCCACGGCGGCCGAGTAGGCCGGGCCGAAGAGATCAGGGAGAATTGACATGAGTGAACAGAAGGATACCCCGCGCCGTCCCATCGAGACCGGCGTACCCGATCCCTTCCCCTACATGCACCCGGTGCTGAAGGAAAACTACGGTAATTGGGATTGGCACGACCGCCTGCGTCCCGGCGTCCTGCACCATGTATCCAAATCCGGCGCCGAGGTCTGGACGGTGCGCGCCGGCACCCAGCGCCAGATGGACGTGCACACCATCCGCAAGCTTTGCGACATCGGCGACGAATTCGCCGAGGGTTTCGTGCGTTTCACCACCCGCTCAAACATCGAGTACATGTTGAGCACCGAGGACAAGGTGGCGCCGCTGATCGAGAAGCTGGAATCCGAGGGCTTTCCCATCGGCGGTACCGGCAACTCGGTTTCCATGATCTCCCATACCCAGGGCTGGTTGCATTGCGACATCCCCGGGACAGATGCCTCGGGTGTGGTCAAATCGCTGATGGATGAGCTCTACAAGGAGTTCGTCGCCGAGGAAATGCCCAACCGGGTTCGCATCACCACGTCTTGCTGTCAGATCAATTGCGGCGGCCAGGGCGACATCGCTATCAATGTCCAATACACCAAACCGCCGGTGATCAACCACGACCTGGTGGCAAACGTCTGCGAACGGCCGGCCGTGGTGGCCCGCTGCCCGGTGGCGGCGATCCGCCCGACCATGGTCAACGGCAAGGCGTCGCTGGAAGTGGACGAGAAGAAATGCATCTGCTGCGGGGCTTGTTATCCGCCCTGTCCGCCCATGCAGATCAATTCGGACGAATCGACCAAGATCGCCGTCTGGGTCGGCGGCAAGCACTCCAACGCCCGATCCAAGCCCACCTTCCACAAACTGGTCGTCGCCAACCTTCCCAACAACGCGCCGCGTTGGCCGGAAGTGGCGGAGGTGGTGAAGAAGATCCTCTATGCCTACAAGGAAGATGCCCGGGATTGGGAACGGGTCGGCGAGTGGATCGAGCGCATTGGCTGGCCCCGGTTCTTCGAGATGATCGACACCCCGTTCACCAAGCATCACATCGACGACTACCGCGGCGGGCGCAGCGCGCTCAACGCGTCCACGCACATCCATTTCTGACCCACCAAGCGAGAGACGGAAACGACGACAATGAAACTCGGAATCTTGGTCAACGAAGGGCCGTTCACCCATCAGGCCTCGGATACCGCCTACCAGTTCGCCAAGGCGGCGGTGGAGAAGGGCCATCAGGTCATTCGGGTGTTCTTCTATTACGACGGCGTCAACAACGCCAACAAGCTCTCGGAGCCCCAATCCGACGACCGCAATCTGGTCAAGTTGTGGGGCGATCTGGCTGCCGAACACAAGATCGATTTGGTGGTCTGCGTTGCCGCGGCGCTCCGGCGCGGCATCAAGGACGACATCCTGGCCGAAGGTTTCCGCATTTCCGGCCTGGGGCAGTTGATCGAACTGGGCATGGCGGCGGACCGCACCGTCGTCTTCGGTGATTGAGGGGGCCGGCATGGAAGAGATCGTGTTCGATACGGAAGGCGTGAAGAAGAACTTCATGTTCGTCAATCGCAAGGCGCCCTACGGCACCATCTACGCGCTCGAGATCCTGGAGATGCTGATGATCTCGGCGGCCTTCGAGCAACACGCGGTGATCGCCTTCGTCGATGACGGCGTGTTCCAGATCCAGAAAGGCCAGGACACGGTAGCCGTCGGCATGAAGAACTTCTCCAAGACCTATGGCGTCGTTGAGATGGAAAAGGAGGACGCCGACGAGGACGAGGACATCGACATGGTCTGGCGGATCATCGTCGAAGAGCAATCCATGACCGAACGCGGCCTCACGCCCGAGGACTTCGTTATCGACGTCGAGGTGCTGGGCGGCGACGCACTGAAGCAATTGATGGATCAACAGGACGTGGTGATAACGGCATGAGCGGCGAGGCGAGAACACTGCACACGGTGAACAAGTCACCGTTCGAGCGGAACACCCTGGATAGCTGCCTTCGATTGGCTGCCGCGGGCAGCGCCATCCTGCTCATCGAGGACGGCGTCTACGCGGCGATCCAGGATTCCACCGCCAGCGCGCGGATCACAGAACGCGCCGGCGACTTCAAGTTTTACGCCCTGGGTCCTGATCTTGAGGCCCGGGGGCTGAAAGAGAAATCATTGGTCGATGGCGTCGAAGTCATCGACTACGGCGGGTTCGTGGATTTGGTGACGGAACACGAAACCGCCCATGCCTGGATGTAGACCGAATTCCAAAGACGTCAGATTGGAGGATCAAAAATGTCTTATGAACTGAACGGCACGACCTGCGAACACGACGAGGAAGGCTATATCACCGATATCAGCCTTTGGAACAAGGAACTGGCCGACCTGATCGCCGAGGACGAGAACATCGAGATGTCCGACGATCACTGGGAAGTTGTTAATTTCCTGCGTGACTACTACGAAGAATACCAGGTGGCGCCAGCCATTCGGGTGCTGACCAAGGCCATCAAGAAGTCCCTTGGGCCGGAGAAGGGTAACAGCGGTTATCTCTATGAACTGTTCCCGTACGGCCCGGCCAAGCAGGCCTGCAAGATCGCCGGGCTGCCGAAGCCGACCGGTTGCGTCTGATCCGGCGGCGTCGCCCGGACCATAACGGTTAGGAGGACAACCCCGGTGACTCGCCTTGGAGCCGCCGGGGGAGGGTGAGATGCTGACGACGGTGTTCGCGATCCTGTTCTACGCCGCCACGGCTGTCCTCGCCGTCGGATTGGCGTTGAAGATCTACCAATACGCCACCGTTCCGGCGCCCTTGAAGATTCCCACCACCCCGGCGCCGACCACCACCGGCGGCGTGGTCTGGCGCATGTGCAAAGAAGTGGTGCTATTCGAGAGCCTCTTCCGGTCCAGCAAGTGGACCTGGATCTTCGGCTGGATGTTCCATGCGGCGCTGCTGCTGGTGGTGCTGCGTCATCTCCGATACTTCACCGAGCCGGTCTGGTTCTGGGTCGTCTGGGTACAGCCCTTCGGCACCTATGCCGCCTGGGCGATGCTGATCGGTCTTGGCGGCCTATGGATCCGCCGCTTCGTGGTGGACCGGGTTCGTTACATCACCGGACCGTCGGATCACCTGATGCTGGCCCTGTTGGCAGGGATCGGAATCACCGGGGCGCTGATGCGGTTCTCAGAACGCGTCGACATCGTCGCCCTGAAGGGTTTCGTTCTTGGCCTGCTCCGTTTTGATTGGCAGCCACTGCCGGGCGATCCGCTGTTGGTGCTGCATCTGTTCTTGGTGATTGTGCTGATGGTCGTCTTCCCGTTCTCCAAACTGCTGCATGCGCCCGGCCTGTTCTTTAGCCCGACCCGCAATCAGGCCGACAATCCGCGCGAGCGACGGCACCTGGCGATTTGGGCCCAGGAGTTGGAGCGGCCGGCCCAAACCGGGGGAGGGGAGTGACCGTGGCCGACTTCGAGACCCCCGAACTGGACGAATATATCCAGACGCCATGCATTCAGGACGGTGCCATGGCCCACAGCCGACCCTTTGTCGCTGCGCCGGAACATCAGGAAGCCCTGGGTTTTCCCGGCGAACTGGTCGACGGCTGGCAGGAAAAGGCGATCGACAAATTCGGCGAGTTGTTGGGCAAGCAGCGTTCCCTGCAGGTCTACATGGACTCATGCGTCAAATGCGGCGCCTGCACCGACAAGTGCCACTATTTCCTGGGCACTGGCGACCCCAAGAACATGCCGGTGGCCCGCCAGGATCTGATGCGCAAGGTCTACCGGCGTTATTTCACCTTCGCCGGCAAGTGGGCGCCCTGGCTGGTCGGCGCCGAGGACCTGACGGAAGAAGTCCTGGACAACTGGTACACCTACTTCCACCAGTGTTCCCAATGCCGCCGCTGTTCCGTCTACTGTCCCTACGGTATCGACACGGCGGAGATCTCCATGGCCGCCCGGGAGATCATGGACCATGTCGGCAAGGGCCAGAAGTACTGCAACGAGATCATCGGCAAGGTCCATGTCCTGGGCAACAACCTGGGTATCCCCGAAAAGGCCCTGAAAGCGACACTGGAGGATCTCGAGGAAGACCTGGAAGACGAAACCGGCATCGCCATCCCGCTGCCTCTCGACGTAAAGGGCGCCGATATCCTGGTGGTGACCCCGAGCGCCGATTTCTTCGCCGAGCCGCACATCGACGGTCTGCTCGGCTATGCCAAGGTTTTCCATCAGGCCGGGGTTAGCTGGACGTTCAGTTCGCACGCCTCGGAGGCGGCCAACTTCGCCATGTTCATCGGTTCCTACGAGCAGATGCGCGAGGTTGCCGGCCGCATCCGTCAGGCCGCCGAGGACCTGGGCGTAAAACGTATTGTCCTCGGTGAGTGTGGCCATGCCTGGCGGGTGGCCTACAGCTTCTGGAACACGCTCGCCGGTCCCTTCGATTTCCTCGATCCCAACTACCCGGTGCCGCAGCACATCTGCGAGTTCACCTACGATCTGATCGAGAAGGGCGAGTTGAAGTTCGATAAATCGGCCAACGACCACATGACTCTGACCTTCCACGATTCCTGTAACGTGGCCCGTGCCTCACGAATGGGGCCCGACCCGGGCGGTCAGTTCAAGTATCCGCGCGAGATCATCAAGGCCTGTTGCAACAACTTCGTCGATATGGCGCCGGAGACCATCCACGAGAACACGTACTGTTGCGGCGGTGGCGGTGGCCTGCTGACGGATGACCTGATGGAACTCCGCGTCAAAGGGGCGAAGCCGCGCATGGAGGCCCTGAAACAGGTGACCGATGAGCAGGGCGTCACCCACATGGCCGCCATTTGCGCCATCTGTAAGTCTCAGTTCTCCAAGGTCATGCCCTATTACGGGTTCCGCATGGACCAGATCGTCAGCGTCCACCAGTTGGTCAGCAATGCGATCATTCTTGACGGCGCCGACGACGAAAACGGCGACGATACAAACGAAGACGTCGGTCCGGAACCGGCGGCGGAAGACGGCGCGGAGGCGCCGGGAGGTAAGGAAGATGAATGAGATTAAGAACGACAAGACCCTATTGACCAACCGCCGCTACGCCGATGGCGACAACGCGCCGCCACCCATGCACGACAAGATCATGACGGCTGGTCACAGCCATAAATGCCCCACTTACATCCACCGGGCGCCGCCGTGCCAGGGCAGTTGTCCCTCGGGCCACGACATCCGCGGCTGGCTGGCCATCGCGCGGGGCATGGACAAGCCGCCCGTGGAAGGCATGTCCTGGCAGGAATACGCCTTTCAACGCATGGCCGAGGCCAACCCGTTTCCGTCGGTCATGGGTAGGGTCTGTCCGGCACCCTGCGAGGATGGTTGCAACAGGAACGAAGTGGACGATTTCGTCGGCATCAACGCCGTCGAACAGTATGTCGGCGATTGGGCCATCGAAAACAAGCTCCCCTTGCCCGAGGCAGCGCTCGACACGGGCAAGAAAGTTGCCGTCATCGGCGGCGGCCCGGCCGGCTTGGCGGCAGCATTCCATCTGCGCCGGCGCGGCCATGGGGTGACCGTCTTCGAAAGCCACGAGGAACTCGGCGGCATGATGCGCTACGGCATCCCCGGCTACCGGACGCCGCGCGACATGTTGGATGCGGAAATCCAGCGCATCTTGGACTTGGGCGTCGAAGCGCGCACCGGGACCCGCGTCGGCGATGACATTTCCTTGGATGACTTGGACAAGAAGTTCGATGCCGTATTCTGGGCCATCGGCGCACAGAAAGGCCGGCCCCTGCCGACCCCCGGTTACGAAGGCACACCCAACTGCCTGACCGGCGTCGAGTTCCTGGAGGCCTTCAACAAGGGCCGCCTCCAATATGCGACGGAGAAAGTGGTCGTGGTCGGCGGCGGCGACACCTCCATCGACGTCGCCTCCGTGGCCCGGCGCCTCGGCCATATTGGTGGTGCCACCGACGATGACCGGCCGGAGAAGGTGATTCTTGAATACACGGCCCATGACGTGGTCGGCACCATGCGCCGTGAGGGTGTCAACGCCGTGCTCACATCCCTGTTCCCCCTGTCGGAAATGATGGCCGCCGAACGCGAGCGCGAAGATGCCTTGCGAGAGGGTGTCGATATTCGCGGCGGTGTCATGCCCGTTGAGGTCTTGAAGGACGACGAAGGGCGCGCCCGGGCCTTGAAGATGTGCGAATGCGACATGGACGGCATGACGCCGATCCCCCGCGAGGGCACGGAGTTCGAGATCGAATGCGACCTCATCGTCTCGGCCATCGGCCAAATGGGCGATCTTGGCGGGATCGACGCGTTGGACAACGGAAAGGGGTTCATCGACACGGACGCCTTCTATCGGGTCAAGGGCCGGGACAACCACTTCGCCGGTGGCGACATTGTCCAGCCGCATCTGTTGACCACGGCCATCGGCCACGGCGCCATCGCCGCCGAAGGGCTGGATTCGGTGCTTTCCGGCAATGAGCCCGGCCGGCGCCCGAAGGTTGACGTGCATCACTTCAACTTGCTCGGCGAACTGAACCAGCGTGGCAAGGCGCCAGAGGATTTCGATCACCAGCCCCGGCGTGGCACCTCGGAAAGCAATTTTGCCATCCACAACTACGAAGACCGGGCGCGCACGCACGTGATTCCCCACGACGAGCTTTTCCTGGGGCATTTCGCCTTTGACGCCCGCTCGCGGCGCCAGGAGGTCCATATCTCGGCCGATGACGTGCTCGGCAATTTCGACGAGCGCATCCGCAACTTGACCGAGGAAGAAGCCCAACACGAGGGCGAACGCTGCATGAGTTGCGGCATGTGCTTCGAATGCGACAACTGCGTCATCTATTGTCCCCAAGACGCGGTGTTCAGGGTCAAAAAGGACGACCAGACCGTCGGGCGCTACGTGGATACGGATTACACCAAGTGCATTGGGTGTCACATCTGCATGGATGTCTGTCCCACCGGTTACATCCAGATGGGCTTGGGGGAATAGGAGACCGCATGATCCTCGCCCCGGCCCTCCGTTATACCGTGTTTGCCATGCTGCTTCTGGTCATGGCCGGAACGGGTGCGGCCGCCGGGGATTCGAAACTGTTCCCATTCATCGCCAAGGGCAAGGGAAGTGCCTGTGTGCGCGACACGGACTTCATGCGCACCAACCATATGGAACTGTTGACCCATCAACGGGACGAAACGGTCCACAAGGGTGAGCGTCCGGAACGCGAGAACCTCAAGGAGTGCATTGCCTGTCATGCGGTGCCTGGCGCCGACGGCCATCCGGTGAGTGCCAAAAGTCCGAAGCATTTCTGCCGGACTTGTCATGATTACGCAGCGGTGCGGGTGGACTGTTTCGAATGTCACAGTTCGACGCCGGATCGCGCCGAACAAGCCAAAGCCGGAGGAACCGGACAATGAGCGCCGTGTCCTGCAATCGCGCCGCGACACGTCGCGGGTTCTTGGCGAAAGCCGCCAGCATCGCCGCGGTGACCATGGCGCCGGGCGTGACGCTCATGGACTTGGCCCACGGTGCGGTGACCGCGAAAGTCCGCTGGGGATTGTTGGTGGATACGAACAAATGCGCCAACGGCTGCACCGAATGCGTCACCGCATGCGGCAAGGAGAACGGCCTGACGGGCCATGGCCGACCGGCCACGGACGCCCAATGGATCCGCAAGGTTACACTCAAAAATCCGAAGAACGGCGCCGAGCGCTCTTTGCCCGTCATGTGTCAACATTGCGCCGAGCCGCCTTGCGTCGACGTCTGTCCCACCGGCGCGTCGTTCAAGCGTGCCGACGGTATCGTCCTGGTGGACAAGCATATCTGCATCGGTTGCCGCTACTGCATGATGGCGTGTCCCTACAAGGCTCGGTCCTTCGTGCACGAGGCGCTTGAGGATCAGAAACCGGACAGCCCGCGTGGTAAGGGGACGGTGGAAAGCTGCACCCTATGCGTACACCGCGTCGATGCCGGACGGCAGCCCGCCTGCGTCGAAGCCTGCGCAACGGTGGGCCATGGGGCCCTGGTGTTCGGTGATATGAACGATCCGAAGAGCGAGATTTCCAGGCGCCTGGCCCAGTATCCAGCCAAGGCGATCCGCGCCGACCTGGGCCTCGACCCGGGCGTCAAATACCAGGGTTTGTAGGGAGCGGAGCATGAAGAGCATCGTTCACAAGCCCTTCAATATCCCGGCCCGTTTATATTACGGGTTGCTCGCCGCAGCCGGCGCGGTCGCCGGTATCGGCCTCCTGGCCGCTTGGTACATGGAGCACAACGGCCATTGGGTCACCGGCATGGACAATCAGATTGTCTGGGGCATGCCGCATGTATTCGCCATCTTCCTCATCGTCGCCGCCTCCGGCGCGCTCAACGTGGCCTCCTTGTCGTCGGTTTTCGGACGCATGCCCTACAAGCCCTTGGCGCGCCTGTCGGGTCTTTTGGCGGCTGCCCTGTTGGTTGGCGGCTTGGCCGTCCTGGTCCTTGATCTCGGCCGCCCGGACCGGCTGATCGTCGCCATGACCACCTACAACTTCAAATCCATCTTTGCCTGGAACATCTTTCTCTACACGGGGTTCCTGGCGGTGGTCGGGGTGTATCTCTGGACCATGATGGAGCGGCGCATGAACGGGTTCAGCGGTATTGCGGGCATGGTTGCGTTCATTTGGCGGCTTGGCCTGACCACCGGCACGGGGCTGATTTTCGGTTTCCTGGTGGCCCGCGAAGCCTACGACGCGGCCGTTATGGCCCCATTGTTCATTGCCATGTCGCTTGCTTTCGGGTTGGCGGTTTTCCTGCCCGTGCTGAACGGAATACAGCGGGCGCGCTGCCAGGAACTCGGCGATTTCCTGGTGCGGCGCATGGGCCGGTTGCTCGGGATTTTCGTCGCCGCCGTTCTTTACTTCACCGCCGTCCAGCACCTGACCAATCTTTATGCCGCCGAACACCATGGGGTCGAACGGTTCATCCTCATGGATGGAGGAATCATTACGCTGCTGTTCTGGGGCGGCCAAGTGTTGCTCGGCGGGGTCCTCCCGCTTTTCCTTTTGTTCGGTGACAAGGCAGGGCCGCAGTTCAACCGGGTCATGGCCGCTTGCGGGTTGATCATCGTCGGCGGATTCGCTCAGGTCTATGTCATCGTCATCGGCGGCCAGGCCTATCCGCTGGCCCTGTTCCCTGGCATGGAGGAAAGTAGCTCCTTTTTCGACGGCCGGGTCCACAGCTACGCACCGAGCCTCCCGGAGATCGCCCTCGGGCTCGGCGGATTCGGCATTGCCGCCCTGGTCACCCTGGTCGGTACCCGGGCACTGCCGTTCCTGCCGGCGAACCTTACCGACGCGGCTGTCGATCCGCACCATGGATCGGAGGTGGGATCATGACGAACGGGCTGCTCATCTCGGCGATCCACAAGTCTTCGGGCAAGACCACCGTCACCGTCGGCATCGCCCGCGCCCTGGCGCGCCGCGGCATCGCCATCCAGAGCTTCAAGAAAGGCCCTGACTACATCGACCCCATGTGGCTCAGCCGCGCCGCCGGCCGGCCCTGCGTCAACCTGGACTTCCACACCATGAGTGACGAAGAGATCGCTTCGGCTTTCGTGGCGCGTGGCGGCGGTGCCGATCTGGCCATCGTCGAGGGTAACAAAGGCCTGTTCGACGGGGTCGACGTGGAGGGTGCCGACAGCAACGCGGCGTTGGCTGCCCAACTTGGCCTGCCCGTGGTGCTGGTGGTTGACACGCGCGGCATGACCCGAGGGATCGCCCCCCTGATCCGTGGGTATGAGAGTTTCGCCGGGGATGACCTGCGCATCGCCGGGGTGATCCTCGATCAGGTCGGAGGCCCGCGCCACGAGGGTAAGCTGCGCGCCGCCTTGGAACGCTATACGGATACCCCGGTTCTTGGCGCCGTCGGGCGTCATCCGGAAATCGGTATCGACGAGCGTCACCTGGGTCTGGTTCCTGCCAACGAGGCCTCGGCGGCCGAGGCGAAGATCGAAGCCATCGCCGACATCGTCGAGCGCGAGATCGATATTGAACGCCTGGGTGTCGCCGCGTGTCTCACTTGGCCGTCGGCCGGAGGAGGGACGGTGCGGCGGTTCGATCCACCGACTTCGCCCGCCGACGTCCGTATCGCGATCGCTAGGGATCGGGCCTTCGGATTCTATTATCCCGATGACCTCGACGCGTTCGCCGCGGCGGGTGCCGAACTCGTGCCGTTCGATACGTTCCGCGATTCCCAGTTGCCGCCGGTGGACGGCCTTTTCGTCGGCGGCGGCTTTCCGGAGGTTCATGCTGCGGACCTTGCTGCCAACGAGTCCCTGCGTCGCGATATTCGTCGGGCGCTTGAGGTCGGGCTGCCAGCTTATGCCGAATGCGGCGGCATGATGTATCTTTGCCAGGGTCTCCATTGGCAAGGCCAACGCCACGAGATGGTCGGTTACCTTCCTGCCGAGGCGGTTATGCACCAGCGGCCCGTGGGCCGCGGATACGTGCGGTTGGAAGAAACGGCGGACGGGATATGGCCGGCAGATGCAAGGTCGGGCCAGAACCTTAGGGCGCACGAGTTTCATTATGCCTCCCTCGAAGGGCTGCCCGACGATTTGGCTTATGCCTTCAGGGTGAGGCGCGGATACGGGATCGATGGCCATCGCGACGGCTTGATCCTCGGCAACACCTTGGCGACATTCAGTCACCAAAGGGATGTCGATTCGAACAGATGGGTTGCTCGTTTCGTCGATTTCGTGAGGTCCTGCGGAGTTTCTCACAAGAATCGTGAAGGTGAGCCAGCCATCGCCCACGGTTGAGCGGAGGCTGGTCGCTCAGGGCGGCGCCGGATCGTATCCATAAGCTTCGAAATCCTCGCCGTAGACCTCTTGCATGACAGCCGCCATCTCGGCGTCATAGGGCGACCGACGCGAATCCTTTTGATAATCGGGATGCCGCGTGGTGTTGACCGTTGGCAACGCTGCCCGGATGCCCAACTGCGCGCATACTCGCTCGGAAACCGCCGCCAAATCCTCGAACCTGCCAACGAAGTCAACGACCTCCTCGCCGTCGATATGGGTGTAATGGACTTGGGCAATATGGTGTGAGCCGCGCAGCTTGTTGGCGTTGGTCGCGAGTGAACCGCCCCGGGATTGCCGGAGGCTCCAACTTCTGAGAAGAAGGAGCCATGATGAGCAAGACGACGAACAAGTTTTCCCCGGAGGTTCGGGACCGGGCGATCCGTTTGGTGCTGGATCACGAAGG
>Ga0209568_1000441_pt1 | contig 14370 bp, 9 predicted proteins | sample WorMetOlspDAHAB2_FD_187406 | JGI IMG/M metagenome (GOLD analysis project Ga0209568, IMG submission 187406) | Marine gutless worms symbiont microbial communities from Max Planck institute for Marine Microbiology, Germany - Olavius sp. DAHAB.2... ...
GCGTGTCGGTTGTTGAACTAACTGATCGAAACCAGTTCTTTCCACTACAGCGGACTCAGGGAGCAGGTTGAAGTCACCAGCGAGTACTATGTTCGATGACGGATAATCTCTGTTAAGTTCTACCACGCATTGTTCAATGTAGTTTAGAAGAGACTCCACCGTGTAGGCAGGGCGTGGAGGGTGATACAGTGAGCCGATAAATGTCCGTTAACACAGCTCCACAGTATCTCGAACGTACGATCGTCCCTGGAGAAAGTCCAGGCAGAGAGCGGCAGAGAGGATCGTACATATAGTGCGACGCCGCCTCCTCTCCGACGATCCCGATCTCGACATAGCACTGTATACCACGGCACTGAAACGACGCTGTCTGTATGTTTGGACTTGAAGTGGGTCTCGGTAATGACCGCCACGTCGACGTCGTAGCCTCGTAGGTCGGCGCCGAGCTGGTCGACCGCGTGCGGCTTGGACAGCGCAGCGGCGTTGAGCAGATACAGCGACGGTGCCGGGCTACGATGTATAACGTTGCCAGGGATGCGCGGCCGGTCACTAGCAGCAACAGTACGGACTGGTCAGACAGGTACATTAACGGACTACGTTGAGCTGCTTTCAGTACTGAGGTATGCTCATCCCGTCGCCTGGAAAACAGCTGATTGACGTTGTTATTGTTATTTACAAAGCGCCTGTTACCGAGTATTGTGGGGATTTCTGCAGCACAGCAGGCTGATGACGTCACTGTACTGGCTGCAGCCTCTTTGCGTCGACGGTGTTCTCGTGAACGACAGCCACGCCGACAGAGTTGTAGACGGCGGATGACGTCACGGGTTTCCCTGTCCAATGTTGCCAGTGCACCAACATAGATATCACCAACGAAACAGCCTACACAAGTTCTACTTAGTGCAAGTTGAAGACTGTCGAGATACACACAAAAAAGGACTGACTATACCTCCTTGTTTAACACCATTAATAGCTCTGAATGTGGTACTGCAGCTACCATCCCAACTAACACATAAATTACTATCGGTATACATATACAACATCAACCGCAAGTACAAAGGATGTATGTCTCTTTTCATCAGTTCCAGAAATAATTTACAATAATCTACCCTGTCGAATGCCTTTGTGGCATCCAAAAACGTACAGAAAGCTTCCCCACCATCAACAGTATAATATGCGAGCGTTTCCTTTAAAACCATCATGCACATAGTAGTGGAATGCGCAGGCTTAAATCCAAACTGCAAATCCGAAGTAATGAGACATTGGCTAAATTGCTGTAAGAATATTAAATCAAATACCTTAGCAAAAATTGAGCACAATGCGATGCCTTGATAATTAGCAGAATCAGCTTTATTAGTACTACTACCCTTCGGAATGGGAATCACGGTGCATTCAGACATGCTGTGTGGAGCATAGCCATGAAAAAGCATGGCTGAAAAAAAGCATATGTATGTGGACAGCCAATTCAGTGCCAGCTTTAATGTAATGATCAGAACTGAGATCGGAGAAACCTTCATGCTTACCGGGCTTCAGTTTTCCGATTGCCTCGCCCTCAGATACCTATGACAGATCTAAACCCGCTGAACTGTTATCTCATCATCATCATCATATTTAATTTGCCAACGTGCAATAAAGATTAATAGAACAAATATAGAAAATAAAATAGCACGATGATGGGCTGCCAGAAAAGCAAAAAAAGCTCATCACAGCTGGCTGCCCATAATAAACTTAGATGTACTCAAATCCGTTAAACCCAATTAAACAGCACACAGACACACACTCAAACAAACAATGGCAAACATGTAGCAGAGCATAATATTTGGTATATGCCGTTATATATTTTAGAAAAAATAGTGATTTTCCATACGTCACACAGTATCAAAGATACGTGATTGTAGATATATCTTGATTGTCTTCTTAAAGTTATAAGTTCAGCAGAGTTGTTTTAATGAAGTTGGTAAGCAAGTCCAGACATTCCTAGCTTTAAATTTAAGACTTCTTTTTCCAAGATTTGTGTTAACAGTACCAAAGTGTAAATCATTTATCATGGTTCCCAACACCAGAATTGAGCTCCATAGCAATGTTCTCCATCTCAACTCTATCATAGGGGACGCTCGTATACAGTTCTTGGTATTTAGGTGCAAACATGTCAGCAATATCGCACGAATTAGAGAGCCCATCAACAATGCCCGGAACATTAGCTTTACCCTTGCGCATATGTTTTATTTCTCGTCAAAAGTTACGGCTGTGATTATGACAGAATGCAGTTGCTATGCAGGTATTGACAATACATCTTGTTGTTTACGGATCTGTCTAATAGCGGCATGATAACGGGATCTGGTCTTCCTCATGATATCTGCAACTATCCCGTGTCTGGGCATGCCATAGTCCCGCCACAAATTGTGCCAAAATATGTACTGTGATTTTAGTGGGGCTACATGTTCGTTCCAGCCAGGTATACGCCCAGCCTCACCGACTGCACTTGTGACAGGAATGCTAGCCTTTGCGGACTCAAGACAAGCTTTACATATCTGGTCAGCATAAATAGCAAGAATAGCAATATGCTCACCGTTATCACAATATACATCACTGCACAGAAGTGCATCACACAGCAGTGCCACCGACTGAAGCTCATGTTGCAAAGCAGTTTGATAATCACAAATACTAACACACAGTTCGATATACATCTTGTTGTCATATCATAAGAACGGAGTCGGTTTATAAAAAACTGAATTAAGACGATACTATAATTACGGAATCCCTAACCCTAACGCTGTTCATGAGCATTGTTCACGACCTGTCTAAGACGGATTCGCTTTAGCATAACTACTAGTGTCTTATAGTTTTCTCTTCTGACAGATTTCCCAGCATTATCGCACCCGCATTTTCCACTCCTGCATTTTCCACTCCCGCATTTTCAGTGCCCCGTTTTTCTATATAATATTTGCGGTTTTAATACTATAAGATAACATTAAAAATAATCACTGACACTGCACTGATGATTATCAGTGACAAAACGATCAGTACCACACTCAGTGTATGGTTTGAGATAATAATGTTTCGCTGACATGACCACCAAATACAGAGATATGGCACATTTTACATGTACGTGTTATGCGACTTGACCTTTGGCCCTAACACTGGGTCGTGACCAGGACCATGTGATGAATGTATGTGAATATTTTGAAGTTTACAGGACTTCGTATTGTTGAAATATGGGGTCACAAAGTGCAAATTTTAGTTCCCCAATTGCTAAGCAACGAGAGTAGCCATAACAACCATTTTGTGCCCCAGTAATAATAATAATAGTAATAATAATAATAAACAATGCAGCAATTAGAGTGACGTCACACTAAAGTGTTTCAGGGGCACCTTATACAACTATATGACGGCCAGTCTGCCGGAAAAGAGATGTCAAACAGTGTTGTCTTCAGTTTCTGGCGGAAAGCAGGCTGTGACTGGATTTCCTGACCGAAGTTGGAATGGGAATTCCAGGCACAGGACGCGTCAGCCGGAAACACGCGGTCACCAACGGTGGCTCGACGTGTCGGTGGTACAACGAGTGTTGACGTCGAAGCAGACTTGAGACGGCAACGTTCTTGTACATCAGCTGTTGATTGGAGTGTGTCAGCAAGGTATGGTGGCGCAGTACCACGAAGGCAACGATGTGTCAGAACACACAAACGAAAATGTATTCTCTCCAAAACTTTCAACCAGTGTTGTTCACGGAGAAGTGGCATGATGTGTTCTGACCACCTTGCAGAGAACACCAGTCGAGCAGCGGCATTCAACACAGACTGCAGGCGCTGCAAGAGTGAACCAGATACACCAGCCAGTGTTGAACAACAGTAGTCAACGTTGGTGATCACCAGTGCATGGAGCAGAGTTAGCAGAGCTTCACATGTGAGAGAACGCCGGACACTACGTATCTGCCGGAGTGCTGCAAAACAGGTTCTGACAGTTGCAGTGATGTGGGCACTCAGAGTGAGGTCAGCGTTAATATAGACCCAAAGGTCACGAACCAGACACCGGCAACACTGACGTGTTGCCGATGCGTACTAATCCAGTTGGGATCTGATGTTTACGCCATGCAGATGAGCACCACAGCACCTCAGTCCTGGCAGGGTTGAGCAGCAGCTGGTTAGAAGCCATCCACAACGACACTTCATCAATGCAGACAGAAATGCGTTCCTGAAGCATGAGAGTGTCTGGCGGAATACAAAAGCCATAAATCTGTGTCGTCTGCGTAAGCATGAGGATGAAGATGGTGACGAATACCGTAAAATCTCGACGATAAGCCGCATGATTTTAACCTGAATTTGGTGACCTGAAGTTGGGATGCGGCTTATCTATAAGACAAACTCTACACAAATATTTCCAGTCCGTAAAACCGCAACATTGAACTAGCAAAATGCAATTTCGGGCAGTTAGTGGTTTAGGCTAGTGATGTTTCGACTTTTAAATAAATCAGCTATTTGGCACCTGTGTCAATGCGTTAACCACTGATTACGAAATTCGTCGAAATGGCCCTTCACCGGCGCTGTAGTTCAGTCCGCTTCTTTATCCAACCGCGATGGTCGGCCCAGGGTACGCGGGCGGTAGGTCGGTCAGTCAGTTGGTGGTATCAAATTTCTCACGCTATTCAGGTGCGCAGGTTCACTTGGGCGACGCGCATTCCAAGCAGTAGGCAGCGCTAAATGCGTCATCTCCGTGAGCATACATTGTTGACGTACTTTACAACATCCACGAAGTACATCTGCGGCTTATCTACGAGTGCGGCTAATAGTCGAGATTCACGGTAACTAGCTGCAGCAAGTCGGCAGTGTACAGGAGGAACAGAATCGGTCCAAGGTCTGAACAATGTGGGACACTGTATAGAACAGCCGACATCGATGAACTGGTGGTCTTAGTGCGACCATTCAAGTATGACCTAAACCAGTCCATCACGACTCCACCAAAACCGTAGGTAGTCTGAAGCCGCCGGAGTAGAATGTCATGGTCAACACTGTCGAATGCTGCCAACAGATCTAGCAGCGTCAGTACTGCCAGATTGCTAGAGTCCAGAGCCAGCAGGATGTCAGCCAAGACCCTGAGCGCGGGCCGTTTCCGTCTAGTGGAGCGCCCTGTATGCAGACTGCCAGTCTGGTAGAAGGCTGTTGTCCCTGGGATGTCAAAAGCTGCTCGGCAACCAGTCTTTCAAGCAGCTTGGACAGTACGGACAAATTGGCGATCAGGCGATATAGCTTAGCATCAGCCGGATCCAAATCAGCCTTCTTCAGTGTCGGGGTGATGTGCGCAGCTTTCATTTTCAGTGGAACGGCACCATGCTTAAGAGACCAACAAAACAGCCGGCTCAGGAACGGCCCCAAGATGTCAACGCTTGACTTCAGTACGTGTGTTAGCATCGAATCTGATAAGCACTGCTTATCGGGCAGTGCTCGCACCATCTCTGACACCTCTGTCGGGGTGACAGGGGTGAAGAGACGGCGTTCATATCCAACAGGTGCAGCAGTGTACTGAGGCGCGGCGGCGTTAGCAGTAGCAGCACAAACAGCAACCTTATCGTCAAAGAACTGGTGCAGGACTGATGCGTCGATGCTGCGAGGCGGTGCGCGGCCCCTGCCAAGCAGCTGGTCGAAGGACCGCCACAAGCGACAAGGCTGCGACTGGTCAGCAGCAACACAAGCCATCCAGAACTCCAATCTCCGTCGACGGACAAGGTTGAAGTAGCGCAGGCGCTCAGTGCGCCAGGCTAGCACAGATGGCGACGTACTGTCTGACACTGGTCCGGATCGACGGGCGACGCGTTCCAAGGACCTGAATAGTTGGGGGTGGTCCATGAAGTTACCACCCAAGTATGAACTTGATATGAACACCCAGACGCAGATAAAGCACATTTTAGCTGTATACATTATGTGACCATGTAACTTTTTGACCTTCAGGTTGTGTACCAAGTTTGAAATGGATATGACTTACCTTTCCAGAGTTAGGACGACTACAATGTTGATTGACCTGACTGCCAGCTGTCCCAATTTTTACGTCTTTGCAGGTAAAAATGGGTCAAATTTCAAATTTCATCCTTATAATTCACAAAAGACCAGAACAACATATAATGACGTATTGTGTGTGGGGCCACGGTGGGAATGTGTCAAAAAATGACCCGTGGCAGTGGTAAAGGAGCAAAAAAGGACAAACTTTCATGTGTTATACTAGCTACTTGCCCAGACTATCGACGTTGACGAAACTCAATAAAATTTTGCATGCAGGTACTATACAGGAGATAGTTATTGTATATTTCTAGTTTTATGAAAATCGGTTGAGGGGTCTGAGAGCTGTGGGGGGTCTAAAATCACCATCACCCATTCACTTGGCTTATACAAGAGCTTGTATTACTGTACAAGCCATGATATATATAGAGTCAAAAAAACAAGACATCCCCTACTCACATTGATAACTTCCCGAAATAGTAATCAATTTTCAAAATTCTTTCACTGTTAGTTTTGGCACAAAATCTGCCACAAAATGATCATTCCATATACCACCATACCTTAAAGACATTGCTGCATTGCCTGTAACCGTTTATATTCACAAATCGCATAATTTCAAAACATAGTACTCATGTTAATTAATAAAATCATATTAAAACTCGTCAATGAATCTAGATTTTACATGAATAAGTTTGTGATGTTATCAATTACCGTGCTTGAATTTGTGGCACAGGTAAGATGAGCGTACACAATAAAATCATAGATGAAAATCCTAAAGGAAGGGAAAAGATGGGGATTAGATAAATTTTTGCCAGAATTTCCATCTAAAAGAATGTATGGATTGGAATTTATAGCTTGCTCAGGTTAACTGATACAAGAGCAAGTGCTGACGTCTTTTGCTTTTTTTAGCTTGCTCCATCAGCACAACCCATGTAGATCCTTACGATCCGCCTCAGCCAACCTGTTGTCTGTTACACGATGTAACTTGTCATTTGGCACTCGCGGATTCTGTACCGTCTGGAATAGTCTCCCACCAAACGTCCGTTCTTGTAAAAGTCTCGTAACATTTCGTAAACATCTGAAATCACATCTTTTTCAGTCCAGTTTTCCCACTGCCTAGTGACTCATCATAGCGCCACTGATTCGTTCACGACCTTGGCACTATATAAATGTATTTACTTACTTACTTACTTACTTACTTATATGATACCACAGCTTTGCAGACCACGTACAGTAATTGATGTAAGAAGTTAGGTCATGCACAGAATATTTAATGTCAAGTGATGTTTTACAATGCTTTATTAACACTTTAAATGGCAAAAAAGAAAGTAAGTAAATAAATCCACAAAAAATTAACCAAAAACAACGTCCTTCAGTACTGTATTTTTGAAATTTATACCAAGTTTTGAAACATTAAGGTTTCATAGAGTAGTGTAGCAAGTCTTCAACGTGTAGTGGGATATGTAGTGATCATTTTGTAGAAAATTTTGTACTGAGACTAGAACTGAAAATTCTTAAAACTGATTAACATTTCACGAAGTTGTCAACACGTGTCGTTTTTTTAATTCTCAGTGCACACGCGCGTGCACGCGCGCGTCGAATCTCACATCGCCGAGTATCAACCATCACCTCCAAACTTTGCATGCAGATAGCCTCCGAAATGACCTATATTATGTCGGGTGGGGCGTTAAACTCTACTCACTCACTCAGAGTGTGTGAAACGATTGCTTGCACCAACAAACTTGTTTTGATCCCAAGTAAAAAGCGCATTTAACTGTCTAAAATTGCTCATATCAGCATGAAAATTCATTAACAAATGGCGACACTACATCAAATTCAACCGATCGCCGGGATGCAGTAACGACTGGAAACGTCACATACAAACAAAAACCAGCAATAAAAACATCTTCCATCGGACCTCACATCGCCAGGCGTCAACCAATCTCCACCAAACTTTGCATGCAGAATTGCAGATAGAGGGCACTGATAGGATGTCTTGCACCGAAACTTTGTTTGACATGAATCCTAGTGTGGGGGCTTGGGACCAAAAGATTTTTAAGCAGTCGCAGCAAACGTTGAGGGTGACCAGGTTTTTGGTTTCAAATCTGTCATTTACATACCAATAGGCATCAAATTTAACACACTTGCTAAGAACAAATATCCGCCAAAATGCTGCATATTTCATGAAAATCACACGAAGTCGGACAGTGTGAGTTCAAATTTTGGGGTTTTTGTCCCTAAATCACACATTTTGACCTATATTTGCTAAATTTAGCAGAGAGGCTGCCAAATATCGTGAAGATTGGTCTAGTGGTTCACCTCACAGGGGCAAACAAAAACCAAAATATCAGCCCGTAAGTAACCGCAATGAAGGGCTTTCCTGCCGGTAACTATTAACCGAAAGTGTAGCCTCCTTGAGTCAACGCTAACTGAAGGGAACGAATGTGCCACTGAATTGCACTGTATGTTTCGACAGGGTCTTCCGAAAACGATGTAACGTTGCAGCAATTTTTCAATCAATCAGTATCCTCAAATTTGTTAGTTTCTCATATCACAGCTAGGGGACGCCGTAGAAAATCATTACCACAAGACAAATCTACAAACCCTTCCAGGTTCAATGCATGAAGGTTTTTTTGCAATTTTTAAGATTCTGGTGGCATTACTGAGCATTGTTACATAAACAGTTAAGGTCCCCAAATGGGTACCTAGATTCAAATTTGACTAAGCACAGCGATTACCGGTATATACCTACAAAGACAAGGCGGAAAATTTATTACTGGCAGGAGAGCCAGTAACAAATTTTCCGTAAAACTGACAGGACTTTTTTACACAGCATTTCAACCATTTATAATGAATCCAGAATAATATTTCCATGCCAGCTTTATAGGCAAGTAGGTATGTAGATTTCTCCGCCCTGAGAAATTTGCTGATATCTCCTTAACTAACGGCACTACAGTAGTCAAACCTGCGTCAGGGTCGTCCAAAATTGGCCATCAACAGTCAACTCATGTGCGCCATAAGTCAGTCAATTTTTTAACATGCAGTTTGGTGTGGTTTTATCGCAAAAGATAGTAGATTTCTCTCGTGTAACTTTTTTCACAGTGCCTCCTGATAAATTGATGAATTTTAAGATGTCGATTTTGGAGAAAATCTCAGCTGCTTGCTGAGAATTTTTTGAACACTATAGGAATTAGGCTAACTCTGCAAGGGAAATGTATAGCACAACTGCCCATATCAGCTGACATGCTAATTCAGATACAAATTTTTACTGGCATAAACAGCCAATATTGCATATATGCATTTATCTTCTTGTACGCACGGAAAAATACTAGCATTATAATTGCGTTCGCTAGGACAAACTTTTAATAAACCAGTAAAGTAGATTCCTATGCTGTCTAATTTTTTTCAATGTCCAATGTATAACATTGTTACTGGCAGGAAAGATACTCTTTCGGTTACTCACGGGCCAATTTAGAGGTTTTTTGTCCCGCATGGGCAAAGTCTTGCACAATTAGTCCAATCTGCTTTGAAAGAATTTAGATCCCAAAACATATACTGCGTATTAGAATGTAGATACAATGAGATACCACTACAAGAATGTTTTATATAGTTGGATACCTCTACATTACAGTATCCTGCCGGTATACGTCGGCACTGTGCGGCGCTGGTGGTATCAACTTCATATGTTTGTTTGCTTGTTTGCATGTCACGCTTCCGGTCTTTCAGCATCCCGGCAATGGGTGTGGTTCCTCAATTTGTTACAGTGTCGCTATTTGTTGATCGATCTTAATTCTGTTTTCAGCGTTTTATAGGGAATAACGTTGACTTTCAGTGAAGTTCTGAAACTTGTCGCTAGATGTCGACACAGTGTTCGCTGAAATGCAGATATTTTTTTGACAAACTGACCAGACAACCTGTGCTCAGGATATCCACGGCTATAGTCAATCTTTAGATTGACTATAGCCGCTGCAGTTTTATAGCCATAAAAGTGTAAACGTGTAACTATACAGACATTTGAGCATATTACCACTCCTTAGTCAAATCAGCACCCGTGTGCCTATTTTCGGTGTGCAGACGTTGCACTCGTGCTGTCCATATCTTCAACAAAAACTAAAGCATAGTGATAGGTTCGTAGATTTGTACCACGATAAATGTTTTTTCACAGCCCCTCCCCCCCCATAGGGCAGATATGTAACAAGAGATTAATGAATTTGCAGAAGAGCTGCAGCTACGTCATGGCATCATGGCCAAGTTACTGCGTTTTTTTCCGAACACCCTGTAGAATAGGTACAGTGTGGCCTCCACAGCAAGTCTACATGGGGTGTGAGCCAGTATACCCAAAGTGGTATACTGGCTACACACAGCGGTGATACGACCAATGATCGCATATGCCGCTGTAGTCTGGTGGCCAAGAGTCACTTATTCAACAGAAGCTAAGCAATTGGGACATATCCAACGCCTGGCTTGTCTATACAATAACATACACATTATAGGCGCCATAAGGACAACTCCTAAGGCTGCACTGGAACTCATTACTGGTTCAGTACCACTCCCAGTCTTTATCAAACAGGAAGCAATGGCCTCCTGTTACAGACTACGGGTATCCTCACAGTGGTTTCAAAATGGCTGTGGGCATAGCACCATTAAATGCATGATGTCACATCACATACCTGAGTCACTTTTCCCTAGTGGCAGGGTAATTCCGAAGTATTACTTTGATAAAAACTACGCAGTTCATATCCCAAAGAGGGATGACTGGCACAACAACGTCTCCTTAAATGACGACATTGTTTTTGTTTCACTGATGGATCCAGACTAACACAAGTTGGATCTTCTGGATCTGGGGTGAGTATTATGAAGAGCCAGGATGAGTATTGTTATCCTCTCGCCTATTACTGCACTGTTTATCAGGCTGAGATATATGCTATCTTAGCCTGTACTCAGCTGTGCAGAATGCGTGAAGAGTATGGTGTCTCTGTAGCCATATGCTCTGACAGTCAAGATGCACTCGTCTCTTTCCAGCACTAAGGTGACATTGGCACTGGTTACTCAGACTGCAAAGGAACTGCAACTCCTCTCTGTGTATAATAACCTTAGACTGCTGTTGTTTTGAGGGAAACGAAAGGGCAGACTTGCTAGCCAAGCAAGCTTCTGCATCTAGCTTTACTGGCCCGAGCACGTCTTTGGATTGTCTATTTTTTGGGTTGTCTTATTATCTCCGCACAAATCATCGGAAACGGGCTCTCAAAGAGCAGCATATCTCCTGGCAACAAAAACCGGGATGCAGACAGGCCAAATTATATATTAATGGGCCAAACCCTGGCTTGGCCAAGTTTGCACTAGGTCTCAGGAAGCAGGATTTTCGCCTGCTTACAGAACTAGTCACTGGACTTGTCTCTCTCAATAGACATATCATTATCATGAAACTTCGGTCGGACCCCCTGTGTCCACTTTGTAAGGAAGACAGTGAAACGTCACTCCACTTCGTAGGCTCCTGTGTAGCCACAAGGCTATTGGGAGAGATGTAATGGGTTCACCCATTATGTCCTCCAAAGCGTTGAGACAACTCCGTTTTGGCACTCTCTTGAGGTTTGCGAAAGCCTCAAAGAAAATGACATAACTGGACCCCAGCTGTGGTCTCCACGCTGGGTGGAGTCATCGATGATGGAGCTATCCACCACGAAGAAAAGGTCATGGTAAAGGTAAGGCATGCTTGTTTATATTTACATCACGTTGTATACCAGCGCAATTAATGTCAACAAACTGTGGTGCTATTTTTAGAATGGGAAAACCCTGACGTCATAAGCGTGTGCACCGCCGGGACTGGCCAGTATACCATTACCAGCCATTACAGGTACTGTTAGACCATGCACTATATAAATTGAGCTAAATGACATTGACAGTGATAAACCGAAAAAAGCGCAAGTTCTACCATGACCCTACTAGCCACATTTGAAATTCAAAGCAGCAGCACCACCGCAAAAGGGACAATTTTAGACAAAATAACTATTTTTCTGAAACCTGAATAGCCAAGAAGGTAAATGCAAATTTTATGACGTTCATGACCTATCCATGTCAACAAATTAACAACCAAAAACATGTTCAGCAAAGGAATGCGCCATTAGTGTTTTTTATACGTAGTGTATCGGGTACCAGCGGCAGTAGCTATGATTAGCTGACATGTGGCACGCCACTGGGCTGCAGGCGGGTGGGGCGAAGCCCCTTTCGCCTGAAGCCCAGTGGCGTCAAAAATCAAAATGGCCTCGACGTTTAAGCGATGAGAAATCTGGCAGTCGGTTTTCCTCTTTTTTGGAACTAGAAGCTTAGTTAAGGGTTAGGGTTAGGGTAGGTTAGGGTTAGGTTTAGGGGTAGGCTTAAGTGCCAACGAATTATTGATAGCTGACTGCCGGTAGGCGATCCGTGGGGATCGGGTGCCAGTTGCCGGTACGCGTATTTACAAACCCGTGTTCAGAATGCCACCATAGGGCGAATCAACCTCTGTGATTGTTTTAAGGTAGGTCAGTCACACCCACTAGGATCATGCTGTAAAATTGTAAACAAAGTTACAGTGGACTGCGTATTTCGTGCGTATTTGAATTGTTTCCATCATTATCCGTTGTTCAGGCGGGTTGTAAATTTGTTTGTATCACCAGTGCACACTTTCTACATGGTTTTAGCTTTCATCGAAAGTGCCGAGTCGAAATCAGACTGCCGATAAGTAGTAGCCTAACTGCTTCTCAAACTGGTGACGAGTGCAGATTTGTGGGCTGCATGATGAGCACTGTTCATCACATCGTCTTAAAGTGAACGCTGTTTTTCGTGTGTGCAAATAATAAGCAAATAACTACCGTATTATCTCGATTATAATGTGCATAATTTTAGGTTCAAAGTAGTGGTTTAAAGTTGGGGCGCGCATTATACATGTGTAAAATTTTTCTTAAAGTTATCTACCTCGCCCATGGATGTCTACGAACTCGCCGCCATTATGTGAACAAAATAAACGGTCGGTAGCAATACCGAGAAAACCCGACTTAATACTTGTATTTTTCTGTACTTAGGTCAGCTGCTGTTATTTGTGCGATGTAAAAACCGGCAAGACAGGTAATGGCTCATCAAACAACCGGCTCTTTTCAGAGCCACCCACTTTGTTCAGAAGACAGCTTCAATGCCTTCTCGTTTCCAGTTCTAGGTAGTTCTAAGTTGCCCATTAACACTAACCACATATTTCTACTTTAAGGCTATGATGCTGAAATTGCCCTGCATATTATATATGTGTACTTTAATTTTACCCATGACCAGACGTCCACAGTCTACCTGCGCATTATACACGAGTGCGCATTATAATCGAGATAATACGGTACGTAATTCGCCGAATGCGGTCCCAAACATATTTGGTGACATAGCTTTAGCTTCCATTAGTTATTTTCAGCCCATGGCGGACTCTGTAGTATCAACCAGAGGTTCTTTTCAATTCCACAGACTGACAAATAGTGCCTGTATACGCTATTTTCAGTCCATATGGTTTTCAGAAGACCTAAGCAGCTGCAGGCTAGCATGGTAATATCCTCAGCATACAAATTGCCTGATCAATCAAATAACCAAGGTATAAAGCATTATTATTATTATTATTATTACAAATGAAAAGATTAAAGTGATGCTGTCGCGAAAATGCTGCAGGGGCACTTTACAAAATTATATCCAGATGTATGAAATTAATATGTTAAACAATCCACAAACAGCAAACAGCATGCACAAGCTGTACTTTACATTCTGTTTGGAGTGAAAAACACTTCGGGATGATACTACAGTCAGTCTGCAATGGACTGAAAATAACATAGGAATGAGTCAAATTTCAGTCCCTACAGACTGAAAATAACACCTAGCTGTGAACAGTATGATATAGGTAACTGGACAATACACCGAGAAACCAACTTGAGACTGGTCATTCACGGACTAGTCACCAAAATGTCTGATGGAAAATTTGGGGTATCTAATCACTCTAAGTTTGATTTTGAGTAGATTACGCTATTTGTACAATGTCATTATTTCATGCTGTTTATATGACATTGTCACCACGGTGGGTTTTCCCTAGGTTTTACTATCCATTTTGTTTGGAAACCATTGTCCCTGATACATTTTTGTTACACTATTAGGTTCAGAGTTAACAATGGCTGGCTGGCAACTGGAAGGGAGAGACCAAAATAAATTGTGCAAGGCAGAATCCCACATGACCAATGGCTTTTTGTATTGCTAGAAATGCACACTTGCCTGTACATGCAGTGCACAATTACATCAATTTCATTATTTTTCTATGAATTTAATTTTTCAACTTTAATGTGGATGTCATGTTGTGTGGCTTGTTTTCGTATTGCTATTGTCACTAATAGAT
>Ga0209568_1000442_pt1 | contig 14345 bp, 21 predicted proteins | sample WorMetOlspDAHAB2_FD_187406 | JGI IMG/M metagenome (GOLD analysis project Ga0209568, IMG submission 187406) | Marine gutless worms symbiont microbial communities from Max Planck institute for Marine Microbiology, Germany - Olavius sp. DAHAB.2... ...
AGTCGCAAGAAGCCGCCGTCGGAATCAGTTCGTCGCGACCACAGCAGACCATGGCTCGCCGTACATCATGCTCAAACGCGAAAAATGCAACAAATACAGCCCAATATCAAACCCGCGCACAGGTCTCATTACACCTGTCAACCCCCAACATGTAGATATCTTCTAACCCCTTGTCCGTGCTTGTGTTTTTGGCGGCTCGTAGCCGTAATGAACAGCGAGTACGCCAAGCGCTGTTACCAGCGTGCCCGTCGCCTGATTGAGCTGCGCCGGCCGACCGCCCCAGCCCTGCCGCGTGGCCCACTCCCGCAGGCTGTGGCCGAGCCCGACCACGGACCACACGCAGCTGCCGCCGGGGCTCGCCATGCCGCCGACCGCCGCGAGGGCGCGGGCCACCCGTTCGCGGGCGGCCATCTGCTTGTCCGTCAGGTCGCGCGGCCGGCCGCCGCCCGAAACCCGAACCATGTCCCTGGGCGGCGTGGCGTCGTAGGCGGCGATGGTGAACTGGGCCTGAAAATCCCGGGCGGCATCGTGCATGGACCGCGTGATGGTGCCGGCCTTGCGCATCCGTCCGAGGGTGTCGATGGTCCTGGGATGGGCCACGGGGCGGCCGTCGGGGTCGCCTTCGCGGACGATCTCGGCCTTGCGGTCGCCGGGCAGCTTGATCACCTCGACCACGCCGCTGCGGGCGGGCTTCTTGGCCCTTTGCTTCCTGCGCCTAGCCATGAACCATCCCTCCAGTCTCTGGGCGCTTGCCGTAGAGTTTCTCGCCGAGCTGCCGGACCAGTTCGCGCTCGGGCCAGGTGAGCCGATCATCCTCGACCGACACGGCGAGCACGCCCTGTTCCCGCCAGCCGTCTTGCTTGACCCGCTCGGCGTCGCGGCGTTGGCCGCCGTATCCTTTCGGATGCCACCTCATCGTTGCACCTCCTTGAGCACGGCGGCGTAGCCGGCGACGTCAACGAGGGAATCCAGGTGCGCGGGATCGTGGACCAGCCGAGCCATCTTGAGGTCGATCAGGCAGAGCGCCACCTGGGTCGGCGTCACGGGCCGGCCCAGGGTGATCGACCAGCGCCGGGCGATGGCCGTCATGGCCACGACGGGATCGCCATAAGTCTCGCGGCGGTTGGCGACCACGGCCGCCGCCTGCTTGAGCATCGACTCGCCGTTCATCGCACACCTCCTTGGGTTTCGATCACCCACAGCAGCAGCGCGATGGCGTCGGCCTCGTTATCATCGGCAGGCGCGTAGCCGCGCGCCGACACTGCCGCGATGACCGCGTCCTTGTTTGCGTTGCCCTTGCCGGTAACAAAGCGCTTGATGGTGCCCACCGGAACGCCCTGGTAGGGGATCTCGTGTTCCTCGCACCAGGAGGTCAGGGCGCCGAGGAAGCCGCCGTAGATGTGGGCGGCATCCGTGCCGACGTGGCGGCGGACCTCCTCGAAGACCACGCGTCGAATGCCATGGGAGAGCATGGCCAGTTCGACCAGCCAGTCGGTGAAGCGCAGGTAGCGCATGCCGCCACCCTCGAACCGGCGCGGGCGGAAATCATGGGTGCCGGACACGATCCTTCCGTCCATGGTGCGAAGCGCCCATCCGGTCGTCGTGCCGAGGTCGAGGGCCAGCAGGACGTCAAGCCGTTCGTTAACGGAAGCCGGTGCGGTCGCGGCGCTTGCATCCGCCGCCGGATGGATCAGAGTCGTTGAAGCCATGATGATCTCCATTGATCGGGTTGTCGTGGTCAGGGCGGCGACGGGGGACTGCCAAGAACACCGTCGCCGTCCGCTTGCGGAGCCGTGGTATGGGGGGAGGCCCGGTGGCGTAGGGGCTGCGCATCACAGCACCTCCTTCAGCCAGTCGGGGGGATCGCCGCCCTTCTCGCCGGTCGCGAAATCCGACCACGGCCCGGACGTGACGTTGATCTTGAGGCTGGCGCCGGGATCGGTCCAGCTCGCCACCGATCATCGCGGCCACCGACCAGTCGGCGTCCAGGTTGGTCTCCTCGGCGCGGCGGATCAACGCCACGTGCAGGTTCTTCACCGTGCCCAGGAAATCCCCGGGGCGGTACAGTCCTGTCCTGACCAGCTTCGCGATGGCGTCTTGGTGCACGGTTTCTACCGCCCCCTTTTTCCGGTGTGTGGTTGGGCGTTACCGGCCCGTAGATTCGGGAGGGCGCCCTCAGTCCTGCGAATCCAGATGCTCCTGATCGCACACGACGCAGTGCGGAACCCGATCGCTGTTCCGACCGGTTGTCAGGCGCCCGCAGCGATAGCCGTTGTCGTAGTCTGCGTCAGAGCCGATGCCACGCTGGCTCTCGACGCCGCGGACCATGGAGCGGGCCCATTCACATCCCTGGATCTCGGCGAACTGGACGAGGGCGCGCAACATTTCCAACTGGCTCTTGAAACCGACGGACAACATGCCGCCGAATACGGCTTCCGGCGTCGCGCGCGGGTCGGTCATCCAGTCGATGCCGACGCAACCATCACTGCAGCTGAGGGACCGATGACGCTCCATCTGGTGCTTGTAGCTGGGGTCTCGGCTGTCAAGCACGACAACGTCATGAACGCCATGCATTGCGCCCGAGATCCCGCCGACGGCGATGTCCGCGTCTTCCCAGAGGATCGTCACCGCTTGGGCCGGAACAAGGGCGTTCGGATTGATTTCAGACATGGCTCTCTCCTCGTTTCTGGTTTCAAAACTCAACGGCTTCTTCGCTCAGCGGGGCGTTGTCCTTGGACACGTACTGCCACCCCATCTGGGGATCACGCGAGCTGCGGAACTGGAGGTTTTCCGTGTTGAAATCCAAGCCGACGGTACCCTCCCAGCCATTCCTGCGTTGCTTCGTGACGTTCAGAATCGTCGCCGGCTTGGCCTGCTCCTCCTTCAACGCGACTTCAGCCGCTGAATCACCCTGATCAACGGCGAGCTGCAATTCCGCGACCTTCCGTTCCCTCGGCCTGTTCCGCCAAACACCGAGCACGTTCGATGGATTTTCGGTGATCTCCGACGTGCCCTTGACGTCATCCGTCTCCGGAAGCTTGCTGCCGCCTTTTCCGTCCCTTTTCCGGCTATGGGCCACGACATGAATTTGGACAGGGAATTTGATCGCCATTTCTGTGATGGCCAGGATAACCTCCTTTTGGCGATCGTAGTCGCCGGGCGCCACCCCTAGTCGCATGAAGCTATCCAACACCAGGACATCCACGCCGTAGCGCCGGTGAGCGTATTCGAACACGGTGAGAACCCGTTCCACTTTCGACCACCCTATGACGTTGAATACCCAGCACTTCCCGTCCAGCCAGTCGAAAGCGCTGTTGATGAATTTCTGTGTCGGCCGGCCGGTGCCGGTGATCTGCTTAACGATTTTCTGCACCGTGTCGGCCGGCGGCCATTCGAGGCTGGCAATGCAGACCCGCGCGCCCTGATCCATGAAACCGACGCTGGTATGCCCGAGGATCTCGGTCTTTCCGTCACCGGTCGCACCCTGCCAAACCGTGACCTCGGAAGGCCTGAAAAACACCTTGCCCCGCGCCATCTCCCAGGGCAGGTGGTAGCCCTTTTCCTCTCCGTCCGGCGGGAAAAACAGGTTGATCACGTCATCCCTGAACGCGGTGGCCGGGCGCAGCTCTTCCGGATCCTCGGTCTTGGCCTCGGCGAAACAGCGGTCGATTTCAGCCTTTGCTACGCCGTCGACCAGACACTGGTTGGCGTCCTTGCGGGGCAATCGAACGACCCGGCAGCGGTGGCGGCCAAGCCGGGGAATGATCGCGTCCAGCGCCTGCTGTCCCGATGCGTCGTTGTCCAGGCAGAGGTTGATCACGTCGAACCGGCTCAGCCGCTCGTACTCGCGTTCGATCCACTGCTGCTTGTCGCCGCCGCCGCCGCCGAACGGCACCGACAGCGCGGGGTAGCCGTAATCCCACAGGCTCGGGGCGTCGATCTCACCCTCGGTGATGGTCACCGCCCTCGCGTCGGGCGGGATGGCCTGCCAGCCGAACAGCACCGGCTCAAGATCCGAATCCAGGGGCCGGGTATCCTTCTTGCCGTCCGGGCCGCGGTCGATGGCCAGGTACTTGGCGAACACCAACTCGTCGTCGACAAAGGACCGGAAGATGATCCGCCGGTCCTGCTCCCCGATCCGGTAGGCGGCGATGGCCTCCGCCGACAGGTTGCGGTCCTCGCGTAGGTAGTCCAGCACCGCCGCCTGGGGGACGGCGCAAACCGGGTTGGCCGGCCGCCGGTAGGACTTCTCGCGGTGGCCATGGAACTCCGGTTTTCGGAACCCGAGGAAGTCGTTGATGTCCCGGTGCGTCTCCGCCATCGACAGGCCGCGGACCGCTTTCCACAGGTCGATGACATCGCCGCCGTCGCCGGTCGCGAAGTCGCTCCACACGCCGGTCTTGGCGCCGTGCAGGTGCACCTTCAGGCTTTGCCCTTTCTCGCCTCCGATCGATCCGACGCACCATTCGTGCCCGTCCCGTTTACCCGCCGGCAGCAGGTGGCGAACCGCGCGGTCGATGTTCTGGTTGAGCCGGTTCTTCAGCTCCGCCATGTCGAGTATCAGATCTTGACCCCTTGTGCCCTGAGTTCGCGTTCCTCGGCTTCACTCTCGGCGCGGATCTTCTCCAACGTCCGAATGGGAAGCCCAGTATCCGGATTGATCGGTCGGTCATCATCAGCGCTGTTGCGGCTGCGGATCGCCGCCTCGATCCATGCCACCGGTTCGGTCGCCGACGCCGCCTTGGGCAGAATTCCGGCGAGCCTCTCGTCCCCGACCGCCTTGCGCCACTTGCCGACCAGGGACCGAGCCTGCTGCTCCGACTTGCCCGTGGCGGTGATCAGCCGGACCCCGACGTCGAACAGTTCCTTGACCGGATCTTGCTGAGAATCATTCGCGGCGCCATCGGCGCCTGTTTCTGAACGAAGTGAAGAAACAGAACCTTCCTTTCCCTTCCTTTCCCTTCCCTTCCCTTCCTGCAATCCCCGGTGCTTCCCCGGTGCTTCCCCGCTATTTCCCGGGGAAGCACTCGGGAGGTACTCCTTTGGTTCCGGGTACTTAGCGGGCGCCTGGGCCTCCTTGCCGCCGATCCGCTGGTGATCCTTAAATGACGGTACTTCTCCGTACAATTCACCGTCGATTTCGTACTGCTTGACCATGCCTGCTTCCCGGAGAAGCACCAGGGAAGCACCCAGGTCGAACCCGAGAAACGGCAGGATATCGAGTTTCAGTACCCGAGGGTTCCACTTGAACCGCCCCTCCTTGTCGCAGTGCCCCCACAGCGCTTCGAAAACCAACATCACATGCTGGCCGGGGTTGGCCGCCTCAAGGTCTTGAAGATCTTCGTCGCGGAAAAATTCTGGTTTGACCGTTCTGATCCGAGCCAATCCTAAGCCCCCTTCAGTCCCAATGCGTTCAGACAGATTTCGGTGTCCTGGTCGGTGAGCCGGCCGGCCGCTCTGGCCTCCAGGATGCGCTTCGCGCCGCCGCCGTCACGGACCTTCACGGTCGGAAACACCGCACCCTTCTCGCGCAGCTTGGCGTACATGTCGCCGTCCAGCTTGGGCCAGCCGGCGCTGTGGGCGCGGCTCTGCTGCGATAGCCTGCGTCGCTTGCGGCTGGCCACGACGAGTTTGATGATGCGCCGCTCGCGCCTGTCGATGGTGGCGTTGATCCGATACCGCGCCTGTGTCGAGTCGCGTTTGAGGCCCCTGCCGATCTCGTCCCAGGAATATCCCTTCAGGCGCAGCTTACGCCCCCTCTCGACGACCTCCTCGGGCCAGGTCTCGGGCGGCTTCTCGGTGTACAGGCGGTTCTCGACGAACGGGTTGTGGATCTCGCGCACCGTGGACGGGTGCAGGCGGAAGGTTCGCCCGCGCCGGGGCCAACCGGCATCGGCCAAATCCCGGCACATCACGATCGCCATGTTGCGCGCGTACATCCGCTCGTAGTCGCGGCCGGCCCGCTGCATGTGCCGGCGGGACATGCCGGTCTGCTCGTGGATGTAGGCGATCACCTCGGGAATGGTGGGGTATCGGAGCATCAGGCGGCCTCCCCGTTGGTCTTGTGGTCAACCTCAGCAAACAGCGGCGCGTCCGATTTAATGCGCCGCCGCGCCATCTCCGCGTATTCGGGATTGAGCTCGATCAGGATGGCGTTGCGGCCCAGTTGGTCGGCGACCAGCCCCGTGGTCCCCGACCCGCCGAACGGATCCAGCACGGTCCCGCCTTCCGGGCAGCCGGCCAAAATGCAGGGCCGCACCAGCTTCGGTGGGAAGGTCGCGAAATGTGCTTCGGCGAAGGGCTTGGTGGCGATCTCCCAAACGTTGCGGAGGTTGCGGCCCTCGCCTCTGGGGGCTTGATCCACCGTGCTCTGGTTGTTCTCCCCGGTGCGCCTGGAGGTTTTGCCGCGGTTGCGCCGTTTATAGTCCTGACGCGCTTTCTCCAGCCCCTTGTGGGGCGGATGAACACCGCTGCCGTTCTCGGCGCCTTCGTACTTTCGGGCGCCACCCTTCGCCCGCCGTGTGTACCCCTGCCCGTGCGGCGACTTGATCTTCTCCGGTGCGTTCGGTCCGTCGGGGTGTGCTGCTGGCGCCCTGACCGCTTCGGCGTCATAGAAATACTTGGCCGATTTGGACAGCAGGAAGATCTTTTCATGCGACGTCGCCGGCCGATCGGTCACGGACTCGGGCATCGGATTCGGCTTGGCCCAGATGATCTCCGAGCGTACCCACCAGCCGTCCTCCTGCAACGCGATGGCGAGCCGGTTCGGGACCATGCAAAGGTCCTTCGGCTTCAGCACACCGCCGACCGTCGAGAACGGCTTATCCCTGAAGGTCAGATCATCCGCCCCCAGGGCGTTGACCTCTTCCGCCTTACGTCCGGTGGGCGTCGTGGCGTAACAGTCGCCGTAGTTCACCCACAATGTGCCGTCGGCGCGCAGAACGCGGCGCACTTCACGGAAGACCGCCACCATGGCGTCCAGGTGTTCCGGCAACGTCGGTTCCAGGCCAAGCTGTCCGGGCACGCCGTAGTCGCGCAGGCCCCAGTACGGCGGACTGGTGACGGCACAATTCACGCTTTCGTCCGGCAGGTCCCGAAGCCGGTCCATAACGTCGCCAATCAGAATGCGAACGCTCATGCCACCTTCCCCTGGACCATTGGCGGGCGTTCGCCATGGGCCAGACCGGCCCGGTATTCCATTTCGGCCAGCGCCGCGCACTCGGGGCAGGCGTCCGGGCCGCCGATGGTGGATTCCACCGTTTCATCGAACGTGACCAGGCGGCCATGTTCATAGCCGTGCCGCGTCACGGTTTGCGTTACCTTCCGGGTTTCCCGGAACACCATGCCGGCGCCGCCGCAGCACCTACACATTGGCCACCCCCCGGGCGTCGTCTTCCCGTCGATGTTCGGAGCGAATCCAGTCCCTGGCCGCGTTCACCACGTGGCGCAGGTTTTCCGGCGTGCGATAGCGGAACCACCGACGAATGGACGCCAGCAGTTCCCGTTCTTCCCGGGACAGGCGGTTGTCGTCAGTGGCCCCGTTCATCGACTTAGGCCCCTTCCGGGTGGCCGACGAAGACCGGCAATACTCGGCAAGCGGGCGCGCCATGTGGCCTTCGCCACAGGCCGGGTCCCATGCGGTTTCGGGTCCGATCCTGCCCCAATGGTCGAGATGCTCGCACAGCGCCCGCGTCGCCCAGGGCGGCGTCGGAAAGCAGTCCAGGCCGTCCGGCGGCTCGTGCCGCTGCGCCATCACCGCGTGGGAGGTGTTCCGGGTCATTCCGCCGCCTCCCCGAACAGGGGGGTGTCGGAGCCCCGGACGTGCGCCAAACGGGCGTGGATGTCGGCCACCCACTCCTCCGACTGCTCGATGAGCACGGCGTCGAAGCCCTCCGCGAGGCAGGCTTGGCCCGTGGTTCCGGTGCCGGCAAAGGGATCGAGAACGGTTCCGCCGGGCGGTGTCACCAGCCGGACGAGCCAGCGCATCAGCGACACCGGCTTGATGGTGGGGTGGCGCGAGCCGCCGCGGTCGGTCCTGTCCGCCTTGGCGCAGTAGAAGAAGCGGGCGGCGGAGCCGCCGCCGTCGTCGCGCGGTTTCATGTCGGGGCGCGGCCCCCAATCCCCGTAGACGTTGACGCTCTTGCGGTCGCCGAACTCGGGGCCGACGCCGCGCAGCGCGCCGGGGGCCTCGGGGAAGGCTTGAAGAACGTCCGCCGAGCCGTCGTGAACGACGTTGGCCGGCCAACGGCCGATGGTGGGATCGAAGCCCGCCTCCGTGCCGTCCAGGCGGGAACCGCCGAGACCGGAGCCGTAGATGCTGTTGGGCGTCGTCGAATGGCTTCGCGGAACGTTCTTGGAGCTTCCGACCCGGCAGGCGTCGATGTTGATGCCTCCCGTTCCGTGGCGCAGCACGTTGGCGGCGACGGTTCCGGCGGGCGGCCTGCGGGCGACGATGATGGGCTCGATGGCCGGCTTCAGGGCCGTGCCCCAGCCATCCCAAGCCTGCGCGTCGTCGGGGCGGGGCGCGGCCTTGCCGACGGCGGCGGCGACGTCGACCGACTTTGGAAACCCGGTGCCGTAAAGCCATGCGATCATGTCGCGGATCTCGAAGCCGGCGTCCTCGATGGCGCATGCCATGCGGTGATGGGTCCGCGTGCCGCCGAAGGCCAGGAGATGCGCGCCCGGCTTCAAGACGCGACAGACCTCGGCCCAGGTCTCCGGGCGGAACGCCACGTCGCCGCCGTCCCAGCCCTGCCCCATGAACCCGGACGACCGTCGCTTGGCGTTCGAGGTCAGGTGATAGGGCGGATCGGTCACGCAGGCGTGCAGGCTCTCGGCCGGCAGCGCCGGCAGCACATTGAGGCAATCGCCGTGGTGGACGGTGGCCGTCATCACGCGACCTCCGTGAGCAGGGGCGCGTCGCCGTTGATGCGCTCGCGGGCCATGTCGGCGTATTCGGGGTTCAGCTCGATCAGGATCGCGTCGCGGCCGAGGCGGGCGGCGACGAGGCCGACGGCGCCGGCGCCGGCGAAGGGGTCGAGCACGGTGCAGGGCACGGGGTCAGCGGCGCCGCAGTCGCAGGAAGGAACCCAACCGACTGTGCTTGTGCTGCGCTCAAGGCGTTGCGCAAACCCCGCCGTTTCATGCCGACGTTCCCGTGACCGTGGCCCGTTCGTCGAACGATTCCCCGGATTGATGTGGTCAGTCTCCGAGACACGCACCCACGGCGCACCACACTCCGGGCAGCACCCTTTCTCGCTGGTTCCGGCCTTGATGCACGGCTCGACCAGCGCTGTTGGGAAGGTGGCGAAGTGCCCGCCGGAAAATGGCGCTATAGGGATCGTCCAGACGTTGCGGAGGTTCGCGCCGTTGGCCTGCTGTTCCTCGCGCGACATCGCGTCCCAGCGGTCGTTGAAACCGGCATGGCGGCGACTGTGTCCCCATTGCTTGTCGCGCTTCGGGTAGCGGGGGTCTTGGTTGTCGTAGTCCGGTGACGAAGCCCAACCGGCGGGAACGCGACGAGCCTTCGGGTTTTCCAGCACCTTCCGGTGAGACCGATTGCCGGACTTGGGATCCTTCGGTCCTCCCGTCTGCTGGTCGAAGGTCGGTTGACTGAGCCGCTGTACGCTCGATGCCGCCATTGGCGTCCGCACCGCTTGGGCGTCGTAGAAGTACCGCCCGCTCTTCGCGAGCAGGAACACCTTCTCATGAGCACATGTCGGCCTGTCGGTAACGTTTTCCGGCATCGGGTTCGGCTTGTGCCAGACAATCTCCGAGCGCAGCCACCAGCCATCGGCTTGGAGCGCCAGCGCGACGCGAGCGGGCATCATCATCAGGTCCTTGGGTTTGAGGGTGCCTGCAGGCGTCCTGCCGACGACCTGAGAATCGGATCGGTTGCGCCCCCCCTCAAACTCGTTGTTCGGGACACCCTTGCCGGACCCCGCATACGCATCCCCGTAGTTCAGCCAGACCGTCCCGTCCTTGCGCAGCACGCGGCGAATCTCGCGGAACACCCGGACCATGGTTTCAATGTGCTCGCCCAGCGTCGGCTCGAGGCCAATTTGGCCGTCGATGCCATAGTCGCGCAGCCCCCAGTACGGCGGGCTGAACACTGCACAGTGAACGTGCTCGTCGGGAAGGTCGGACAGGCGGTCGAAGACATCGCCCTCAAGGATTTGTACTGCCACCCTCTCCCCCCTTGGCTTTTGCCAGCATCGATACGGCGATCAGGTCGCGCGCCATGGTTTCGGCCTGGTCCGGCGTCAGGAACACCTCGGACCGGTTGAAGATGGTCAGGCAGACCTCGCCGTCCTTTTCGGTCACGGCCCAGGCCGGGCGGCCCTGCTGGTGGGCGAGAGATGCGTTCATGCCGCGGTGTCCTTCTTCTTCGCGTGGGCCTTGGCGCGCGCGCAGTCCAGCACCCAAAGGGCGTCGACGCGGTTGTCGTCGTCGGCGGGCCAGCCGCGCTCCTCGGCCGCCTTCATCATCTCGGGCTTCTTCGCCCGCCCGTTGCCGGTCGCGTGCTTCTTCACCGTGCTGTTGGGCAGGCCCTTGTGCCAGATGCGACGGCGCTTGCAGTAGCTCACCAGGGTATTGGCCAGCCCCAGATTGATGGTTGCGGCGGCGTTGCTGCGTTGGGCCTTCGCTGGCAACGGCGCCTCGCAGACGATGCCCAGCGGTTTGTGAACCTGCACCATCTCGTCCAGCCACTTCTCGAACACGGTGAAGATCTCCGGCACGCAGGCCGGGAAGGTCTTCACGCCGCTGAAGGCGCCCGCGTCTTCTTGTCCGCAGGCCGCCTCCATGGGCGTCGGCGCCGGCGGGGCGATCGGCCCCACCGCCCACCCGGTCCGTGTCGAGAGGTCAAGGGCGAGGAACAGGTCGGGCATCAGGCGGCCCGGTCCTGCTCCATGGCGTCGATGAAGTCGAGCATGCCGCCCTCGGTCAGGGCGTCGTGCATGGTGCGCAGGTTGTCGAGGATGCGGTCGCGGTCTTCTTCCTCGTCCAGCAACTTGGCGTATTCCTGGCGCTTCCACAGCTTGTAGAGCAGGTTGATGTCGGTCAGCTCGATGTCGCTGTCGGCCTTCAGGTTCTGCTTCAGCTTCTTGCGCTCGTCCTGCAACGGCTGGACATACTTTTCCTTGGCGGCCTCGATCTGTTGGTCCAGGGCCAGCAGTTCGGGAAGGCGGTCGCGGATGTTTTCCTTGCGCGCCGTCAGGTTCACCGGGGCGTCGCCGTCTTGCATCATTTCCATGGGCGGTCTCCGAAAAGTGCCCGGCGCCGGGTCTCGGTAGGTCCAGCGCCGGGCGAGTTAAACAGGGAGGAAAATCTGCCGGGTGTCCCCGACACTCTCCGGCGCGAGTCAGAGAGCGCCGAAGTCTGGAGGGGCCGGAGCCCCGAATCTGTGGCAGGCCTAGGCCCTCGGTTATTCCCCGGCCGGGAGGGCTCCACGGCAACGGCCCCGTTAAGGGCGCCGGGCCAGATGTCCCCATGTCAGCCTGCCTGGGGGACCCACGGGAGGCGAGCGCGATGGTCGGCAAGGTAGGATTCGAACCCACGAAGGACTGAGACGGCGGGTTTACAGCCCGCATCCTTTGACCGCTTGGATACATGCCGAAATTCGTGATGCGCTCGGCGAAGCACCTCCCGCGCCGTCGCGCTGCGACACGGCATTCCGGTCCTGGGTCACCGGATGGGAGATGCTTCGCGGAACACGTCACCATTGGCCTTCCCCAAACAGCGCGTCCGCCAAGGCCGGCCAGACGAGCGAAAAGTTGGGCTTGAACATCACGCCACCTCCTTCGGCTTGGCCGGAACATCGATCTCATGCGGCGGTTCGGCGGTGTCGCGGATGCGCGTGGCCACGTCGATCACGTCCTGGGCCTCGCTGGCGATCTCGCGCCGCTCGCCAAGCTTAAGGACACCGTCCTCCATCGCCTTGTCGATCACGGCATTCAATTCGCCACCCTCGATGGACAGGCGGCGCAGGCCCCTCTCCAAGTCGATGCCTCGCGGCGAGCCGGTGGTGAACGATCCGACCAAGTCGGCGAACAAGTTGGCGAATAGCGGATCCTTGCCCTGCCCGATCAAAGCGGCGTCCAGGGCAGCGGCGTCGACCAGGGACAGCGCCATGTCGTTGGTCGGGCTGGCCACCTTGTAGAACAGGTTGCGGGTCTTGCCGGTGTGACCCTCGATGGCCTCGTTGCTGAGCCCGTGCAGGGCGTCGATGATGCGCTGGTTGACCGATCCCGCGCGGCGGTGGTGGGTCATATTCAATTTTCCCCTTTGCGATTGAAAATGACCGGCGGCGAAAAACCCGCCACGCTCCGGCCATGGGAAACAACGTCGTTAGATTTCCCCGCCCTGAGACGGCGGCGCCCGCTCCCACAGACCCCGTGGGCGTCGCCGTCGCCTTCCTCTGCGAAGCGGCCGCGGATCTCCCCAGAGTCGCCACAGAAGAGAGCGATCGGGATGCGTGGATCCTGTTCAAGGCGGTGGTTTCGGGCCTCAGGACCTACGAGGAGCGCTGAGCCATGGACCCCCTCACACTCATCCCCTGGGCGATGGGCGGATTCGCGTGGCACGCCCTGGTCTGGCTGGGCCTGAGATGGCGCCGGCGCCTGCAGGGCGGGATCAACTTCACGGGGGAGTGGTGACATGGCTAGGTCACTCCGCCGCGACGCTGTTCTTGGCCGCTTCGGCAAGCGCTTCGCCGAGGTTGAATTTCGGCTTGAGCCTCCAGACCGGACGCGCCACGCGGCCGGCAGTTTCGAGGGCGACAAGATGCGCATCAATGCCGGCACGCTGGCTTTTCAGGCGGGCGACGACGGACTCACATTCGAGTTCAGACAGGAGGTTCGCGACCTTCCACTTCCGTCCATCTTCCCCATCGACCGGATAGGCGGCGTGAATTTCCTCGTCGAACAGGTCGGGCTGCAAGCTGAAGCGAGCGGCCATTTCCTTGGCGGTTCGCGTGCGTAGGCGACCTGTGATGAGACGGCGCGCCCCATCCCGAGTGAACCGGTCGATTTCGTGCTTGTCCGCTGCCTCGATCAGCTTGCCGGTCAGGTCGTCAACGTCGGCCTCGCCGGACTGCAGCGCCGATTCAACCAGCTTGTCGGCGATGTCCGAGATGTTGCTCATGTTCGCTCCACTTCTTTGCAAAGACCTCCAGCCACGCCACCGCCGCGTCCAGCGATGGGGAAACGTCATGGGCTATCGGCATAAAGAACTCGCGCACGGCCCGTTCAGGCGGAACCGGCATGGCCGCGAGTTTTTCGAGGGTCAGGATGATTTCCATCGACAGGTTCTTGCGCCGGGTGTTCTCTTCCCGTTTCTCCCCTGCCCAGGGATCTATGAATTCGCCCGTTGCCGGGTCGATGGTGACGACCTCGGCGTCTCGGGGCTCTCGCTTATCGGCATAGTCAGGGATGTAGCCGTAGTCGCCTTCAGGCGTGCCGGCCTTGTCGGTCTTCGGCTTCGACTGGCCGATGTTGGCGGTGTTCATCTTCGCCGTGGTGCCGTGCTTGGTGGTGTAGGTGCGCTCACTGCGAATATTCGCAGTGGGAGGCGTGACCTCGGCCCGCAGCTTGTTGACGAACCGGTCGGACACGCAGCAACGCTTGGCAATTTCCCGGTCCGACCACTGCGACCACTCCTCATCACGCAAGAGTGCGAGAGCCGCGCGGCGCTTGTCCTCGTTGGACCGGGGATAGCCGTGTGTCGCGTTGGCGCCGACGCTAAACAGGATGGCGTCGCGGCGCGTGCCCTGATGAACCTCCGCCGGGATCTCGTCGTAGTTCAGCGTCTCGAAAGCGACCTTGCGGTGGAAGCCGTCGGCAAGCCAGTGGTCGGAGCCGTCATGGAAGACCACCACCGGCGGGAACGTCGCGCCCGCGCACATGTCGTCCACGTAGCGACGAACCACATCCTCGTTGATATGGTCCCGCGGCTGCGTGCCGCCGTCGGTGCGGATGGACGCGATGGGCAGGCGCGTGGTCATGCGGCGTCCTCCTCGCCCGCGCCGGCATCGAGGAAGTCTTGCGGGGTGACCGCGCCGAATATGTCGGGACGCAAATCGCGGCGCGTCACTTTGCCATGTGTGGCAACCTCTATCGCAATCGCCCGCTCAATAGGTACGCGACCGTTCTTTACCCACAAAAAAACGGCTTGGGGCGTTACGTCCAACGCTTCTGCGAAGGCCACACGGCCACCGAAGTGAACCGCCCCGGGATTGCCGGAGGCTGTTTAGTTTGAGTTACGCCGCTTCGGACCTGGTGTCCATCATGGCGTCGTATAGCTCCTCGGCTTCGACCGGCGGAATGTTCCCGATGGGCTCGAGCAGC
>Ga0209568_1000443_pt1 | contig 14296 bp, 13 predicted proteins | sample WorMetOlspDAHAB2_FD_187406 | JGI IMG/M metagenome (GOLD analysis project Ga0209568, IMG submission 187406) | Marine gutless worms symbiont microbial communities from Max Planck institute for Marine Microbiology, Germany - Olavius sp. DAHAB.2... ...
TTGATAGCAACGTTCCGACACAAAATTTTATGAACCTTGGTTTTTACTTATACAATAGGTCCAGAAAATGTTACAATTTTTCTGGTTGTTAACAGAGTGTTTCTCAGCACAAGTAGGCAGTGTCGCACTTCAGAGTTGAATTGGCGGAGTAGCATATGAAGATAGGTTGACTAATTCAGTTTGAGGTGTAGTATTGTTTACACAGTTTATCTTACAGACTCATTTTCCTCAATCTTTTACTTTAGCAGTTTGTAGGCTTGTTTATCAATCTCCATTCAAGAATGGAAGTTGAAAGAGTATTTGATATGTATAAAAATCTATTGCAAGCCGATAGTAGAAGTCCCGGAAAATACTGCATGATATGGGTTGGGTTGTGATTTTTTTCTGTATGTGATAGTTTTTGTTCTAAATATGAGGATATGAAGGATGTTGTTAAAGGGAAAAAGGGCTTTTATTGCGGGTATTGGCGATGATCAAGGATATGGGTGGGCTATTGCTAAAGCCTTAGTGGAGGAAGGATGTGATATTCTCATTGGAACTTGGGTTCCGGTTGTGAAAATTTTCACCACATCTTGGAAATCTGGTAAATTTGATGCATCGAGAAAGCTCTCCGATCATTCTCTGATGAACTATTTACAACTTTATCCAATTGATGCTACTTTCGATACTCCGAAAGATATCCCCGAAGAAATTCGAAATAATAAACGCTATAAGCAATATGCAAACTATACTATTTCAGAGGTAGTTGCGCAAGTTGAACGAGATTATGGTAAAATAGATATACTCGTTCATTCTTTGGCCAATGGGCCAGAGGTAAAGCGCCCCCTTTTAAGGACTACTCGTTCTGGGTATTTAGCTGCAATTACCTCTTCGGCATATTCTTTTGTTAGTATGGTTAAATATTTTGGCCCTATTATGAATGAGGGAGGGGCTGCTGTAACCTTATCTTATTTGGCTTCAGAGCGAGTCATTCCTGGGTATGGTGGTGGTATGAGCTCTGCAAAAGCAGCGTTAGAGAGCGATACACGTACTTTGGCATGGGAAGCTGGACGCAAATGGAAGATACGTGTTAACGCAATTTCTGCAGGAGCCTGGAAAAGTCGTGCTGCAAGTGCTATAGGAACCATTGAAAAAATGATAGAATATGCTTCATGTAATACCCCCTTGCAAAAAGAGCTTCAAGCAGAAGAGGTAGGAAATGCCGCTTGTTTTCTCCTCTCTTCACAAGCATCAGCTATTACAGGGGTTATTCTCTATGTAGATAATGGAATGCATGCAATGGGCATGTCCGTATCGGATAATTGTACAGAAACAATGATGTAAAATATGGAGTATGTTAGTTACAACTTGTGGGTGATAAGTAGTCTGTTCGTGGCAAATGTTTAATGTTGATAAGAATAATATATGTACAAAAAGTGCCATGTTATGCAAAGCTCAAGAAACGATTTATACGTAAGGAAGCTAAAAGACAAAAATGCAGTTGCATAGAGTGTAAAGTATGAATTATATGCGTTTTAATTATATAGATTTTCTAATGTACAATAAAAGAGGTAAGCTATGACAATTTTAATGTGTGCTATTTCAGATGTAGACATTTCTATAGCGGGTACTACTTTACAGAATATCACTGACAACATTAAGTGTACCGAAGAAAATATAAACCACCTCATATTTTTAGCGACAGAAGGCGTCCCTAATCGTAGTATATCATATATAACCAAACTTATGCTTGCAACACCGGAGGAGGTGGAAAAAGCAAGAACATATCAATTAATTAGTATGGTTATATGTGAGGCTTCTATTTCTAAGCAAGCTGAAGATCGACTAAAATATTTTTCCGCACAAGGAGAGTCTTATAAAAAAATGGCGGCCATAAGTCAACGGGTATTGCTGATGCCGGATTTGTGCATGGAAATTATAGAAAGGTTAAAGAATCGGATTATAACAGGGCGACTCGATGAGAAAATAGTCGCTATAAACCGACTAGGAGTTTTAGCTGCATGGGTTATCCCGAATGTTAGTCCAAAAGCTATAGATACATTGGAAGCATTGTTGCAAGAGGGTACCGCTGATGTTGTTTATGAAGAATTGTACAATAAATTTGAGGAACTAGCAAGAGACGCCCACCGTATTGTTCAAGATGCTGCTAAACATAAGTTAAAAGTTTTAGCCGATTGTGGTAAGTTGCAGCGAAAAAAAACATTTTCAAGAGGAAAAGGCTAGGACATCATAAGTTTAAAAAGTTGTCCGATAGACAATTCAAAGACTTATAAGAGCATCTTTCAGGTCCATATAAAAAGCAACAAAAGAAATGGCTTGAGAAATTCAAAAAGAATTTAATGAAGCAATTTGCTTTATGGATGAAGTCCATTATGGTAATTGCGTTTTTAAGATATAGATGGTACACTGTTTTAAAATTGTTTTAATATAAGGAATTTCATCATTGGCAAAGATATCCGATGATAGTAATACACCTAAGGATGAAAATCTTTCTGAAGGTAAATTGGATTTGTCTGAGACCCTTCTTAAGGGTGATGTGGATAAATTAATCGAACACAAAAAAAAAGATACAGAAGAAGGAAAGTTTCCGGAAGAACTTTTTGTTCTTCCACTTACAAGACGTCCTTTTTTCCCTGGAATGGCAGCGCCTCTTATCATTGAACCAGGGCCTTATTATGAAGTTTTAACAATTGTAGCTAAGTCTTCACATAAAATGCTCGCACTCTTTTTAACTAAGGAGGAGAATGCTAATATTTATAACTTGAAATTCGAGGATCTATGGGAAGTAGGTGTGATAACCAACATTTTGCGTATTGTACCTCTTGAACAGGGGGGAGCTCAAGTAGTTCTTAATATGGAAAAACGTATCAAAATCGATACGCCGATTTTACAATCTAAATACCTAAAGGCTAAAATCATATACCATGAAGATCGAATTACTCCACAACAATCTAAAATCATCAAAGCCTATTCAATTAGCATCATTACTACGATTAAAGAATTATTAAAGCTCAATCCGCTTTTTAAGGAGGAACTGCAGATTTTTTTAGGCCATTCTGATTTTACTGAGCCGGGTAAATTAGCGGACTTTGCTGTAGCTCTTACAACAGCGGGAAGAAATGAACTGCAAGATATTTTGGGAACATTTGATGTGCAAGAACGTATTGATAAAACGTTAGTGCTATTAAAAAAGGAGTTGGATCTCTCTAAACTACAGAGTAGTATTAATCAAAAAATTGAGGCCACTATTTCGAAAACACAGAGAGAGTTTTTTCTTCGTGAACAACTGAAAACGATAAAAAAGGAGTTGGGGTTAGAAAAGGATGATAAAACCTGTGATATCGAAAAATTTCAAGCACGAATCAAGGATAAAAAAGTGCCCGAAGAGGTACAAAAGGTGATCGATGAAGAGGTTGAGAAATTAAGTATATTGGAGGTGCAGGCAGCTGAATATTCTGTTGCACGCAATTATTTAGATTGGCTTACCATTGTGCCTTGGGGTGTCTTTAGTGAAGAAAATCACGATTTAACACAAGCCGAAAAGATTCTTGAAAAGGATCATTATGGGCTCAAAGATATCAAGGAACGCATTTTGGAGTTTATAGGCGTAGGAACGCTTACAGGAGGGATTAAAGGGAATATTATCTGTTTCGTAGGGCCTCCTGGCGTAGGGAAGACCAGTATTGGGAAAAGCATTGCGCGCGCCCTGAATCGCAAGTTTTTTCGCTTTTCAGTAGGGGGTATGCGAGATGAAGCAGAGATTAAGGGACATCGACGTACCTATGTAGGATCCATGCCGGGTAAAATCATTCAAGCATTAAAGAGTACCCAAACGATGAATCCTATCGTTATGTTAGATGAAGTGGATAAAATGGGAATAAGCTATCATGGTGATCCTGCTTCTGCTCTTTTAGAGGTATTGGATCCTGAGCAAAATAAAGATTTTCTCGACCACTATTTAGATGTACGTGTTGACCTTTCTAGTACGTTTTTCATCGTCACGGCAAATATTTTAGATACCATTCCTGAGGCGCTTAAAGATCGAATGGATATTTTACGACTACCGGGATATATCAAGGAAGAAAAGGAACAGATTGCAAAAAAATATCTTCTTCCCCGCAATCGAAAGAGTGTGGGACTGAAAGCTAGGCAAGTAATCATTACAGTCAAAGCGTTGCAGAAAATTATCGAAAGCTATGCACGAGGGCCGGGTGTTCGTGACTTAGAAAATGATATAAAAAAAATCTTGCGCAAAGTAGCGGTGGAAATTGTAAAGAGGGATGAAAAGAAAAAGGATGTAATCAAAATTTCGGATAAAACGTTGGAGAAATACCTTGGTAATCCTACTTTTACAACAGATCGTTATTATGAAGACACGCCTATTGGTGTTGCTACAGGATTGGCGTGGACGGCGAGGGGAGGAACGATCCTGTACGTAGAAGCGATTGAGGTTTCATCAAAAAAGGTGCATATGAAATTGACCGGTCAAGCAGGTGATGTGATGAAAGAATCAGCACAGATCGCATGGAGCTATGTAAATAAAGGGAAAGAATGCTTTACAGGTAAAGAGGTTCATCTTCATATTCCTGAAGGAGCTACACCAAAGGATGGGCCCTCTGCAGGCATTACTATGGCAACGGCGTTACTCTCTCTTCTCATGAAAAAACCCGTTGTAAATGATCTGGGAATGACCGGAGAACTTACCTTAACGGGTAAGATTCTTCCCATTGGTGGAGTAAAGGAAAAATTTGTTGCAGCGAGACGTTCTAATTTAAAAATGGTTATTCTTCCAAGAGATAATAAGCCCGATTATGATGAGCTTCCAAAATATTTGAAAGAGAAGATTCGGGTACATTTTGTTCATTGTTATGATGATGTACTTAAGATAGCCTTTCCAAGGAGTAAGAGATGAATGCACCATGGAAGGAGGCAAAATATATTCACCCTGAAAATTTGAAGCGAAAAAGAGAAGAGATTCGCAAAGAGGGGAAGACCATTGCAACACTTAATGGTTCTTTTGATTTGGTCCATGTCGGTCATTTACAGATAATGCATGAGGCATCTAAACAGGCAGATTATTTGTTAATAGCTTTAAATAGTGATAATTCGATTAAAAAATATAAACATTCTAGCCGTCCCTTTATTACTTTGGAACATCGCTTGCAATTGGTTGCTGCTTTGCAGTTTGTCGATTTTGTTACCCATTTTGATGAGGTAGATCCATGTGAAATACTGGAAAAGATTCAGCCTAATGTGCATGTAAATGGATCGGAATATGGAGATCAATGTGTTGAAGCTAAAATAGTAAAAAAATATGGAGGAACGGTCCATATCGTGCAATTACTTCCTTTCTGTTCAACAACGCATCTTATTGACAAAATCAAATTATGCGTTTGAAAGGTTTATCAGTTGTATTTGTTTTTACAAAAAAAAGCATTTAATGTATCCATGAACCGTTTAATGCGTTAAAGGTTGATAATAATGGTTTATCAAAAGCATAAGATACAACGATATAAGAGGAGGTATTGTATTCGATTGCATCGACTGATCACTTATCTTATTATTTTTCTCTGCTTTACCCTCTTTGCATGGAACGTATATCAATTGACCAAATTTGAGAGATATAGCAGCACGATATCCCCCATTTATTGCACTCCTCTATTTATGACGTTTGCTTATGATGCTTCTAGATCTCCAGAGGTTTTTGTCGATTCCATTGTAGAGTATCCTATGAGCATAGAAGAAAGATCTGTTCCTTCAAAGGATGGTGGAGAAGAGAAAAAAGATATCTGTTATGTTCCTTTATGGAAAGGGTTGTATAAAATTTTTCTTGATTGGCCATATAACAAACAAGATATTTATGTTCCCATGTTTGTAAAGATTCGTGAGGGACAAATATGGCGTCTTTTTACTCCCTCTATCATGCATCGAAGGCTGGTGCAAATTTTTTTTTGTATGTCATGGCTTTGGATATTGGGTTGTCAAATTGAAGAAAGAGTAAAAAAATGGCAATACCTTGCCATTATGATAATTGTTGGTGTTGTAGCTAATACTGTGCATTATTTAGTAAGTGGCATATTTTTTATGGGTTATACTGGAGTTATTTGTGGCTTGGTGGGTTTTATTTGGAGCAAACAGAGATATGCTCCTTGGGAGGGATATCCCTTACAAAGGGGAGTGGCTAGCTTGTTTTTAATCACTATTGTAGGTATATTAGCAATGCAATTTGTCTCCTTTACGATATCCTCATGTCAAGATATTAACTTTATCAATATAAGCCATATTGCCGGCGCCCTCACAGGGATTGCTTTAGGTAAAACTTCTTTTTTTCCCAAAGGTTTGAATTGTTTTTTTTGAGTGGTATATCTCCATGAGCCCGCGTGATTTGATCATTTTGGGGTGTTCTTCGCAGCAGCCTACACGTTTACGTAATCATGGAGCTTATCTTTTGCGTTGTAATCAGGAGGGATTGCTTTTTGATCCAGGTGAAGGTACGCAAAGGCAATTTATTTTTGCAAATATTTCTCCAACCTGTATTACACGTATTTTTATAAGCCATTTTCATGGAGATCATTGTTTGGGGTTAAGTTCACTTTTGATACGCCTTAATTTAGATAAAGTTACCCATCCAATCCATTGTTATTTTCCAGCAAAGGAAAAGGGTAAGATGTATTTTGATCGTCTTCGCTATAGCACCCATTACCATGACCATATCAATCTCATAGAACACCCTATATTTGAATCTGGTGTGGTTCATGTAGATACTTCTTTTATAATTGAAGCACGGTTTCTCGATCATGCAATAGATAATCTCGGTTGGCGTATCAAAGAGGTTGATAGAATTAAGTTTTATAAAGAAAAACTTTTCTCTTCGGGCATTAGAGGAAAAATGGTAAAGGAATTGGAGGAAAAGGGGACGGTCACTCTTGATGGAAAAGTGATTCACCTTACAGAGGTCAGTTATGTGCATGAGGGCGCTGTTTTTTCCTTTGTCGTTGATACAAAATATTGTAAAAATGCTGTCGATTTAGCTAGAGGGGCGAAACTTTTTCTGTGTGAAAGCACGTATTTAGAACAACATAGAAATCTTGCAACACATTATGATCATATGACAGCAAAACAGGCTGCATACATTGCAAAGGAAGCAAATGTTGACAAACTTATTCTGACCCATTTTTCTGCTCGTTATCGCGACCTTCATCCTTTTGAAAAAGAAGCTCAAGAGCTTTTCCCTAATGTAGAAGTGGCAGATGATTTAAAGCGTTTTGCCTTTCCTAAGTAAAATTTTGAAGTTCTGCTTATATCCTATTTCTCACTGCAAAAATGTGGTTTCTCTGAGTGTCAGCGGGCCGTGTAAACTGATTTCTTTCGGGCGTTGAGAATTGCCCCCCTTTTCCAGTTTAAATTATGAATAAAATGCTCTCAGATTTAAAAGGGGAAATTCTCTGTACTCATAAGAAATGCGCCCCCATATATAGTTCCACTACATTTTGGGTGTTGTAAAATGTTTGTATAAAAAATGGCCGTAATGTGAATGCATTACGGCCAGGGGACCAGACTTTTCAGTCTGGAAAAGAAGGGGGAAGTTCTTTTATAAAGAGGAAATGAAACACTTCCTCTTCACTTACTTAAAATGTTTATCAGCTTTACCTCTTTTTGTCCATGATATTTTTTCGCAATCATGAAATTTTTCGCAAAATAAAAAGTATTAGCAAGAATGTGCTGTGCTTTTTTTTCCCTACTTGGGAAGCAAGATATTCAAAATAGCAGTTTTGCTTTCTCTTTTTCCTATGTTTTCATTATACTTAATTTCAATATTATGTTCGCACATTCAAAAAAGTAGGAAGCATGCAAAGCATAACAAAAATAGTGTACTTGAAGGTTCTTTGTTAGAAGGTGTTTTTATATGGATCTTAAAATCAAAGATGTAGCTGAATTGCTCAATATTTCTGAAACTACAGTTAGACGTTGGTTAAGTAGGGGGCAAATTCCTGCATATCGTCTTCATCATCAATATCGTTTTAGTCGAATTGAAATTGAAAATTGGATGATGAGTTGTCGCCTAAAAAAAAATAGCAAGCAATGTTACCCTTTTCGAGAAAAGCAAACCTACTTATTTCAAAATCATAAGAAAAAAAGGGGTCAAGAGGTCAGAAAAGGGATGCAACAATTTAGTCTTTTCAGGGCGATTCATCATGGTGGTGTTTTGCATAACCTTCAGGCCTCTTCTAAAGAGGGCATGATTTGTGAAACGATGAAAATCATTGCAAACGATTTGGGCTTTGATCCCTCTGTGATTTCTGATCTTTTTATGGATCGTGAAAATCTTATGCCTACAGCACTCAATAATGGAATTGCCGTTCCGCACACAAGGGACTTTCTTTTTCAAGGAGTTACCGATATGGTTGTTGTCGTTTTCCTCAAAGACCCTATTGATTGGGGTGCGCTTGATAAATGCCCTGTCCACACGCTCTTTTTCCTTTTTGCACTTGACGATAAAAGACATCTTCACCTTTTAGCAAAATTAGCTCACCTTAGTAGCGATGCTGAAGCATTGCAGTTTCTCCGCTCCAAACCCCAAGAGAAAAAGCTTTTAGAGTATATCAAAGAATGGGAGATAAAAATGCACCACCCTACACCCTCTATTTAAAAAAACATGTGACTAGCAATGCTCTTTCATTAGTAGCAGCAATTCCATAAGAAAATAGTTTCAATTTTCCTGAAATAAGGCAATTACTTGTTCACGAGATTCAGAAGAAAGGATATTAATACGACGATTTTCATCTTTAATTGCCACGGTTAAGTTGGATAAGATTTTTAAATAATTTGTTTGTTGATCATTTGGGCCACCGATCATAAAAATGAGTCTCACTGGAGCCCCATCGAGAGCATCCCATTCAATACCCTTTTTCACCTTTTGGATTCCAACTGCAAGAAAAAAATGGTTAAAACATTGTAATTTAGCATGGGGAATTGCAACTCCCATTCCAATGCCTGTGGAAACAATCTGTTCTCGTTTTAAAATTGCATCAAAAAATAGCTCGCGCTCCTGAATTTCACCAGCATCTCCCAAAGCATTGACGAGCTGAAGAATGGCTTCATTGCGATTGCGTACATCTAAAAAACAAACAACACCCTTCTGTATAAGTTGTATAAGGTTCAGACTTACTCCTTTTTTAAAAAGGTTATTAATGCGTTCCAGTATGACCAAACCCCTTCTCTCCTCTTGTCGTATTGTTTAAAATTTTTGTAAGGTCTGCACCCTTTTCAACTTGTATTGGAATCTTTATCTTATTCATTTTGCTATTTCGACAATGTTTTTTTTGCGTTCTTTCCTAGAAAGAAGCATGAAATCATCGAGTGTGTCACTGCGCTTTACTGATCCTGCATAAGCGGGAAGTGCAGAGTTTTCTGTTAAAAAACTTATAAAAAATGCGAGTTTATCTTTAAGATCACCTCGTTTCACAATGCAGTCTATCATCCCTTTTTCCAATAAGAATTCCGATTTCTGTGCAGTATCGGGCAACTTTTGTCGAATGGTTTGTTCTACAACACGGGGACCAGCAAAACCGATAAGTGCATTGGGCTCTGCGATAATTAAATCGCCAAGAGAGGCAAAGGAAGCGGTGACGCCCCCTGTCGTTGGATTGGTAAGGACAGAAATATATAAAATACCGGAATTATGCAATTTTGCAAGAGCTGCAGAAGTTTTTGCCATTTGCATAAGGGAATAGATCGATTCTTGCATACGCGCACCACCTGATGAAGAGAAAAGTATCAAAGGCATCTTTTCTTTTATAGCATGTTCAATGAGCCGTGTGATCCGCTCACCGACAACAGAACCCATAGATCCGCCCATAAAACCAAAATCAAGAGCTCCTACAGCGGCTTTTTTTCCGTTGATTTTACAAGTTCCTGTTAGGATCGCTTCATCGTTTGCTGTCTTTTTTTGTGCTTTCGCAGTTCTTTCTTTATATGTTTCAGAATCTACAAAATTTAAAGGGTCAGCTGGCTTAATTGCGGCATAAAGCTCTTGAAATGTCTTTGGATCAGCAACGAGGTGTATCCTTTGTGCAGCGGATAATCTATAATGATGGTCACATTTAGGGCAACAATTATGGTTTTCTTGTAATTCATTAGCATGGATCATCTCTTCGCACTTTGTACATTTAATCCACCCACCAAATCCATCCGTTTTAGTCAATTTGGTTTTAATCTTAGGCTTATTCCATGTGAAGAGTCCTAAAAATCCTACCATATATCGTTCCCATATTAGTCATAACGATGATAGTAGATTAACAAATTTTTGCAAAGAGAACAACACCCAAAAGAAATTTAATGGAACTTTTTTGCAGTAATTATTATAAAACCGTTGAAAAACGAAGTGTACGATCTTTGTTGAAAACTCTAAGGCTTTTTTTGAAGAAGAATTTGAATAGCTTGTTCAACATGAGAAATTCCTTGAAGAAAAATTTGATCTGCTAATTTTTTGTGCACTTTTTTAATATTTTTTTTTGATAAAATACAGCGTTTAAATCCCATATTTATTCCCTCTTTTAAACGGCTTTCAATACGGGGGGTTGTACGCACCTCTCCTCCAAGCCCTACCTCTCCTATTACTATGGTGTCAGAAGAAATAGGACGGTTACAGTAAGAGGATGCAATGGCTAAAATCGTACCTAGATCGATCGCTGGCTCGGTAATCTTTATCCCTCCGACAACAGAAGCAAAGACATCAAGGGTATGCAGCTGATAACCCATTCGTTTTTCTAAAACGGCTAAAAGGAGAGTAAGACGTTTAGAATCAATCCCTGTTGAACGACGGGAAGGAGTAGCAAACGAAGAAGGGGCGACAAGAGCTTGTACTTCAACTAGCAAAGCACGTGTTCCCTCAACTGTGGGGATAATCACTGAACCGGAAGAACCTATTTGTCGCTCTTCAAGAAAAGCAAGAGAGGGATTAAGAATTTCTGTAAGCCCTCTTTCATCCATTTGAAATAGAGCGACATCATCAGTAGGACCAAATCGGTTTTTTATACCACGCATTAAACGATACCCATATTGACACTCTCCTGCAAATTCAAAAACAGTATCGACGATATGCTCTAAAACACGGGGTCCTGCAATATCACCTCCTTTAGTTACATGCCCAATTAAAAAAGTAGTAATGCCTGAACCTTTAGCAAGATGCATACACTCCATGGCAATTTCACGTACCTGAGTGACGGAACCCGGGGATGAAGAAAGCTCACTTTTGTAAACAATTTGTACTGAATCTATGATGAGAACATCGGGATGAATTTTTTCAATTTGTGCTTGAATATGTGAAAAAAGTGTTTCATTAAAGAGATAGATGCGATCACTTTGAATACCCAATCTTTTGGCGCGTAAAGAGGTTTGTTGTGCCGATTCTTCTCCACAAACGTATAAAATAGTAAGTCCCTGATCTGCAAGACGTTTAGACAATTGTAGCACCATAGTAGATTTTCCAATTCCAGGTTCTCCGCCAAGAAGATTGAGCGATCCTAATACAATGCCGCCACCCATAAGGCGATCAAATTCTTGATAACCAGTTTGCATACGCGTAAAATGGGTTGCATCGACCTCTTGAATAAGGGTAGGCTGCGCTATACCCAAATTTTTCGGTGCAAACCTCTTTTGCTCATCCTGCAATTGGGTTTCTTCTGTAAGAGTGTTCCAGCTTTTGCAAACATTGCAACTACCTGTCCATTTAAATTGTGTGTTACCGCAATCGCTACATACCCAATGAGTTTTTTGTTTTACCATAACTCTTTCCAAAATTTTATTAATGTAATCCTAGTCCGTAGATAGCGTTTTTGGCTGCCTGCTGCTCTCCCTTTTTTTTCGATGTACCCTCTCCCTTTCCTAGCAATTTTTTATCTATATACACTTCAAAAAAAAAAGTTTTTAAATGATCGGGCCCCTTTTCCTCTATCAATCTATATTCAGGTGGTTTGTGATATTTTTTTTGACAAAAATCTTGCAATTCCGCTTTCCAATTGCGCAGGGGGTTTGCAATGATTTGTAAAATATCTTCTTTAAAATGAGTAAAGAAAAAGGAACGACTTTTGTCAATGCCCCCATCGACATAAACTGCACCAATAATTGCTTCAAATAAATTTGCCCTCATGGTTGCTGTGCCCTTCCCTATATTCATCATCTCTCCCCTTCCTACTAGGAGAAATTGTTCTACATTAAGTTTTTGCAAATATTGAAAACAAGCATGGCTTTCCACTAAGCGATCTCGAAGGTAGGAGAGCTCTCCTTCTGCGTGATCGGGGAGGTGAGAATATAAAAAATCGCTTACCAAAAATCCTAAAATAGCATCACCCAAAAACTCCAGTCGTTCATTATGATTAGTAAAATTTCGATTTTCGTTACTAAACGAACAGTGGATAAATGCAAGCATTAGTAAAGACTTTTTTTTAAAAACATACCCTATGCGAGTTTCTATAATGGGTAAAGCTTTTTGAAGATCGGCATAAGTATTCATATTGCTAATTATCACATCGACATTATAATTGATTTAACAAAACCCTTGGGACATAAACAGACCATGCACTTTGCTATAGAACGACAACATCTCGAGTTTTTTCATCGAAATAAGTATATCGAATTTGAAAATTTATTAACACAAAAAGAAGTAAACATATTGACCCAAGAGCTCACTACGAATGGTTGTACATACGATATTTGGCGTAATAATCCCGTTATGAAAAATATCATCCTATGTCCAGGATTTGCTGAAATTGCCTTTAGCTTAACAAAGGTGCGTCCTATACGTATTGCTTTTGATCAAAGTTTTTTTTCCACTAAAAATCCTATTCCCTTTTTTCAACAGACGCTATCCCTTTATGATATAAGCTCTATCCAGGGAATCATATGTGGATGCATGCTTCATCTTTCCCCTTCATTTATAACACAACCATCGCATACAAGGAACAATTCCTCTGCACTTGTTCCCCTGACGCAAAAAGAGGGCAATGGTATATTTTTTGCCCCCAGCCTACCTCTCTCTTTTGATTACTTGATACACATACCTCATATAGTACAACTTTTGATTGTCTATGGTAGTGATAAAAGTGTATATATTTATCAAAAAACTCAACCACAAACACATGCTTTAAAAAAATTAGGCTATATATTTGGTGATCGATTGAAAGATTCAACGCACCCCATCCTGCTTAAAGAATTTTAAACAGGTTTTAAGCCCCTGAATAGTTACTTTGTTTTTTTATTAGAGCGTCCAACTGGCCTTTCCTTTATTGACAGAACCATCTTAACTGTGTGCCATATTCGCAGAGCTTCTTCTCACAAAACTTTGGCAGACTGATGGGAACTGATCAAGATGGTGACAATGCATGGTACGAAACGTAAGAAAATCCTTACGATCTTGCTTAGACCCTTCTCCTTTTTCTAACCATCGATCAAAATATCGTGTTCCGTTTTGGAGATTTCTTATAACAGAACCCTTGCCCACTAAAATAGCAAGTTGAACGAATAACTTCATTACATCTTCTTCGTCAAAATTAGGTGGAGATGAGGACTGAAAAATGGGTTGCCCACTTATGTGAAATAAAGATATATTATGTTCAGGAAAATCGTCTGCAACAAGCTCCTTGTACAAGAACTGTGCGTCTAATGGAGAAAGAAGCACAGCAAACCATTCCTTTTCTTCTGTTTGCCCCATAGCGACGTGCTCTATACTTTTGTAATCTGTGTGAGAAAAGAAGTTTAATTCCTTTTGTTGAATTTGGTGTGTTGTGTAAATGTTTTTATTAAATATGGATTCAAAGTTACGTGATGAAAAACATTTTTCCCGTCGGAGCACTTCAGACTTGAAAGGGCCGTGGGAATTGCTGTGTGTCCAATACATTCTTTTGTTGCACCGCATTCCTGTTTCATCAAAATGCAAAACCTGTGAGTTTATAAGGTGTTCTTTAAGACTGTTTTCAAATGTCTTCAACTTTTTAAAAAGTCTATGGTCAATATTTGTGCATGTCCCAGGAGAAATATCAATTCCAAAGATGTCTTTAAACATCTGGGATAATCTATCAAAAAGTAAAAAATGTTGATGAGAAAAATATGCAGAAAGTGCTTGTATTCGTTTGCCATATTGTGTATGCGCTGTAACACTTTCCGGGAAAATCCCTTTCGAAGTCTCTCCACAGCAGGGACATTTTTTTACTTCAATACGATGCTCTGTAACCTCTACCTTAGGTTCTGGCAAGTCGAAAACCTGGCGTTTTTCAATAGAAGTGCCTTCTTCATTTTT
>Ga0209568_1000444_pt1 | contig 14295 bp, 13 predicted proteins | sample WorMetOlspDAHAB2_FD_187406 | JGI IMG/M metagenome (GOLD analysis project Ga0209568, IMG submission 187406) | Marine gutless worms symbiont microbial communities from Max Planck institute for Marine Microbiology, Germany - Olavius sp. DAHAB.2... ...
GCGTGCCGTCCGGAACCAGGTGGTTACTCCGGCCCTGGAACGACTCGTGGAAGCGAATACCCTCCTTTCGGGCCTGGGCTTCGAGTCGTCGGGTCTGGCGGCAGCTCACGCGGTACATAACGGCTTGACCTTGGCCCCTGCGACGCACGGCTATTTTCACGGGGAGAAAGTCGCCTTCGGCATGCTCGTGCAATTGATTCTCGAGGGGCAGCCTCGATCCGTCCTACACCAGGTGCTTGCTTTTTCTACCGAGGTGGGCCTGCCCACCACTCTGGCAGAGGTTGGGCTGACACAGCCTTCCAGGGAGCTGCTGGAGCGAATCGCCAACCGGGCCACAGTTGAGGATGAAACGATCCACAACGAGCCTTTCGAGGTGACGCCCGACATGGTTGTCGATGCTATCCGAGCCGCCGATGACCTCGGACAATGTTGGGAAAAGCAGAATGAATTGAAAGCACCGATTCGAATCGACTGACTCGACAATGCCTTGTATGTAAGGGGATGGAGCGTCTGGTTCGTTCGGCTTTTTCTTGGTTGTCGTGCCGGAGCTAGTCTCTGTCCTCCTCGTCGCCAGGCTCGAGATCAAGCTCGGACCCTTTGATAACCGTGATAATCATCGGCTGCGACGGCACCGTGGCCCAGATCAAGGCCACGACCCAGCCGAGCACCGTCCAACCAACAACCAGATTGGCAAACAAGACAGGAAAGCGGTTGGGATGCCGCCGCTTGAGGGCAAAAATGGCGGGTATGAAGTAGATAACAAGCCCGAGCCCGAGGAGAAGGACGCCTCCTAGATTGGAGATGTAATCAGCGATCATGGCGATGAGAAGGCCGACGACAGCCCAGATACAGCTTTCCTTAGTTTCCGCAAGAAAAATTGCAGGAATTCTCAACGGAACTAAAGGGATTTAGGCGGACGAATCGATAATATCCTTCAGCCAAACTGAAGGACGTTCAGCTCCTTTTTTATGTACTCGCAAGATGTGCTCGAGTATCTCAGACTCTTCCAATCCATATCCCAAAAAGACAACCGTTTTTCTTTTGAACAGATTCCCTAGCAAGCGTTGAACCTTGGAATGATTATAGTGCTCAAGATATTTCTCTGTCGTGAAAACCATCGTTTTTGGATTGCTAATGCAGCCGTGCAAATGAATAACAGTACCTGGTTCGTCCAAAAGCTTAGCGCAGAACCTTTCCTTCTCTGACACGCGCTTGGGACTCGAAGGGGTTTCTGAACCATCCTCTGATCTAGAATACCGTGGTGACAAGAGTTCGTCGTAATGCATGCGCATCCAATGTCGTTTAGTGATTTGTAGATGCTATCTCCTTCCGTCTTGCCTCCAAGGTGCTGAGCTATGTCCAACTTAAATTTTTCTTCTTTTGCAATAAAATTCGCGATTGAAAGCTTTTTCTTTGGGTCTAGGAACTTCAGTTGTTCAATCTCCGAGTAATTTAGATATCCCTCCTTTCGTAAGTCTTCGAGGACACGATCCGCGAGACCAGACCACGATGGCCAGAGAGCTTCCGCCCACGCTGTGCTCCGCAGGTGAGCAAATTCATAATTGTTTCCAAGAAGTACGAAAACCCAGAGTGCGCGTCAGAGAAAAAATATTGTGGCATTGAACCCCCAGCGTTGTGCAAACATCTGGCACTTTACGATTCTGGCGTGTCCTTGAAGGCTTGTATATTTCCATCGTGACAACACATCGTTCGTTCTCGGCCATAGCATAGGCGATCAGGAACGGGTCACATCCGACCTACTCGATCTCGTTCCCTCCATAGCGCCGGATCACCCCCCTCGGAAGGCCCTCAGGGGCCTCTCTGTTCCTTACCGCCCCTTGTTAGAGAGCGTGGTCAGCCCTCAAATCGCCCGGGGCGAATGACACGTGACCAGGAACACGTCGAGCGGAGCAAGAGGCCACCCAGAGGTCGGGCTCAGCGGTGGCACACTTCACAAGCCACCGATCCAACCTTAGAGAGATGACACCAAAACAAGACGCACAAAAAAGAAAAAGCCCTGCGCCAACAGGCGCTTTCTCGGGGAAAGAGGCGTAGCACAGAGTAGCAACCGCGTTCAGCCTCTTGCCTTGTCGAAGGGCAAAAGAATGCTACAACCTGATTTCTGGGAAGTAAAGGAGGCCGCCCGAAAGTTGAACTCTGCGGCTGTCCGAGCCACAATTCGCTGATCCAATTAGAGAGCGGATACCAAAACAAGGCGCATAAAAAGAAAAAGCCCTGCGCTAACAGGGCTTTCTCAGGGAAAGAGGCATAACAAAACCTCTCGTCTTAGGCAGACGAGAAAATGCTACGGCCCCTTTCCCCCAAGTGCAAGTCCTTTTGCATCCCCGGGAGAGAACGTGGCAATCCCCTTTCAAAACCAGAACCCCACCCGCTGCAAGCATCCACCGAAGCAGCGGTCCTTCCACCATCTCCCAGACCGTGTGCTGCCCCAGGCGGCCCGCTGCTCACTACCCACTACAGCCCATACCTACGTCCCCCGGATCAACAGCGGCGGCAACTTCTGCGGCCACGATCCGCTCAAGCCACGCCTGGAGCTTGTGAAGCCAGCCAAGCAAGGGAAGGGCGGACTGCCTCGTATCCTGACCCTGGGTATGGAGCAACTGCGTGGCTTCTACGACGATCCCCGCAAGGTCTTACCCTCCCTCGATTTAGCCAATGGCAGTAGCCGGCGAATGCGCAACGAACGGCGCGAGGCAAGCGTCCTGGTGGGGCAAGCGCTCATCAAACGCATGGACCTGGCAACCTTGCGAGTCGGGGTTCCAACCCCGGAGGGGTTCCGGGGTGTAACCGAGACCGCTATCGCCCAGGATACCGGCTTATCCCTGAAGCGCGTGTCGCGCACCCTAGCCGACTTCAAGGCCGGGGGTTTGGTCACGGTAGCGGAAATCCGCAGGCGGGCGGCAAACGGCTCCTGGCGGGCCGTAGCGGCCATTAAAACAGTATCCGGTAGTGGTAAATTTTTAAATGGCTGGCGTGGACTTGTTCGACCCCCTCTCCCCGGCCCTCTCCCGGGGGGAGAGAGGGTGTAGCCTGGAGTGCGCCCTACCCATTGCCAGAGGCGATGTTTCCATTTATACCTTAACCATTACCCGAAATCCCAACCACCCTTGTGCGCCTGACTCTGAATCGGAAAGGTGGAATAGTAGATGCTTCTGTCCTTGAAGTAGTTCTGCTTTGCCTTCTGCATCTCGACGATGAATTTTTCACCTTGCTCGTTTTCACAATAGAGGTCGAAGATGGCTTTCCTGTCACCAAATGGTTCTTCCGAGCTGTTCCGGTGACAGGTAGGTAATCTCCTCGATTTTCCCCTCATCTCTACGCAGCAGCTCGTTGAGAAAGTCGATGAGGATGTCTTTATTCGGCTCGATGCCGAATAGCTTCTTGAAGCCAAAATCGGTAAAGGGATTGAGGTATTTGTCTTTCACGCGCATAGCTGGCTCCGATCTATTGAAATAGGGTTGGTTCCCGATTCGGCAAGGCACCAGCGGAGTAATCATTCAGGCCCCCACTGTTATTGCGACCTCCCCGGCACCGGATATCGGTACCCAGCCCTGACAGGGCGTGACATACCAGCCCAGGGCAATGCCCTGGGGAAAGAGGTGGAGGAAAGATAAGCCCTGAAGGGGCGTGACATCTCAGGCGTCAGTCCCATAGATACCGTTCGTCGTAGGCAACACCGTACTTCCGCGGCAGATTGCGCAGCTCGTCATCAAAGCTCCGCACTCGGTGGTGTTCCCGTTGGTTATTGGGTGGTGGGCGAGTTGAAAGTGGGAACCGATTCGATCCCCCCCTCCCCAACTCCTCTCCCGGCGGGAGAGGGGCTTTTTGTACCCACTTGAAAAGCTACCACTACCGGTCATTGATGTAATGTTGTCATCTCGCTTTTATGTGACGCCCTTTCAGGGCTCGGTTCTCTGCGCTGATGACCCAGGGCGTTGCCCTGGGCTGATCTGCTCGACCCTTTCGGGGTCACGGTAATGGTAAACGAGCCGCTTCGAGACAACCTGATGGGTTGCGGTCATCCCCGGCACTGGTGGATTCCGGCACTCCCTGCCGGAATGGCGGTTTAACTTAAATAATATTGGCTTGCGATCCGGCCCAGTGGCCACTCAGCGCCGGCTCGCCCCGCACCTATCGCCGAGAGAACCAGCGACACCAAGGTGCGCCCAAGCGATAGGTGCGGGGCAAGCCGGCGCCTACCTCCAAGTTGACATTTAGAGCAAACCCTAACCTCCGGGCTTGTCTCCTAATGGCGCAGGATTTTCATTATTAACAGTAACTTATAATTGTCATTTAAGAATAATAATCCTGTTAATCCCGGAAATCCTGTCCTATTAGCGGCTGGCACGACGATCATGTCAACCGCCCCTGATAACGGGTAAAATTCGATTGAGCTTCATACATGGGAGTCGAATCCTTGAGCCTTCCGACTACGGATCCGAGCCAATTGCGCATCCTTGCCGCCGTGCTGGCCATGCCGGAGGACGATGCCCTGGATGCCTTGCGGGACATGCGACCACAGGCCCCCTGGCTGGAGCCTTGCCTGCCGGAGCTGGAGCGGATATCCCTGGCGCACTGGCAGACCGAGTATACTCAACTGTTCATCAGCGCCTACCCCAAGCTGCCGTGTCCCCCCTACGAATCCGCTTACCGCCAGGGGACCATGGACGGCATCTCGGCGCGCGAGTTGGCGGACCTCTACCACCGCGCCGGACTCCAGGCCGTGGATGTACCGGCGGATTACCTGGGTACCATGCTCGAGTGCGCGGCCTATCTCAAGGAGACCGGTCGGGATGACCTGCTCGGGGAGCTGACGGAGGAGCATCTGGCATTCTGGGTCCCGCGCTTCGCCCGGGATCTTGCGGACCATGCCGGGCTCGATCTCTACCGCGCCCTGGGCCGGCAGATCGGGGCCCTGATTCCGGAGTCCCCGGACCATGAGTGACCGGAGCTGGCAGTGCCTGCCTCCTGAGCTGGCGGCGGACGATGCCCTGGAGCAGGCCGTGCTCGCGGTCCATAACGACATCTTGCGGGAGCAGCTGGCGGGAGACCCCATGCTGCAGCTCGCCTTGCCCGTGGAGGTTCGGGCCTTGCGCCGGATCGAGTCCTGGCGCGTCCTGCTGCTGCTCACGCCCTGGATGCTCGCCCGGCTGCTGTTCCCGGACGCGCCGCCCGAGCCGGAGATTCCGCCCGACTGGTCCGCTCAGGCGCGGCGCGATGCCCCCTATCTGGTCCTGGGTCCGCAGCTGCGCTTCGACCTGCTGGACCAGCCCCAACAGGCCCACCTCAACTATCATCACCGACTCGGCCACTACCTGCTCCAACCCATCTGCCTGGACATGGGTCCATACGAGACCGCGGATGCGGTTTTCACGGCCTGGAGCCAGGTCATCCATACCCGCGACGAGAACATGGCTCAGGCCAGGCGCGATTGTCCCCTGCAGAAGGAGATCTCACGCCGGGAGCTGTTTCGGCGGTTCACGAGTCCCGGGGATGGGACAGGCTGAAAGGGCCTTCTTTTTTTGCCGCAAATGAACGCGAATAGGTAATGGTTAAGGTATAAATGGAAACATCGCCTCTGGCAATGGGTAGGGCGCGCTACAGGCTACACCCCCTCTCCCCCCGGGAAAGGGCCGGGGAGAGGGGATCGAACAAGTCCACGCCAGCCATTTAAAAATTTACCACTACCCGCGAATAAACGTAAATAAACGCAAATCGGTTGCAACCGGTCCGCCATCATCGACGATTCTTGAGCCATTTGCGTGCATTTGCGTTTATTTGCGGCTAATTCTTCCGCTACCGGAGTCGATTCCATGTCTCTGCAACCCAAGCCTTTTCTGAGTCTCGATGATTGGCTGGCAGGCGAGCGCACCGCTCTCGGAGGGCGCAGCGAGTATTTCAATGGCGAGGTCTTCGCCATGGCCGGTGCGAACCTGGAGCACAATGCCATCGTCGTGAACATCAGTAGGGAGCTGAGCATCCAGTTCAAGGGACGCCCCTGCCAGGTCTATGCCAACGACCTGAAGGTCCTCATCCGCTCCGCCAACGCGGGCACGTATCCGGATCTGGTTGCCTACTGCGGAGAGCCGGAGCTCCTGGACGGGCACCGGGATGTCCTGCTCAACCCCAGCCTGATCGTCGAGGTCCTCTCCGCTTCCACGGAGGCCTATGATCGAGAAGGCAAGTTCACCCTGTACCGCCAGCTCCCGAGCCTGCGGGAGTATCTGCTGGTCTCCCAGGATCGGGTCCGGGTAGAGCACTACCGGCGCGGCGCGGATGACCGCTGGACCCTGACGGACTACGCTGGGCTCGAAGACCAAGTCCCCCTGGAGAGCCTGGATTGCACCCTGGCGCTGCCGAGATTTACGACAAGGTCGAGCTCGCTACGGGCACGTTTTGAATCCGCAGATTTCGCGGATTACACATCTAGGAGAGTGCAAGTATCCATGTCCCTGCAACCCAAGCCTTTTTTGAGTCTGGACGATTGGTTGGAAGGCGAGCGCGCCGCGCTCGAAGGGCGTAGCGAGTACCTCGATGGTGAGGTCTTCGCCATGACCGGTGCGAGCTTCAAACACAACATCATTGTCATGAACATCGGCAGTGAGCTGCGTGCTCAAATGAAGGGACGCCCCTGCCAGGTCTATGCCAACGACATGAAGGTCCTTATCCGCTCCGCCAACGCGGGCAAGTATCCGGACCTGGTCGCCCATTGCGGAGAACCGGATCCCCTGGACGACCGCCAGGATGTATTGCTCAACCCCAGCCTGATCGTCGAGGTCCTCTCCGCTTCCACGGAGGCCTACGATCGGGAAGGCAAGTTCGCCCTCTACCGCCGGCTCCCGACCCTGCGGGAGTATCTGCTGGTCTCCCAGGATCGGGTCCGGGTAGAGCACTACCGGCGCGGCGCGGATGACCGCTGGACCCTGACGGACTACGCTGGGCTCGAAGACCAAGTCCCCCTGGAGAGCCTGGATTGCACCTTGGCATTGGCCGAGGTCTACGACAAGGTCGAGTTTGTGAATGCTGAGTGATGAATGCGGAATGATGAGTGGCAAGTTGCTCCGTATTCATCACTCATCACTAACCACTGCCGGAGATGATTGACCCGCGTCACCCCGGAACCCCCGCGGGCGCACCGTCCGAACGCCTCGCCGGCGCCGTCGAGCGAGTCACCTTCCACAGTGAGGAGAGCGGCTTCTGCGTGCTGCGCGTCAAGATACGCGGGCAGCGGGAGCCGGTGACCGTGGTCGGCTCGGCGGCCACCGTCACCGCGGGCGAGTACATCGAGTGCGACGGCGCCTGGGTCAACGACCGGCGCCACGGGCTCCAGTTCAAGGCCCTGCATCTGCGGATGATTCCACCCAGCACCCTGGAGGGCATCGAGAAATACCTGGGGTCGGGCATGGTCAAGGGCATCGGTCCTCACTTCGCCCGCAAGCTGGTAGGGGCCTTCGGCGAACGGGTGTTCGATGTCATCGAGGACAGCCCGGACCGGCTGCTCACGCTCGAAGGCATCGGCCCCAAGCGCAAGGAACGGGTAACCCGGGCCTGGGCCGAGCAGAAGGTGATTCGGGAGATCATGGTCTTCCTGCAGTCCCATGGGGTCGGCACGGCGCGGGCCGTGCGCATTTATAAAACCTATGGGGACGCATCGGTCGAGAAGGTCCGCAACAACCCCTACCGGCTGGCGCTCGACATCCGCGGTATCGGCTTCAAGACCGCCGACGCCATCGCCCACCGGCTCGGCATCCCCCACGACTCGCTCATCCGCGCCCAGGCCGGGGTGCGCCATGTGCTGCAGGAGATCGCCGCGGACGGTCACTGCGCCGCCTACCGGGAGCAGCTGGCCGAATCGGCCTGCAAGCTGCTGGAGATTCCCGCCGCCATCATCGAGCAGGCCATCGCCGCGGAGCTGGCGGCGGAGAACCTGGTCGCCGAGGAGATCGAGGGGCGGCCTGCGCTGTTGCTTACTCCCCTGCAGCGGGCCGAGTGGGGCATTGCCATGAGCCTCCGGCGTCTGCAGCGCGACCCGCCGGGCTGGGGTCGGATCGATCCTCGGGGCGCCATCCCCCGGATGGAACGGCAGACGGGATTGGCGCTGTCCGACTCCCAACGCGCCGCCGTGGCCGCCGCGATCGGGGGTAAGGTCACCATCATCACCGGCGGACCCGGCGTCGGCAAGACTACGGTGGTCGACGGCATCCTGCACATTCTGGGGGCACAGGGGATTGCGGTACGCCTGTGCGCGCCGACCGGGCGGGCGGCCAAGCGGCTGGCGGAGTCCACCGGCACCGAGGCCAAGACCATCCATCGGCTGCTGGAGTTCGATCCCCGGATCATGGGTTTCAGACGGGACCAGTACATGCCCCTGACGGCCGACCTGGTGGTGGTCGACGAGGTCTCCATGGTAGATCTGGTCCTGATGAACCAGCTCCTGCGGGCGATCCCCAACCAGGCGGCGGTGTTGCTGGTGGGCGACGTGGATCAGCTCCCTTCCGTGGGGCCGGGATCGGTGCTGGCGGACCTGATCGACTCAGGTACGGTACCCACGGTCCGACTGACGGAGATCTTCCGCCAGGCGGCCCGATCCCGGATCGTCGTCAACGCCCATCGGATCAACCAGGGCCACCTGCCCGAACGCCCGGACCGCCGGGGAGCGGACAGCGATTTCTATCGCATCGATTGCGAAACCCCGGAGCTCATCCACGACCGCTTATTGCAGGTGACCATCGAACGGATTCCCAAGCGTTTCGGCCTGGACCCCGTCGCCGACATTCAGGTCCTGACCCCCATGAACCAGGGTGGTCTGGGCGCCCGCTCCCTCAACCTGGAGCTGCAGCAACGCCTGAACGCCGATGCCTATCCCAGGATCACCCGTTTCGGTTGGACCTACGCGCCGGGAGACAAGGTCATCCAGACGGTCAACAACTACGACAAGGAGGTTTTTAACGGCGACATCGGCCGTATCCGGCGGATCGACGAGGAAGAGGGGCTGGTGACGGTCGAGTACGACGGCCGCCGGGTGGAGTACGAGCTGGGTGAGCTGGACGAAATCTCGCTGGCCTACGCCACCACGGTGCACAAGAGCCAGGGCTCGGAGTATCCGGCGGTGGTCATCCCCCTGGCGACCCAACACTACACGCTCCTGGAGCGCAACCTGCTCTACACGGCGGTGACCCGCGGCAAACGGTTAGTCGTCCTGATCGCCCAGCCCAGGGCCTTGGGGCTGGCGATTAAACGCAAGGTATCTGTCAAGCGTCTGACCAGGTTGCGCCAGCGGTTGCGGACACCAAGGTAGTCAACGCCGGCAGGCCCGTATATGGGCGACGAATCGCTCGGTCCAGGCATTGCCTCCTACGGTGCGCAGGTGGCTGTAGGCGGCCACCAGGTTTTTGTGGACGATCGCGTCGTGCCTGCCGTCGATTCCCTTGCCGCGCAAGACCTGGTAGCCGAAGGTCCAGGCGGGGTCCGGATTCGGGATGGCCGAATGATGAAACTCGTGGGCCCTGATCTCAATCGGCCTCTCATGCGGCCCTGGTGGTGCTTCCGGGACCCTCGGCCAGGGAAAGGCCGGGGTCTCGCGCAAGCGGACGTAACCCCGCCCCTGAGGCCGTTCATACATGGCGACATCCGCATTCAGGACCCCACACATGGCGCCGCGTTGGTCGCCCCACTGCAGCTCGCGGCACAGGTACATGAGGCCGCCGCATTCGGCGTAAACCACGCCCCCGGATGCCACGAAGTCACGGACCGCCGCGCGCATGGAGCGGTTCTCGGCGAGCTCGCGCAGACGAAATTCCGGAAAACCGCCGCCGATGAATAACCCGTCCGTGTCCGGCAGGTCCGCGTCCCACACCGGACTGAAGTCCACCAGCTCCGCGCCGGCCCGCGCCAGGGCGGCGAGGTCGTCCGGGTAATAGAAGCCGAAGGCGGCATCCCGCGCGACGGCGATGCGCACCGGCTCCCGCGTCGCCGCGGCCGGCCGGTGTGCGGTCGGGGTCGCCGGCGGCGACGGGGCCGAGCGGGCGATTGCCAGTATTCCGGGGACGTCCAGCTGTCCCGCGACCTGGGCGCGGATGCGCTCGATCCGCTCTTCCGCCTCCTCCGTTTCGTTGCTCGGCATCAGGCCCAGATGGCGCTCGCTGATCCGCAGCTCCAGCGTTCGATGCAGCGCGCCCAACAACGGCAGGTCGGTATAGTGCTCCAGCACGCGGCGCAGATTGGTCTCATGACGTGAGCCGCCGACCTTGTTGGCGATGACGCCGGCGATGTTCAGCGCCGGATCGAAGGCCGCATAGCCGAGCAACAAGGGCACGATTCCCCGCCCCATACCCTGGACATCCAGTACCAGGATCACGGGCGCACGCAACAGCTTCGCCAGCTCGGCGTTGCTGTTACTGCCGTGCAAATCAACGGCGTCGAACAGGCCGACATTGCCCTCGATGAGTCCCACATCCACGTCGATCAGACCGCGCGCAAACCCGCCGCTGATCTCCTCCCGGTCCATGGTGTGAAAATCCAGGTTGAGGCAGGCACGGCCGGACGCCTGACCGAGCCAGAGGGGATCGATGTAATCGGGTCCCTTCTTGAAAGGCCGGACGGATACGCCGAGCCGCACCAGCTCGCGGCACAAGCCGATGGAAACCGTGGTCTTACCCGATGATTTGTGGGCGGCGGAGATGTAGAGATGGGCCATGGCGCAGTGGGAAAACTATCGAGGCTTCGCCTCGGACCGACGAGTCAAGATGAGGCGCACCAGGGACCCGTCCGCCGACAGGCAGGCGGTGCGCCGTGCCCAACAATTCAGGGGGCAGTTTTCAGTTGTCAGGGGGCAGTTTTCAGGGGTAGACAACTGATACTACCTGCCCCCTGATAACTGACAACTGTCCCCTTGGGAGTGCATAAACCTGACTCTTTTGTAAAGATTCGGGTCCCTCAAGGAATCCCAGGTGGGTGCAGCCCACCCTACGATTGCGTCGTTGATGAGAATACGGTCATTTCGGTGAGCGCAGCCCACCCATAGGTGCTGGGTCAGGTGCTTTTCCCGACCGCCTCGATGCCCTTGTGGGGGATGAAGATACCGCAACCCATCTTGCCGTGAGGACCGAGCCCCTGCTGTTGGAGGCGGACCGATTCCGCCGGCGACAGGTCCGACAGCATGAGGCTGCGCGTGCGGAGCAGGCCGCGCGGCGTGGTCAGCAGGGTCATCTTGCCGCACAGGGCCTTGCGGACGCGGATACCCCGGTCGCTCAATGTCCGCGCCGCCCAGTCGAGGAAGCCTTCCTCGGCGGCGTCCGGGACACCTGCCACATAGCGCGCGAGGAGCGTGGTTTCCTTGCTCAGCCGGCGGATCTTGCCGGGGCCGACGGTCAGTGGACAGCCGGCTACATCCAGGGTCTTACCCTCGAGGTCCTCCATGAGTGTCGCCGTGTGTTGTCCGGGCACCCGGATGGTGAGCCTGGTGCGCCTGGACAGGATCAGGTGTTGGTCCGTGCCGTGGTCGGGTCGCCCCCAGCCGTTCTGGGAGCCCGCCACGTGGACCGTGTGGACCGCAACGCCGGAAGCGTCCTCCGCGATCCAGGGTGCGGTCCGCTGCAGCGCGGCGGACAGGGCGTAGGCATGGTCTACGGGCAGGCGTTTGCAGACCACGGAGAACAGGACATCGACGATGTCGTCCGGGACCTGGAATGGGGTCTCGCGATTGTCTTCTTGCCAGAACATGTTCGAATTGTATACGACTCTTACTCTACCGGTATTTCCTATCGCCGGGGCCCGATTCGGCCGCGTTGCTTTGTCGCCGCACGCTGCAACAATCCGGAATCCATATGGAACCGGAGCCTATTAGTGTATCCTTATGTATTGGCGATACTTCGAAGCAGGGTGTAATTCCATGGTAGGTGATCTCAGCCCCCCGATAAACCCCGGCCTGCGGACTCCGGACGCACAGGCTCCGCCCATCGACCTGTTCGCCGACGATGGCGACATCGAACGCGCCTCCCGCTCGCTCAAGGCGATCTCGCACCCGCTGCGGTTGAAGATCCTGTGCACCCTCGGCGATCAGGAGGTCAGCGTACAGGGGATCGTGGATTATGTCGGCACCTCCCAGAGCAACATCTCCCAACACCTGGCCATCCTACGCGACAAGGGGATTCTGGCCTCACGCAAGGACGCCAACCGGGTGTACTACCGGGTGAGCGATATGCGCACCTTACAGCTGGTCGGCATGATGCGGGAGATATTCTGCCACCACTCGAGGGTCTGAGAGCAAGCGAGTGCGGACGCCATGAACAGTCTTTGGAGAAGCTTCCTCGAATCCCGTTCCGCGCGCATCGACGACGCGGGCAGGGCGCGTTTCCCGGATGCCCCCGCGGAAGCCGACTGCGCCCTGACGGCGCTTTCCTCCCTGGGGCTGATCGCCGTTGCCGGGCCGGAAGCGGAGCCTTTTCTCCAGGGCCAGGTCACGAATGACGTGCCCCGACTCTCCACTGTCGTCAGCCAGCTCGGGAGCCATTGTAGTCCCAAGGGACGGATGCTGGCCGGCTTTCGCGCTTTTAAGCGCGACGAGGTCATCTATCTGCAGCTTCCGCACACCCAGGTGGCAACCCTGACCCAGCGGTTGCGCATGTACCTGCTGCGGGCCAAGGCGACCATCGAGGACGCGAGCGAGCGGTTCATCGCCATCGCCGTCGCCGGCACCTGCGCGCCGTCCCTGCTGGCGTCCCGCCTCGAAACGGTCCCGACCCAGGAGAACGAGGTGACCCACGCGGGTGAGCTGACCACCATTCGCATCCCCGGACCTACACCCAGATTCCAGCTGCTGGGTCCTGTCTCCGCCCTGGAAGGTCTATGGGATGATCTGACAGCAGCCGCAACCGTCGTCAACGACGAGTTCTGGTCGCTGCTCGACATCCGGGCCGGGATCCCGGTCGTTTACCGGCAGACCAGTGACGCCTTCGTGCCTCAGATGGTCAACCTGCAGCTGCTCGATGGCGTGAGCTTCAAGAAGGGGTGTTATACGGGCCAGGAAGTGGTCGCGCGCATGCAGTATCTGGGCAAGCTCAAGCGCCGCATGTATCTGGCGCGGGTCGGCACGGACAACCCACCCGCGCCGGGCGACGCGCTCCAGGCCGCGGACGGCCGCTCCGAGCAGGCCGTGGGTCGGGTAGTGGACGCATGCAGCAACGGCGAGGGCGACTACGAGCTCCTGGCGGTGGTGGAGATCCAGGCCGCGGAGCGCGGGGAGGTACGGCTCGGTAGCCCCGATGGTCCCTTGCTCTCCCTGCGTGATCCCCCTTACGGCTTTCCCGCGCAGGATTGACCACAGGATCACCATGGTAGATTCGGATGAGATCGACCGCATTATCCGGGGCTCGATACTCGACAAGCATTTTTCCTGAAGTGACAACCGGAGGCAACGACGATGGCGATCGATGTTCCCTTGGACGGCGAAGGATTCCTGGTCAACCGCGAGGATTGGAGCGAGGAAATCGCAAAGGAGCTGGCGACCGCGGATGCGTTCGAGATGACCGAACAGGTCATGGGCTATATCCGCGAGGCGCGGGCCATGTACGACGAGAATGGCGTCGTCCCGCCCATCCGCAAATTCGCCAAGGAGGTCAAGGTTTCCACCAAAGACCTGTACGCTACCTTCAAGAAAGGCCCCATGAAGCTCATCTGCAAGTGGGGCGGACTACCCAAGCCTACCGGTTGCGTCTAGGTAGTGTTGACATCGAGTAGGATGGGCAAAGCAAGCGCCCGGCAGGTTGGGCTCAAGGCTGTGGTCATTCCGTGCAGCTTCCTGAACCGCGACGGCCTGGGAGGATGCACGGCGCACCGCGTGCCCATCGCTATTTGGAGTGCGGCGGCAACCTTTACTCCGGTATCGACAGAAGCCCACGGGACCTGTGTAACCGAGGTATCGCCATGGGCTACCTGCCCGCCGCCGCTTTGGATTGGGCGCGGCATCCATTCCGAACCAAGGCATTGCAGCCAGGGGCAAGCGCCGTCGTCGCGGCGCGTATAAAACCCAACGCCCAAGGTTCCGGCAAGCGCCGCGAGAATCCCCCGTTACTGAGGTTCGATGGAGCTGCGCCGCTTTGCCGGCGCACTCCAAAACAGTCCGGAATCCATAAAGAGCCAAAGAAATTCCTGATTAGCAATGAGATTCAGCCATCCGAATCCAGCCTTCCGGGCGTGGGCCACAGGCCACCGCAGCCACCAAGAGTCGGTTGGGCAGCGCGCGCAGATCAAAGCGCCGACTGAAGCGATAGGCGA
>Ga0209568_1000445_pt1 | contig 14289 bp, 11 predicted proteins | sample WorMetOlspDAHAB2_FD_187406 | JGI IMG/M metagenome (GOLD analysis project Ga0209568, IMG submission 187406) | Marine gutless worms symbiont microbial communities from Max Planck institute for Marine Microbiology, Germany - Olavius sp. DAHAB.2... ...
TACGTCACCAGACTGCATCGACTCCAGCCCAGTTACACCAGGTTCTGGTTGTTGTGGTTCTTGCGACTGCAACGACTCCAGCTCAGCTACGTCACCAGACTGCATCGACTCCAGCCCAGTTACACCAGGTTCTGGTTGTTGTGGTTCTTGCGACTGCAACGACTCCAGCTCAGCTACGTCACCAGACTGCATCGACTCCAGCCCAGTTACACCAAGTTCTGGTTGTAAACCTGAAATCAGAAAAAAGGAAGTTCTATAGATCATAAACTGTACTCAACGACAAACCAGAAATACAAGAAATACTTTCACCATCAGCCAGAAATGTGACCAGAAAACAAAGGAGGTGATATCAATATGCTGTACAATCCAAACATTATAGGTAACTGTAGCACTCAAAATACATGTAACACTACAACGATTTCAAAGCACAGTGGCTCGTATCCTAGCTACAATCACAATTTTGGTTACACCTAACGTGAACAGAAATAAAAGCCATATATACAAGAAAATTAACTCTTGAGCTTCAGGTCTGCAATCTGCATTACTAGTACGCATTAATATTAGCGTCATTCGTCTAGCCATGGCCATGAGGAAAACATCAAGAAAAGGTACAGTCTGCAAAATTGCGACAAACAGCTGTTTAAATTCATTCACTTTGATATTGAATCTAAGTACCACCATCTTACAGTTAATTTGCTATAACAAGTGCAAAAAATCAAGTAAATACCTGTAACTGTTAAAATATAATGCGACAAAAACGAATAAAGGAGTGTTTCATGTCAAACTGGGATAGCTGGTACATACCAGTTACTAGCCACATTTGGAGTTTGTTGAAGCAATAATCCCTTGGTTCATGTTTGGACCCCCTTCCTGTCACCATGCAGTTAGTGCACGGTAGAGCTCATGGTAATCCAAGTCCATATTTTTGTTTTATGGGCATGATATCTGCACCCCATATTCAACAACTATGTACCAAAGCATGTCACAAATTATCTTGATAATTACGTAGATTATAGCCGACACATTGATCATCATACACGCTGTCATCAATCACATTATCTGGCACACGAGAATGACTGTGGTAACTGTCACTGTCATCGTCGCCATCATCCTGCATGACAATCAACAGCAATTAACATTGACGACAGTTTTAAAAATATTCCACGAAAGCAGACTAGAGGGCACATAAAAAAGTTTCTAAAATTAATTTGGACATGTCTGACATAGTATATCACACCATGCTGATCCATCAGTCAGCTTTGGCAGAGGCATATGGTGGTAATATTTCTGAAAGTGTCATTCAACTGTCGACCTTTTGTTTGTTTTCATATGCAAACCAATAATTGGTAGCACTGGGGATTGAATAATAAAAATCTGAGCTGTGACTTCTTGAGCTCTGATCTCAAAACCACAGTCTTTGTATAATATCAACATCTTTTCTATCACTATGCAAATTTCAACAGATCTCTACAACAATCACTGATACACTGTGATTGGAGAAAACAAACAACAAATTTAGTATCTCTCTCCAATACCGTTCGAAAATACACATTCAAACAAAATACCAACCGAGCCTTTAAGCCAATCTTGAACAGCATGCCAGCTGTGCAAAAGCATCTCTTTCTGCTGCTTCTTAAGAGCCGCGTTCAACATCAGCTGTCCCCGTGAGAGTGGCACTGAGACACAACACACACATTACCAGAAATCAGTCATGCCTATGACTGAATTATGTGCAGACTGTACAAAGCAATTACTCAAACAACACCACTAAGAGACTGCAAGTGTGCAAGTGGTCAACTAGACTATGTAACACGCACAGTGGTGGATGGTTATAACAGTAAAGTTTTTCAATCCAAATGCAACACTACAAATTACAAAACAAACTTTTGAACTTTAAAAGCACTGCAACTAAAAAGCTAGAAACCTGAAGCTTTAGGCAAGAGCTCCTACCTTCGCCACCAATGAGTATATGAATCATATCTATACCACTGCAGTGTTGGTATAGATAGGTGGATGACAAACATAGTAAGCTGGGCAACACCTATGTGGAAGAATTCCTGAATAAGGTCGCCCCTAACATAAAGTTTACGACAGAAAGTGAAGTACATGAAGCTTTAGCCTTTGATACTTCTACAGTACAATAAGAAGATGGGACGCTACGGGTCAAGGTATACGGACCCAATGACCCATACCTTCACTGGAAGTCAAACCACCCGGTTCAACACAAGGCGAGTGTAGTACGTGCTCTACATCATCAGGCGAGGTCAGTGATCACCAATGTGGAAGACCAGTTGGAAGAATGTCAGTACTTGGACATGGCCTTAGAAAAGTGTGGCTATCCGAAATGACACTGTCGAAGGCTGCGCTGTCTGTCGCGGGTCGAAAAATCGAATTTCCCTATACTTGGCCAATCGCTTATACAACTGCCTGTACTATCGTACAAGCTGTGATTACAAATGTAAAAAGAATTACTGACATCATCACATTGATAAGAACACCAAAGAAATATGCAGCATAGAAATAAAAACAACAAATTAGACCGTTGCTTCCATGTCATTGTGTAACAGTTCATCGCGGTCCATCACTGTTTCTCGGACATCTGACCGCAAAAGTTGACATAAAGTGAAAACCATCCTTAAATAGAAGCTATGGAAGAAAGGATTCTTATCAAATGAGTTTTAACATGATACACTACACTCATTGAGAGATGTTAAGAACAAGGTGAGAAGGGCCAGAGGTCATAAAGCAGTCATCTGATGTTAACATAAGTAAGAGATACGAAGAGAAGGCGAAATCTTGTTCCACAAGTGAGGCACTGAGTGTTGAAAAGAGCGACTGGTGATGTGGAAGCTACAGTAACTGGTGGATAAAGCGCTATGATGAAAGACAAACAGCGATTGGATCAAAATGGCTAGGTGGTACGTTAAGCTGTTTGTATAGAAAACGTTCTGAAAACTTAAGGTAGTGCAGAGAACTAAATATCTGGCAAGTTCACAACTCCAACTACAAGACGACTAGAGGGCAGAGACAAGTTGCAAATGATTCAGCAGAGTTCTAAAAAGACCTCAAAATAAACAACTTATGTGCCAGTGGAGCGAGCTGCAAAATGTCAATTCAAGGCGGTGGACGTTAAAAGTGATGTAATTATACTTACACTGAAAAGTCACGTAATTACACACTTATTTCAGTTAAAACACACTAATCAGTGAACCACAACTGTTACACTAACGTAGCCACCACTGTGAGAAAACAGCTTAAATGAAAAATGTCCAAAACAACTAAAATATAAATGATCACCAACCCTCTACAACAATTAGTACAATCTGCGACACATAAAGTGACCTTATCTACAATAAAAATGCCAAAAAATTAATTACCAAGACTGTCCGCAATCTTTGCATCAGTAGATGGTAATGACTTGTAGATATTTGTTGAAGTGTTTGCCAACAACGACTCCTAAAAACATTAAAATAAAAGTCATAACCTCCACTGGTACTTATTCTGACTTAACACATAACACTACTCATGTAGTATAAATACTACACTGCATACAGTATATAACTGTAGTGTTTGAAAGAAACGCACTTACCATGTTTGGTATTATAAGTCTTCCTGTAGCATATGTACTGCCGCAATCACCTGTCAACAATAATTCCAGCACACTAGCAATCAAAACTTCCTAAAGTTACACAAAACTCACAGGCATGATTCATCCAATAGAGTAACAAAGTTCACCAAACAAGTTCATAGCAAACAAAACATTCGCTCCTATGATGAGTTAGTCCATAATCATACAGAAACACACGAATAGGTAAATATCAAATGAAAAATGCCTAGAATTACTGTAAACAGATGCTCAAGGGTGCAACCCTACTAAAATTCATTAGGTTGCTAACAGAAAAGAAACCAACTACAGTACACTGATCAATCAAGTAAAGTGCTTGTCCTCACCATGAGTGCTGCTGGATACTCTATCACAATCGTTCCACAGCGTGCATTCGGATGCATCAAAAGCACTAGAGTGAATGCTAATACACTACAATACACGGCACATACGTGATTATAAAATAACTCCCTGTAAATTTTTTATATCCAACGATATATTTAAGACACATCCCAAAACAGCAAAAATGATGAACGCCAGTCACTTGAGCAGCAGTAGAAACATCAAATTGTGGCACGCACAAATTCTACTTTGGATGTAAAGTGTGATGACGTGACTACACTGAGAAGTCAGAAACAAATTCTTTTTCAGAAAAAAAGTGGCCATCATACTGAGCACAGGTAAATACAAAAACAATCAATTACGAGACCAAAAAAAACACATAACACAGATAGTAAATTAATGCAGGTGTATTATCGCAATCTTATCACATTATCTGATGAACTAAGGTGGCAAAAGAAGTTAGGTGAAAGATTGCATGCACACCAAAACACAATAACTGGTCGCATTAGGCAAAAGACTATATTAATCAGCACTAAGTCACTAAGTCCAACTGTATGAATCTTTTAGGGTATTTCAATAGATCATCGTGTGCAATAGCAGGAGTTTACAATGAAACCTTTACACGTCATACACGGACTATAACTTTGTGCTGGGCTACTTATATTTTTTAAATGCATTGCTGTTAAAAATTGTACCCAAAATTAAATATTTAATGTGTTAGCTCAGTTAGCTGCATCTTAAGGCCAACCTATCTGGAGTCCTATTAAAATGCATTGATGATTATGATAAATTACACAACTGCTTGTTTATGTACACACATTCAGACTCAGCAGATATACACGTATACTACATAATACATGCGAACGAGAATTAGTTTGCAGACTAACCACATTAGAACTGTGATCCTGATCAACGCCTTCCATAGCCATCATGTTAACCTGACCACTCGCATACCCCGGCTGAGTATCTAGAATTCGTTGCAGCCCTTCCTGATCAACAGTTTCAAAAGTGCCGGTAGCCTGTCCTTCACGTCCACTCTCCTCCACATGACAGTTGCCCATCACACTACTAGCGTTATCTTCTCTATGAATGTATGTCTGATGTTGGATTACTACAGACACACAAAACAACAAATACATCAATGCATTTGAAGGTTGTCTGAAGAGCGTGTCGCATTATAGCTTAAAATAACCTGCCACATTGGCTCATCATAAAGTAAGTAAAGGGACGTTTCTACAGCAGTTTTGTGCACTTGCCACCACTTCGTCCAGTACAGGTACAGCAGTTGAATCACTGAGCTTATGCACAATATTATACACCTGTGTCATATATGTCTCTGCTGTTGGTGGTTCAGCATAACACAAATCTCCTGTGAGCAAGATGGGATTCGATGGCAGGGTGTCGACGGGTATGCCTCCACTGCCACATTTATACTGACACTGAATCATACTCTGGAATTCAGGTTAAAAACACCCCGACACTCCTTGCTATTGGCTATTTGAACCAACTATTTGGACACGACGATGTCGCCGTAACCTTGACATTTTTACCCCCCCCCCAAATCTAACCAGAACTGTTATTACACTCAACTGCACCTGAGTCAACACCTGCTGGAACATCTCTGATGCTACTCGGTGAATCACTGGACGGCATCTCCATAGCGACTGCAGGCACATACATACAGAATTATTACAATTATGTAGGTAAGCACAAATTTTATCGATAAGGTGCAAACTGAACGACTTTGTACAAACAATTACTTTAAAGCACTGCTGTTTTAAATATTCATGAGTAGTAATGGTGGCTATTTTAATTCAAGTCAATATGCAATGACAAACAATTCTGATGATTCAAAGCAGCAACCATTGTCTGTTTTTGTAGATATGCATAGAGCAGGAGCTGTATCCATACCACTGACCCAAACAAATGAATAACTGTGCTAAGGCACAAGTACAAGGGGATTTCAGGTTTTTCATACACTAAGCTCCGTACATAATGTCTAGCATGATTTTTGGTACCAGTCTCAAATGCTTAAATTAAATATGGTGCATGTTTGAAGCAGATGTAAAATTATACAAGTCGTGGCATAGATTTATGACATTACTGCTGAATGTAACATTTAATGCAATGGTTGACCCTTACACTTGAATTCATTTTTAGTCTACATTTTCTAACCAATACTGAGCTATTCAACATATAACATATAGCATGGCCATCCAAAATGCCCACATTATATACACTCATCTGTCTGAACTCAATACTGGAAATTAATCGTAAAACTTCTTTGTCTTAAGACTGAATATGCAAGCATACTAGCACTTTATAGCAAACGCCTGTTTTGTTACAAGTTTAGTTTTATGGATATACATAAATTATGAATGTGATAGGTAGCCAAATAGACAGGGAAAATGCCAAAGTAGAAATGCTGACACACACAGATGTATGTGCATACTTCTGCCAGCCTAGTTGATGCCTATGCCACAATGCACTGGGCACCCTGCTACTGGCATAGTTGTTGCTACCAAACCACGTACTTCCAACTCTAAGTGTTGCCGCCATTCCAATGATCTTTTACACCAAAATCTAATCAGCTCATAATTTTTGTCAAACAATGCACTAATGCTGAAAGTTTGGTCATAAACTAAACTCAAAACATAACACTGCCGGTAGCGCTATCGCTGGTAGAGACATAAAAATATAGACATAGCATGCAATTGTATATTGTGACAATCAGTAACAATATACAACAATAAAAAAACAAATGCAAACAACTTAACTACAGTCAGTAATAAACTTAACTAAATGTGATAAATGCTATGCTTATATAGGAAACCTTAATAAAGGCTGTATAACATTGTTATGAATCAGTTTCATCAGTTACTCAAACATTTAGTATTTATAGCTTTGCTATTTGCAAGTTCAGTAGTATTGAGAAATGCACTCTCATTCTTGTTTATAACCCTTTATGCAGAGCTGAGTTGACAGTAGAAAAGCTACCATTTGACGTGTGATTTTAATGGTGTACTTACTATAGCCATTGCTGGCCCCAAATATAGGAAAATTCCCCCAGTCGATTTCCTTCCGAAGACAACTGTGACCTCGGCGGAATTGTCCTGGAAAGGGAATCAACCTGGGCAAATTCAACCGGGGGTGGGAGGTTGTTCAGAGGAAATATCAAAACCACGCTGGCCCCAACCAACCTTGGTTGCCAAGCCGGACAGTGAAACCAACAACAACGCAGAGCATCTAACATTAAAAAGTGAAACGCAAAATTTGTTACTGTTAATCCTCGTAGATAAGTGCCATATTCAAATTAACTTCAACTTGTCCGAAATAACTCACCATTTTTGCAGTGCTGATGCTTTGATTCCTATTCAGTATTATAGTAGCAAACATAGCAAAAAGAACTAAAGTGTTTCAAGATGTATATGCCACGTGCAGTGACTTAGTTGGTCAGAGGTTAAAGTCAGTATCAATCTCATCGGTCAAAAAGTATCACAAGACATACAGTATGAGAATGCACAAATAGCACTTGCTATGCACTCAGACACGAAGTTTGTTTATAACTCAGTAAAGCGTATATCATAATCCAATCTGTTTTTACATGATATAGATATCTTTTAAAACATTAAGCAATTTCTATAAAAAAATGCAGAAGAAGTGTAAAGTTTTTGCTCTTTATATTAGTCTTGTATTGTCTGAAAATAACAATGTCAACAAAATGTTGGAGTAATGGTATAAGTTAAATACCAGTCGGTGACTGAGGATATTATCAGAAACTAAAGGCTCTAAATACTTTCACTTGGTCTGCCAATTCCACGTCCTGTCATTTCATGTCCAGGAATTTTCAGTCAAATCAAATGTATTGCTGCAGAATATAAGCATTTCAAACACTCGTATCACTAAGCTAAAACACAGACTCACAATTACCTCAGACTCCCAGGGCACCTTGACACCATAATCATAGAGGATTTCAGTTCCCGCTGCAATTGGTTTAGTTGCAAACAGACACAGCTCAGGTGCACCATTACACACCAACACCTTCATTACTGCATTCCTCTCCTGTCGTCTGCCATGGTTGACAAGCCGTCCTAAGCGAGGAGGACAAGTTGGTTCTTCACTGGCATCCACACTGCAACGAGGAAACAATTATATCTTGTCAACCACAAGTTTCATAAAGCAAAACTTAGTCGTACATACTGGTGCAAGATGACAAATTATGGAATACAAAACTGTGATACAAAGTCAACATGGCAGTATTTTCACAGTAGTGAACAACCAAGATTGTCTAACATCAATTTAACGACTTAACTAACTGAAAAAACTAATCCAATACAGCGTACTTGCAGCAGAGAAATGTGTAAATTAATGTATGCGCAAATTCAGTAGTGATTGCCTGGCCAGCCAACTGCGGGAGGGAGCCCACACACATATAGCGACGCATACCATGCCAGTCAACGGTCAGTGACTGGTGGTGCAGTGCACAATTTGTAACCATGCGTGTTTGCAGATTGCCAACATTCACAGCTTATAAGGACAACCTTGAAACCTCTTTTCAACCCGAAATGTAAATCACCGAAAAGCGTGCACCTTTTCTTGCACTGTGGAATTGAAAAAATCACGTACAGTCCGGAGGTGCCGGGAGTCGAACCTGGTCCCTTCGATGCGCATGTTGACTCAACGTTACCACTGAGTTACTGAGGCAGGGAGGCTGGCGCAGGCATACAATTTAAAATTTGATTTTTAAAAAGTTGAAAAAAGCAGGCAGTTTACCAGTAGCAGCATCCACCGTGATGGAAAAAGTAACGAAAACCAGTCTCAGCAACTGCTTCGCGTTTCTCGCCTTCCTCTTCAGACAGCAGTTGACCACAGTACTGCGTTAAAAATTGCCCTTGCAGTATGTCACATTTGGCAAACACACCTCGTCCTGACAGTTCACAACAGTTGTAAAACACAGTGCACCCTGCTTGATAAACTCTACTTCAAAGCAGTAAACGCATTTTGTAATATGCCTTAGCATGAGTGTAACAGCATTAAACTTCAGTTATGGACCAGCCTGTTTACCTTTATACTATATTACAATGCATCATTTCATTGCCAATTATTCTATATGACCATTGCTGTCATGTTTGCTACCGTGTTGTGACTGCATGGTTCAGTGATAATACAGTAATTTCATAAGTTTAATGCTGTTACGCTTCACCACTTACATCAGCAGGCATTACAGTTCTACCTTCCTCCGCAGTGCACAATCTTGGCGTGGTGTTCGACAGTGACTTGTCACTGAAGGCTCATGTCAGTAAGATGACAGCCCGTTGCTACAGCTGTATATGTCACATCAAAAGCTGCCAAAGCGCACTCACCCGGATCACTGCAGCGATGATAGTCAGCAGCCTGACTGTCACAAGGCTAGACTACGGGAACAGCTTTCTGGCAGGTTGCACCAAACAGACTCTTGATAATATGCACCGGTTACTTAACTGTTCTGCGAGTTATATTCGGTGGCGACAGTCGCCATCATGTGACTCCACTACTCCACGATCATCTGCACTGGCTGCGTTCAAACTCTGCCTACTGGCGTACAAGGCAATACATGGCCTTGCACCATGTTATCTGAACGAGAGGTGCATTCCAGTTTTCACTGTTCCCAACCTTTCTGGTCTCCGTTCTGCTGCTCATGGTGTCGTACGCAGAACAAGGCTACAACTCGGCAACCGGGCATTTTGTGTGGCTGGTCCGGTCGCCTGTAACAGTCTACCACTGGACATTCATTCGACACCTACATTATCAACGTTCAAGACATCTTTTCTCACGTTTCTACTTTAAATGACTAACTGTTTCCAGAGTACGAGCAGCAAAGATTGTACGGTGCCCTTGTAGTGATTCTAGCCATGTTACTGAGCCTTATAAATTGTCCTTTTATTATTATTATTATTGTTATTATTATATGCACGACTACTCCTTGGATGGCTAACCATGTACAGTATAGAGCAGTTGTTTAGCATGTATCACTGCAGAGTCACCTGGACCAATATTTAATTCTGATCAATGAACAGATGTCGCAAATATATTTCGTTCGTGGCCTTATGCATGCGTCTATTTTGCACAAAATGAAAATGAAACAGAATGAAAAATATAGAAGCCCAAAACTGGTAGAAGCTAACTCATAACTTGCACACCTGTCTCAAGGTCAAAACGTCAAATGTCAAGGTCAAATTAACTTATTACGGTAACGTAAAACAAGGTCAGTAAATGGAGAATGTTCAGATGAAGAAAGGCCGGCTTTGGCTAATTAAATAGAGGACTCTGAGGAGACTGCCTCTATGATGCATTAAAAGCTTAAGAGTTATAGTTCTGTATCATACTAACTAACAGTTAGTCTGAGCAGACACAATCACCTGACCAATGAATGGGCAGTTAGTGCCATACTGCAAAGCAATATAAACTGTAGCAAGTTTAGCTTACCTTTGATCTCGTCAACATATTTCTCTTCCACCCAAGCAGGGTCTGCCAAATTTATATACTGCTTAGCGACACCAACTGGATTTTGCCGTCGCTCTCGCATGACAGAAGCTGCAGCACACAAGCCAACCATATTAGCAATAGCATCATTGCAATCACTGTTGTTACTAATATTGTAATAATCCAATACATTGGACAATATGACTGTTTCACAAAACATCGAGCACACTTCAGCAACACCTAATATATAAATATGTTTTATATTATTATAGTTAATTCCAGTCGACTCATCACACAATAAACTCCTTGGTGCCAACTTTGGCAGTGTATACTCACAGACCATGTTCACATAACTTCTTATGCTAATACAGTATATGACCAAGTCCTATCAAAAATGACAAGCACAAATATAAAGTGTATGAGTTGCAGACACACATCAGTGGTATTTTGGTGTAAGATAAAAGTATGGTGCGTGCACTCCACATGACCAAAAGTGGTACATTCATTGGGAGGCGCAATGGTCTGCAAGGGAGTCATTACAGTGGATTAAGCGCAGTGGTCTCTCAGATCGTGACACACTTAAATTAAAGTTTTCATTCAGATCAATGAAACAGATGTCTCAAATATATTTTGTCAGTGGCCTTTAAATGCTTCTATTTTGCACAAAATAAAAATGTGCACATGTTGCACTTGTTGAAAAATAATTTAATTAATTGTAATACAGTCCTAGGAATTGCACTACTGAAATAAATAGGTTATGTTAGGTAGGCAAAAACTTTGCAGCATTTGTTTTGTCGGTGATCGTAACAGTTTTGAACTTTCGACGCAGCATCAATTTCGTCATTATTTTGAAACAGACATGAGAAAAACGAACGTCAGAACAGAATGTGGGGAAGCTAGAAGTCAAAATGGTCAGAAAAGATGAAAATAGGACTGCATGTGAGGGATAGCACACTGTAACATATCCAATAGATCTTTGTTAGTCTCTTGCAGATCTTGAACACAGTCCCTTTAGTCATGTTGCACTGGTGGATCCACCAGACTCAAACTACTGCAATTAATACAACGTTTAAGCTAATGCTATCACATAAAAATGTAAAAATAATCTCATTTTGTCGACAACCCGCAAATCTCTAAGATAAAGCATTACGCTAATAATCCAGTTGTTAAGTGCAGTGCTACCCCCGACTGCAACTAGCCTTAATCAAAACTAGCATACAGCAGCTATTAGGGTGCATGTATTGGGTCAAAGTTTGACCATTCACATTGAATTGCGATGTCGCTGTTAACACAGGGACGGACTACCGTCCGCCTGTGATGCATTAAAGTGTCACGGCATTACCAGTAATGCAGTAAAGAGCCCATAACCACAGCACAGCGTCAGAGTCCATAAACCTGTGTGTACTTCTTAAGCGCAAACAATATATGCCACACTCAGCACCGATGACTATGGACTGCAACACAGCTTCAAGTGGTTTTGAGAGGCAGTCACCAGTAGCCATTTACACGATAGCCTGTCCGAATAAGCCGGTAGTCCCAGAAACGTTGGATACAAATGAGATTAAACTGTCTTATTAGAATATTTACAGAATGCGTGACACAATTCATTCTCAGTAGCTGCAAATTTATTCAAAAAAGTAGTTTTTTTGGTTAAGTTATCAGAACCATTTTTGCAATGCATACATTTTACAGAAGTCAGTGGTATTTTCTAGGTATTTTTTCCAACTTTCATAAGTTTAGTCATAATGACTAATTCAACTAATTCAATTGCTCTGTGATGTAATAAAATAATATTATAATGCGAAAAAACATACGGTGACAGCACAGCCATCCGAAATTGGAACATAAACAGTAACTGCCCAATAAACTGGTAGCATGAGCATAGCACAGAAATTTTTTAAAACCTTACTGATTATCAGACATATGAATAAGTTGGCGAATGTATTTAAATAAAATGTTCAAACAGCTTGATACAGCACAAATACCAAATACCTTGGATAGCATAATAATTATAAGCAATCTGAAGTATTATGAAGACACCAAATGAGCTCATCGCTCAGTCAAAGTCTTCAAATGTCGGTGTACAATGAAGTGTACAAGCTACACAAAAATGCATACGCAACACATTACACACCATACAGGTTTTTTTGGTTGCGCTAAATGTCCGTCTCGGCCAGACGGGAAATAACATCCACGTTCTACTACGTCAGGCAAACTTGCCATATACTTGTACCGCACCGTTGACGTGAGACTGCTAAACGATATCACGAATAGCGCTATTAATCCATACAAAACAATGAACCAACCTCTGTTACTTGCGTCAGTTGAAATAGAAATTGTCGGAAAAAAAACTCGTAACTCAACAACAATCAAATAGTCCTACTGAGTACTGACAAGTAGTTCCGGTTCATGCATTTGTATACCCCCAGGGACAAAAAAACAAGTCTAGCCAGATTTCATGTAAAATGAACCGGAAGACAGACAGGATCATCCACACAAAAAACCCCATTCCCCCACTTTGGGCGTTTTTTATTCGCTGAATGACAAGACTGCACTATTTTGCGTCAGAATACATATTCGCGGAGTATCAACTTAATGTGGTTAGTTGTACGGCAGGCAACTGAGGCAAGTAGTCCGATCCGTCCATTTTTTTACATTCGTGTAAAAAGAAGAACTCTAGTCACATTTTACGTCAAATTAGCCAACACACCGACGAAACAGTCACCATCAGAGTTTATTTCATTAGAAAGTTCGCCGACGGCTGGGGGTGGGGTAAATTTCTGTGCCACATACGAAATAACACAACAAAACTGTCAATAGACAACGACACCCATCCAGCTATCGGTTACAAGTGAACTCGTCACACAGTGAACTCGTCAAAAGAGCGAACGCGTCAATAAGACTAAACATTCATTCATGCATTGTTAGCATTGGCGCATCCACGTTTTAAACTCTGGGGTCCATTCATCCCCTTCCATTACACTCTTTCCTTTCCTCCCCTCCTCCTCCCTTCCCTACCTCCATATACATCCCTCCCCTCTGTTCCCTTCCGCCTCCGAAATGACCTATATTGTGTCGAGTGGGGCGTTAAACTCTACTCACTCACTCACTCACTCTGTTCCCTTTCCTTTCCCTCCGTTCCCTTAGAAGTAGAGCCGCTTATATCCAGATGGTCTGGGGGAACGCTGCAGATGTAATTGTAAGCTCCCCCAGCGGGGCCTGGGGCAGAGCCCCAGTTGAAATCGAATTTGATGCATTTCAGACTTAAAATCTGACATAAAATAATAATGAAAAAATCATCCCAAAATTGGTTTGCGCGTGTACGCCATCAGCACACAACAGCAACTGACGGACACGGCACACCGACAGCTAATGTAGAGTGGAGTAGACATCTGTCGTATAACTTGTCACAGTGAAGTCGTCACAGGGTGAAGTCGTCACACGGTGAACTCGTCACAAAAGTGAAAAAACGCGACAGTGCCTGTGACGAGTTCACCGTGTGACGAGTTCACTGGCACCCCAGCTATCATACGCGCAATCTTACTCTACTGTCAGGACGTACACGACAGACACTAGCAGGACATGCAAACAGTACATGGTAAGCGTTAGTTAATGAGTGCTGTAATTCTGTACCACTTCCAATGAACGATGTCATCACTGTACTGGATACAAATGTACTGACTGGGTGCTTAGCTGTAACTCCTCTGCACCATCCGATAGTGAAGACCTGTGTGTGTCCTGGTAGACCGTGTGTGTGTGTGTATGTGTACAATGATTGAATTGACTCATCATATGCTATGGACATGTCCTGGTAGTGTTCAGTCCCATATGTCCTGATCGTACCGTACAGCCTTAAACACAGCACACACACACGACACAGA
>Ga0209568_1000446_pt1 | contig 14281 bp, 13 predicted proteins | sample WorMetOlspDAHAB2_FD_187406 | JGI IMG/M metagenome (GOLD analysis project Ga0209568, IMG submission 187406) | Marine gutless worms symbiont microbial communities from Max Planck institute for Marine Microbiology, Germany - Olavius sp. DAHAB.2... ...
GTACTACCTGTTATACTTCACTAACTGTGAACCACATTCTCATGGAATGTCCACAGTTTAATCATCTTCGTCAACAGTATCATTTTGGTAGTACATTGAAAGAATTGTTCAATAATACCAGTGTTACCCTGCTAGAAATGTCCTATAGAATGCCTATAGAAGTATGTAGAACTCTACAGGATTCTATTGAACGCTCTATAGAACTATAAATTCCTATAGAAATATATACAGAATTCTATAGATTTCTATTGGAGTTGTCTGATAAACTGTGTTTACTGTTCAGTGTTCTATAGACTTCTGACGAACCTCCGAGCTAAAATAGCTTTCTACAGAATTGTTGTACGCTAGTTAGTATTGCAGCTTAAACAGTACGAATCCACTATGTAGGCCCCTATGTTGAGCAGACGATGTTGGTAGTCTGTGTATACACGTTATGTAAGCATGCAGGTTTTATGGCAATAAAATTAAACGCAGTTTTCTTTGGTGTAGGCTCCATTTTTTATGTACAAGAATCACATTTGTATGTACCATGAACCATAAACTGATTATAAGCTTCAGTAGCTATAGATTTCTATAGGAGTTTATTGTTCTATATTTTCATATATCTGCACATAAAGCACATAAGCAGTTCTCGTAAAATTAAGTTAAATGCTCACTACAAAGCAGTGTATGAACATGTAAATGACATACATTTTTGTAAAAATGTATGTCATTAGTGTTACAAAAATTTAATTAGCTGGCCACAGATTGACATCACATTATGAGGATGATTATTTTAGGCTACAACAATGTGACGATTATTACTGTAAGAAGACTGGTCAAGTTGGGATAACTCGTGTAATTCGGCTATACATGGAACACGCACGAAATATGAACACCAACACACCTAGATCTATACACAGCTATACACACAAAGCAAATTCCACTATACATTACACGGCAACTACAATATCCACACAAAAATACACTAACCACGTGACATGTCAGCTGCTACAATAATATATGTACATTATATACACAAAGGAAAAACATACACAAAACATAATTATACATAATATATACACACACATCAGCAGGTGAACTATTAGTATGAGAAAACTGATCAATATGGAATGATGCAAGTAAAACTGGCTTCATAATAAAATGCACAATATCACAGCAAACTGTGCTATAGAATAAAAATATACACAGTCATAAATTATATGTAAATAATAACACCTATACACAGCCATATTTACAAAAGCAGAGCAAACTTCAGCATATAATTTCTCAGTTAGTCCAATTCATGTCTTGTGGGTATCGGTGTTACGTAATCAATGTCATGTTTTCTCCAACGAAAACACTTTCTGACTACACTTACTGGCTTACAACAAGAAACAATGGTGCTCTGTTGACTAACAGTCACAAACTTATCAGATGTTATACCCAGTTCTCTGTTGCGAAGCAGAGCATGCCCTGGCTGCTTGTCTAAGACATGTACAAACAGTACAGCTGTATCCGTACAGACACATAGCTCTTCACAGCTACATACAAATTTGCCAACAGCACAACACCTTACAACACAAAATTTACCATTATCCAGCTGAAGAGTATCATCGCAGTTGCGGCACCCCTTGTAACTGGTTGCAGTTATATACAATGACCTGACGCACAATCGATCATAAATCTGACATGCAACCTGCCGTGGCTCAATACCATACAGACGCATAAATGCCATTCTCTCACACATAGTGAGAGAACGAATTAACGGAGAACCATACAAGTGCACACCATCTGCAATGACACTGTGCTTGCGGACATACACTGCAGAACAACGAAGTCGGTTAATAATCACTTCTAGGCTAACATCTTGAACCGAGCAGTACCTAGAGTACAAGGCTGGCAGTTGTGCACGTGTTACAAATGAAGTGTAGATCTGTAACGGAACACCCTTGCTGCCTCTGACCAAACCAACTATCTTACCCATGTTATTTTCAAATCGGAAACAAGAAAATGCCCACAAAGGCCCCCAGTTTCTTACTGCAGTGGGAAGATGAAGCAGCTGGTGCACGTTAAAGGTACAGTATTCGAGGCCATACAAACGATGTACACCAAGTGCAAATTCTGCCAAAGCGCTTTCTGCCAAATCAGTGTCTTCAGTTTGAACACAATCTTGGAGCAATACGTGAATGGAGAAAACAAGCAAAAACCAATGATTTAAATATTTCGTTTCAAGCACACCGTCCATTACTAAAAGCGAGTAATACAGCAAAAATGATTTCCACTCTGAACCTTTCCAGTACTTACGTTCAGCCAAAGAACGTGGTAAACGAGACACATCACTAGGAGGTCTTAATGCTGTCAGTCGAGAACTGACGTCTGCAGCACGAGAAGGCCCTATATACCATGGCTTGTCATGATTGCACGAGTCAAACCACAAACTGGCAAACATTCTCACCACTCCCAACAGAACACAGTGTAAATAATCAGGAACAAAGCCTGTAACAATGTCAAACATAGGCACAAACAACAGGGGGCTCACACCCTTGACCCCACTTATAGGATTGTCGGAAGATGCCTGTAATGCTGCTTGTACAAAACCTGTCTGGTCACGCAGCTCTAAAGGTTCACGAGACAATGATGGTTCATACACACGACTGATCCCATCACCACGTTTTATTACTGTCCCTTCCTGCTTGCACCAGTCACAGCCATACTTACCGTTGAACTGCACACAGTTTCTCAACATGGGGCGTGCGCATGAATCTGTGGAGCAACATACTGCAAAAACTCTGCAATGTACAGTCTGATCATCAATATTCCTGTAGGTCATACCACTTGTTGATAACTGTTTTAATTCATCCACAAATGGCTTAAGAAAGCAGTGACTGGTGGGCTTTTCTTTTGCAAACCACAGACCTACTAACAGCAAGTTGTCACTGCTAGTGACTGGCAGTTCATTAACGCATGCTTGCAAAGGCCAGACAGACATTTTGGACGAAGAAAACACCGGGGCACCATCACAGTTCCAAATCAGAGTTAGGTCTTTATCTGTAATGTCATTCTGCTCAACGTATTGTCTCATCAAACAACCACTAAAAATGGATGTCAAACAATCATTGTCAACACGTTTAGAGCAAGGGGCATATCTACGAAGTAGCAGTTTCAGTTGGCTTTCAATGGGCATGTACAAAAAAAAGTTTCCATTCTTAACACACTGATCGCACGTGACCATGCAGTGTTTCACAAACTGGACATTTAGTTAGGTCTCGACTAGTCGAGTACTTGCCAACATATGACATACAAACGAAGCAATATAAATGTGCTTCTAGACAACCATTGCAGAAACCCTTTGTAAGAAGGAACTTTGATAGTGGTAGGCAACCAGGTGCAAAAATGTTCAGCAGCTCTAACAAGTCTGTGACTGCAACCCCTGTCAAGTTATGTCGGAGAATATAAGACATCAGAAGCACAACAGCTTGGCCCTTTGTTACTGAGGAATCTGAGTTGATAAACTCGTCACCATTCAGTATAAACGTATCATCATCATCGAGATGGCTGTTAGTATCATCAAGAGACTCATCAGGAGTATATGCATCATCATCAACGGAAAGATCAGCCTGCACAAAAAAGCAAGTGTTATTATTACTGTTATCAGCAAATACCCTAAACTGTTCCTTGTATGTATGCTTCACAAGTCAATTTTGGCCGGTTTTCATGCTTACTCATACTTTTGGTGATATTACGCTACATCAGACTGTAAACATTATTTCTGCAACCAAGTCTGTTCTCATTTAATTCAGTAGAAATTCAGTACAACAGGCGAAATATGGAATCTAAAATGATAAGCAGACATACTTTTAACCTAGCTTTCATTGTACGCTGATATTCTGGTTTTTATAGCATGTGACTCTTGGAATTCACCGATGTTCAGTATGTAATAGGCGCACTACAAATGCACTGGATGATGACGACGACAGTCTTTCAGAGTCAGAAACCAGATCTTACGAGGATCACAATTTTGTGATCATAACTATGTCATAACTTTACACTATGATTGTTTTAGCAAAACGTATTTAAACATAAACAAACACAAATGGCACATTTGCTAGCTCTGGTAAAAAAATGAAAAAGAAAAAAAGAAGCGACACATGTAGTGCTGTGACGGTTTCCATTTTCGGATATGCGGTACGTTTCGGTACGACCACCAACCGACCGACCGCCCAGCGTACTCGGCCACTGGTCGCGGGCGGGTGGGTTGGATGGAGAAGTGGACTGGAGGACATTGCCGGTGAAGGGAGATTTTAACGAATTTCATAAACAGTGGCTAACACACTGACACAGCAACCAAATAGAAGATTTATTTAACAGATGAAAAATCACTAGCCGAAACCACTAACTGCCCGAAATGGACTTGGTTAAAACCGCTTACTTAGCTCCAAAAATACAGCGGTTTCTGTTCTCCACAGTTCTGACAAAAAAAACGCGGTTTCCGGTTCCGGGACTGTTTCCGTCACAGCACTAAACACATGTATACAAACTACCTTGTGATGGGTTGCTATTTTTATTTACAAAAAATAAAAAAAATAAACGACATCTTGTGACGATTTTATGACAAAGTTACGACGAATTTGTGACAATTTTATGATCAACTTATGATTTTTCGAAAATCGGGCCCCAGGTATTCAGGTACCCACTGCAATACCCATTGGGTGCCCAGGTTTTGAAATACCCAAAAATCTGAGTACTATAGAGATGAAGAAATTACATGCTTGGCTATCCGTAGCTGATTACATTTACATTTAAAACTCATGACTTTATGCAGGCTGACATGTTGAAGTTTATAACTGACAAATAACAGTCTGAATACCGCAAATTGATCTGACATATCACTGCCGTCATCGTTGACATCAAAGAAATCTGTAGAATCAGATATGCGACTTGCACCATCGTCAACAGCACTGGTAATGAAGTCATGTTTACTGCATGACTGGACTGGTACGATATCACCATCAGAGTGTAATGCACCATCTGTCACAACAAACAAGCCACACACATGTATATCATCACACAATATATAAAAATTAAAGCATACTATCAGCATGCTAGTGCAGATCCATACTCCAAGAATTAATTAAATTAAATTTTTAATTGTAGGTCTACTTTTCAAAGAAACAAAAAAATTATGTCACGCATCTGGTTCTGGTTGAATAATTGGCCAACTCCCTGGCTAGTATAACACGCCAGTTCATTTACGGTCTATAAGTGCAGACACAGCATAACAACACAAAGAGACAGGACTATTGCCTAAGTGTTGAAATCACGTAAGAAATCGACCTACGTCAAAGCTTACTGGACAATAAGGTAATAGGACAACTCGCCGACAAACCAACTCGCAGTCAGTCAAGTCGCTGACTGGTCAACTCGCGGACTAGTCAACTCGCGGAAATGTTTGATTTAAAATTTAGAGTATATAATAGCTGTAAGTGTTATTTCGGACAGATTACACTATTCATACACTGCCAATATTTGATAGGGTTACAGATATGGTTCGTTGTAATGTACAAATAAAGTATAGTAATTCCATAATTTTTAAAAATTCGCTGTTGGCGAGTTGACTAGTTTGCGAGTTCTCCAGTCCGCGACTTGACTGACCGCCAGATGGTTTGTTGGCGAGTTGTATTGTAAGCGACAATAACACCAACGTACCGTCGCAGTCTAGGTCTCCGATATCCGTCGAGTCATCGCGAGAGGTACTAGCACTGTTCTCCCCGTTTACACCAAGCAACAGTTCGTTTTCAATCAGCCATCTTTTCTTTGACTGTTTGGGAATAACTGGATTCGCATCAGTTAAATAACGTCGCTTCGTATAACTAACTCGTTTGGGAGCCGCCATATTGGACCTAAGGAAGGACCTTATTGCAGTAAATAAGTAACGTGCATAGGAATGTTTCCTTCGTTATTGTAATATTTTCAACCTTGTAATAACATTAACACACAGTTACGTGTTTTATATTACGACTATATATACCGTTAACATGCAACTTAATTGTGGACGACGTATTAATGTTGTTGACACTTGCTATTTCCTGCGCCCAGAAATGCCATACATATCTGACCGAGTGGGGCCGGGGCGACCTCTAGCGGTCCCGACAGCCTTTTTGGAATTTGGAGGTGAAATTTGAATTTGAGTTTTTGTTATTGTGATTGTAAAATGGCGAATAAATACGCGTTGGTAATTTTTACCGAAAGCGAAGAAGTGGAAATTGTCTTAACAAAGACGATCGTGACGGATCTTGATCGTGACACCTTGAACTGCAAGGATTGGAACACCGACAGTGAAGTCCAGGTGATGTGGTCGCTTTCCAAGAAAGCACGTGCAACGGAGGAAAGACATGCAGCCAGAGTTCTTCGATTTAGTAGTATGTACCGCTGTAAATTTCCAGTGATTGTTGCATATGAATGATTATATGCGTTTAATGGTGTAATTCAGTACAAAAGCGCTGTAAAATATTGAACAACTTGTACACATTTATTTTTGCACATTAATATTCATATTATATTTATGTTTATATTAGACAGTACAAGACGCATTGGGTGTTAGGGCAGACAAGCTCTGCCACCCCAGATCTACCTATAACTTCAGTCGGTAATTGATTAGTCTGCATCGTTACCGGCAAGCAGTGCCTGCGTTGTAAACTAGTGCCATTTATTACTTTCAGATGATCGTTCGAGTCTGCTGCCTTTCCGAAAGGCTGCTGAAGAAGGTGAAGACGTGCCAATGACCGGTGATGTCGAGTATGGGCGAGGGCATAGAAGGAGAGAGAAGAAGAGGACGTGGCAGAGTGACGACGAGGAAGAAGAACCCGACGAAGAGCCTGCAGGCAGTATAATGCACAAAAATCAGGTATTTGCATTATTTGCAATGGACAGATCTAATATGTGGCCATAAATACCGTCACAGTAGCATATTTTTCACTAGTGCGGTGTTAAGTAAATAGGGTGCCAGTGAACTCGTCACACGGTGAACTCCTCACAGGTGACGAGTTCAGTGACGCGTTTTTTCACTTTTGTGACGAGTTCACTGTGTGATGAGTTCACTTGTAACCAGTAAATACAAGAAACTTATTACCTAGGTAAGATAGCCGAGCGTTTACACGTGTGACTGACGATGATCGTAACATCACTAATTTGTGTCTTGCATACAACGTTTTTAAGGTATAAGGTGTTGCAGCTTGCTCAAGGAATAATTTTGCATAGGTTTGCTGAAATTAAGTCCTTTCATGTTGTTTCTGGGTCAGTTACATATCCCACAGGATAACCAGATAATTCGCTGACAAACTCGCGGTCAATAAAACCGCAGACTGGTCAACTCACAGAATAGTGAACTCATCAAAATATTGGATTTTAAATTTGTAGTATATTATCGCTGTAAGTGATTTCAGGTAGATAACAATTTGTACATTGTCGTTAATTGACAGGGTTAGGGTTACTCTTAAGGCTAGGTGTACAAATATAGTAGGCTATATAGTAAAATTAGTAATTCCGTGTTTCAAAAAAAATTGCTGTCTTTGAGTTGACTAGTCAGCGAGTTGACCAGTCCATGACTTGGTTTGTCAGCAAATTGTTTAATAAGAGCTCACTGACTGGTGTGCCATTCAATTTGCCAGGCAAAGTGCTGTTTTCAGTGAAAATTTCGGATACTTGTCCGTCTTATTATTGTCCAGGTGATATTAATTATTGAAAACTGTTATACAGAAAAAGATCCGGGCACAAAGTCAACACAAGATGAATGAGCAGGCAAAAGCTCTATTGAAGGAGACATGTGTAAGTTCATTTTCTTGTCTGTTGAATGGACATAAAATTCACGTTCATCATAGTAGTCACATTCTGGTTAAGTTCGGTGTTGCACAGCCAGTTTTGCATGACTGTACATTATATGATTTTATTCCTAAATTTTGGTTCTTCTGTTACTGATTGCATCTTTCTCACTGTAAATATTATACTCATATTAATGCAGTAGTAAATGGTGAAAGTGGTATGTGTAATGTTCGTAACCACTAACTGGATGAAAATAATTGATAGTTTTGGTAGAAGCTGGTTTGCCAAAAAGCCCTGTCTCGTAAGAGTTATTTGTATTTACGTTCTGTATAGGTCAAGTGATGGCACAATTCCTTAATAGTACCAGTAAAGCCTAGCCACAATAAATGTGCCTATGTAATTTTGTATGCTGTTGTTACTGGGAAACTAGCTATTTTATGAAGGATACCCCATCAAACCGTCTGAGAAACCATAATTGCTTGCTTTTCCATTTTTTGCAGTCCAAGCAGTTGGTGCAGCCAGGCACATCACAGGATCCGCCTCAAGCTGCGTCCAGTACCGATTCAGCTGGTGAACTGGCACTACTTCGCAAGAAGCTAGCGGATTACCGCCGTGAGAACACTGCACTGCGTAACACCATAGCGACAATGCAAGGTATTATTTTCGTCTACGTGTATTTCATCACCTGACATCAGTGTCACTCATACTGATGTTTCCTTGTAATTGTGATGTTTATAATTAGTTTTTTGAATGAGCACATTCAGTATAGGATTATTTCTATAAGACTATGATCACATCACGGCCTAAGCATTTCAGACAACTCCTCTACTCGGCCTTTCCGTCGTAATCACTTATCTCTTGTCATTCTTTAGCATCGTCGTCTTTCTTCCTCACTTAAAATCACTAGCTGGCCTTTTCCCTTTGCCTCAACTCTATCTGTAAAATTAATAAATTGATTTCTTGATTGAATCGGCCATAGTTGTCTAAATTATAACTGTTGGTCCCAGCAGCTAAGTCTTTAAAATGAACTTGGAAGCTGTTAGCATGGCTTTGGGCATCACAGCAAGCAAAGTGTTCCATAGCAATGGTTTGTTAACAGCAAAACTATTTGCCCGTGGCTGTACAATGTACATGTACAGTGTACATGTTTATGGAAGGCTTCTCTATATCTCCTTATGTGTTTTATTTTTTTCACCGGAGTTTGTGATAGTGATAGCATCAAACAAGCATACTAAAATGTGTTTGCAATTTTGGAAACAGCAGTAGCCCATCTAGTGCTTAGCGTTTTCACTGCCAGTGAGAGCAAATAGTGGTTGCTTTTAGGCAGTGTTAGTTGTGTGGTTGTCCATTTTATATATACTTTTGACCTTTTGCAGGCTTGCCCAACCTACTTGAGCAAGTAGAGAAGCTGGCTGGAGTGCTTAAAAGCAAAGATGTGCAGCCAGTGGTTGTTCCCTCCACATCCTGCTCAAGCTCAACACCAGCACGACCCAGCACAGTTCGTTCGACAGCAACAGAACAGCAGACGCCAGTTCGATCAACAGCTCTCAGAAGCCCAAGACGCATCTTTGACTATGATGTTGATGATGAGAATCAGGTACAGTAACATTTTAATTAATCTATTTGCATGCTTCAGCTTATATGATCTCTTAAAGTGTATTAGTGAATAACAAGTTGTGTTAACACATATTTGCACTGACTAATGCTGTTTTATTTAGAACTTTTAGATTTATGAACTCACTTATTTTCGGTAAGATTTATGCAGTTGATATTTTCTAGGTAATTATTTTAGTGTGAAGATTTTGTCAACGATGTAAGTACTATTCGTACAGGCTTTCAAGTTGAAAGTTAAATAATGGCAATTTAAAAAATATACCAGAAAAACATAACATATTTTCTAAGAACAACTTTCCTATTTAATTTCCAACACTGTGCACCTGCATGCCAGTGTTGGGTATTGGTGATGGCTATTTTCTGTCATAAGTTCTGAATATGTTCAGAGTGCCATGAAACACGAACACCACGCATCGTTTAATACACATTTATAAGCAAACTAGTTTCAGAGCTTGTGATTGGTTGCTATTTTTATTTGCGATCATGACTTTAACATCTCTTGTGACGAAGTTACGATGAAGTTATTAAGAAATTGTGACACTTTTTTGATCATCTTGTGATTTTTCGAAAATCAGGTCCCAGATGTCCAACTGCCCTGATTATGGTATCGTACTTGACAGTATTGGTGCTGAAATGTTTTAGGTGAATCTTGGTTATGGCGTGCTAGTGAATGCTGGCAACTTAAACCTCATCAGCCGGCAAGATCCAAAGAAAACTACTTACACGTTGTGTGAAGTCCTATTCACGCGTGCTGAGCTTGCAAGCAGCAGTTTGACTGGGAAGCGGTCAAACGCATTCAAAGAGTTGGCTGTGAAGGGAAAGCTCGATGAAGCCAAAGTTCAAGCTCTTGTTGGTGAGTTTTTTGTGTGCATAATTTGCTTTATGCTGTAGTGCTGTACTGTAGTACTTTATGTTTTAATATGACTCATTCCATGCATTCACAGCATGAATTCTCTGTAATTTCATCAGTCAACCTCAGTCACTTATTGGCTATATCTAATGGCGTCCTCGGGATCTTGTAAGATGTTTGGGTTTTCTTTTATCTCAGCACATGTCTTAGTCAAGTCCAGTGTCATTAAAATTGCATATCTGCCTGACTGAGGAGTTAAGAGAACATTTATGTGTTCTTGCATATTATATTTGTGTGAACGCAAACTTGTTCATTCATCTGACATTTATCCAAACAGCTCAGTAGTTGGCAAGATAGTGCAGTGTCTCCAACACTTCATCTATTTCTTGTCTTTGTTTCCATACCAGTTAGATGAGTCTGCTATTTATTTCTGCGGTAGGTTTTGTAACCAGGATGCATCCCGGCACGTCTGAGGGAGACGTCAGCAAATACATCGGCGCAAAACTCAACATCACACAAAAGCTGGTCAAGAGCAAGAGTATCAATCGGGCTGGACAGTGTGACTGACTTTGAGACCACATCACGAACTTGTTTTAAGCCATATCGTCCCACGTACTGCATTCTTGAGAACGAGAACTATATCATTACTGCTGTTTCACTTTTTAGAAAACTATATGTGCAAAGAATTTTGTTCCTGCCAGAAAACGTTTGACCAGTGTAATAAACCAGTTTACTAATATATTCATGAGATCTATGCATAAATAGTGAACATTTAAATAAGCAAGCAAAAAAGCATCAATGACCATATTTTCGAAAAATATTATAATGATCATAAATCGTCAGAAATTCTTTGTACGGTAAATTAGTCATAACTTCGTCATATGATCGAGAGTTATGATGTCCTATGATCATCGTATGATCGTCATAAGTTAATTTATAAGGTTATGATCATAAACAAAAATAGCAATCAATCACAACCGATAAAAACACGTTTACATTATGAATGATGGGTCAACTGATTTGAAGAAGTTCGACGATATAAAACACTTCACTGTCCGCTTAAATATACGCGTCATAAATGATGTAAGAACTGCAATGAAAACCTTTAGAGCAGAGCGGCGATATAGTATTCTATATTGAGTACTCGATTGGGCGACAAACTAGAAGCCTAATAATACAGGCCGTGTAACAGCAGTAACTAAGCAGTAGCAGGCGTCTATGGTTTCGCTTCTTTTTGAATTACATTATCTCTCCGATTTTAGAGTTGCATATACAGTTGTATAGCGCGAGAACAGTGGCGTAAATTTATTCTCACTGTCAATTCATATAGGTTCAACTCTTAAACAGCTTTGTATAGTGCGTCACTCATTGTGTACGTTAGTGCGTCATGGCGCACGGTAAAGTGTCTGATTATAATCACAATGTAGTGAATTTTATGCGTAAATTTTGCACCTTTCTGCGACGTCGAAATTGTTTTTTGGTAACATATATATGCTCCAGTTGTTTCATTTGGCTGCATGCACTATGCAGTGATCTTTCTTGTTTTACGATCAGCGGAGATCGTACATTTTGTGACTGGCAATTTTTGTTATCATAAATTTTATCACAACTAAATATCATAAAATCATCATAAATTTTTTTGAAAATTGGCCCCTTTCCAAATTTTTATTTATTGATGTTTAAAAATTCTATTTTGTTGATCTGCCTTGTTTTTTTTATATATCGTTTTTGCCTTTTATTTCTTTCTTGCTCATTTAAATGTTCACTGTTTAATATTTTTGTCTATGGTTCATGAATATGCATACATCTTATGAATATATTAGTAAACTGGTCTGTTAAACAGTTTATTTATAGGTGAAAGTTGTATGTTTTTATGTATTTCATTTTGTGGTGGATATTAGCAGCATGTTTTAATTGACGTCTACGTATTCAATAGCAGTCGAGTCTGTAGGTACAGTTGCCGAGTATATGTAGTTTCTATAGAATGTTTTGACAGCTCAGTTCCATTGAATATTGTGAACAAATTCCTCTAAAGGTAATTCTATACGCATTTATTCACAATATTCAATGGAACTGACCTGTAGAAACTTTCTATAGAATTTTTTTCTATAGGACGTCCTGTAGAATTTCTACCTAACAATTCTATAGAAAAAAGTTTAATAGAATTCTATAGAGAATCTGCTACAGGATTCTATAGAACTTTAGGACCACTATCTTATAGAACAGTTCTATAGAACAATTCTATAGAATTGTTCTATAAGATAGTGGTCCTAAAGTTCTATAGGATTCTCTATAGAATTCTATTAAACTTTTTTCTATAGGAATCCTATAGAACATTTTTAGCAGGGATTCGCTGCCACAGCCAGACATTAGAGTTTCGTAGGCTGCCACTGGCAGATCAAAACAGTCTACACATTTCCAAGAGTTGACTGAAATGCACTTGTCACACTGAAGAGCTATTACATCTCTTGTGATGCTTATATCACATTTTGAGTAAGTAGGAAAATCACAGAGTTTGTCATTAGTTCCTGGACTGTCCACAGTTTTTTCGGAGTTGCTGGTAGGAACTCTATTTTTATTGGATGAATTAGTTTTGTTACTTTTCAAAGTACAATGAACTCTAACCACTGTAGAACGTGAGAATGATCATACACCAACTATCTATCACGGTTTTACCACGATTAAAAGTCAGCACTAGAATAGTAAGTGGCACATAATTTACGAGTTCCATTTAATACCAGCTATTTATGGATTGGATTAGATTGGATGTAAGTTGTGAACATCCAGATTGGACTGGATTGGATCGGGTCAGCAAAATAGACCCATGTCCAACTCTGCGTCACCTGCGGGATGACTGCTATAGATGATCAGCTCTAGATCCAACGCTTATTGGTGAGAATTAGACTACATTTACCTTACAAAACAATAAACGAACAAAACTCACAACTTTCGATCCAGATCGCAAATATTAGCAAAAAGAAACGTGTCACTGTGAGACTCTCCTACGCTCAACATGTATAGGCCTACGACACCGCAGTCAAGCTCTACCGAAAACTGAGTACAGTACTAATTATACATGCAGCCTGACAAATGTTTCCGTTTCAGTGGACGATTCGTGGACAAACCGCATGGCGATCAGTCAATTCGCGGACTGATCAATAATATTCACTCAAAATGTGACGGAAAATTGGGAACGTATAATCTCTAAAATTTATTTTTAAATTTGCAATCCGAGAATTGGTCAGTCGGCGAATAGACAGACCGCGACTTAGTCCGAACTCCGATCGTCCGGTTACTGTTCCAGACACGCCGCGGACTCGTAGCAAGTAGAGCGTGACCGAACCTGAACCTGGTCACAGGATCGTCCGACATGAGGTCCTTGGCGACCGAGCCGACTGCCTTCCAATCACCCGTCGACTGCCGATCGACAGCTTCGACCACGAACCCCACGACTGGCCAGTTCTCCGGCCTGTCCTTGCCAGCTTTCCACGCCAACCACAGATCGCCGGTGACTCGGCTGCGAAAGGCCGTCAGAGGCTCCGGCGGACGTCCAGGTACACCTACACGGAAACAAAAACGCGACAGAAGGGCGGATCCAAATTTTTTGTTTGGGATTGGTGGAGGCTTACGAGTAAGAATCAGGTTATAACATAATAAAAGTAACAAAATGTAATTGAAATATACATGTAAATGTAATTCTTCCAATGTGTCCATATAACCCCAGCTTACCCTGCCAGGTGACCGTGAACCCGCTTCTATAGAGCTGTCATTGGCGCTGTAGAAACGTCTTTAAAATAATACATTTAACTTATCAAAAACGAAGAAGATCTATTACAGACAGCGGACAAAAGAACCACAGCCACACAGAGAATGGAAAAAATATCTGAAATTATAGAAACTTAACGCGTAACCGCACACGCACACACCATATATGTTTTATACAGTTTTTTGCCAGCACTACCTGCGAAATACTCTTGGTAACGTACGAACGAGTCTGGTGGTCAATTAATCCTATAT
>Ga0209568_1000452_pt1 | contig 14219 bp, 18 predicted proteins | sample WorMetOlspDAHAB2_FD_187406 | JGI IMG/M metagenome (GOLD analysis project Ga0209568, IMG submission 187406) | Marine gutless worms symbiont microbial communities from Max Planck institute for Marine Microbiology, Germany - Olavius sp. DAHAB.2... ...
CATCGCCACGGCGCGTAAACTCCTCAAGATCATTTACGACACGCTCAAGAACGGCTGGGTCTTCGAGGACTTCCCGGCCTTCAAAATCACGGGACAGCAAAATCCCGCTGGACAATCATCATAGGAGGGCCGTTCCATGCAGTATTCCGCCAATACCCTCGAAAACCACTGGATGCCGTTCACCGCCAACCGCGACTTCAAGACCGATCCGCGGCTGATGGTGAAGGGGGAGGGCGTCTACTACTGGAACCACCAAGGCGACCGCGTTCTCGACGGCGCCTCGGGCCTGTTCTGCTGCGCCGCGGGTCACGGCCGGCGCGAGATCGCCGATGCGGTCGCCGCCCAGCTTCGCGATATGGAGTACGTGCCCCCCTTCCAGTTCGGCCACCCGTCGTCGTTCGAACTGGCCAACCGGCTGTCGCGGATCACGCCGGGCGACCTCAATCACGTGTTCTTCGCGAATTCAGGCTCCGAAGCGATCGACTCGGCGCTGAAGATCGCCATGGCCTATCACCGGGCCCGCGGCGAGGCCCACCGGTTGCGGTTCGTATCGCGCGAGCGCGCCTACCACGGGGTCAATCTCGGCGGGACGTCGCTCTCGGGGCTGATCAAGAACCGCGAGGCCTTCGGTGCCATGGTGCCGGGCGTCCTGCATCTTCGCCACACCTGGCAGGCGGAGAGTCGGTTCACCCGCGGTCGGCCGGAGACGGGCGCCGAACTGGCCGACGACCTGCAACGCTTCGCCGACCTGGTCGGCGGCGGTACCATCGCCGCGTGTTTCGTCGAACCCATCGCCGGCTCGACCGGGGTGTTGGTGCCGCCGAAGGGGTACCTGGAGCGGCTGCGCGAGATCTGTGACGCCCACGGCATCCTGCTGGTCTTCGACGAAGTCATCTGCGGCTTCGGCCGCACCGGAAAGGCCTTCGGCGCCGACAGCTTCGGCGTCATTCCCGACGTGATGACCATGGCCAAGGCGATGACCAACGGTGCCCAGCCGATGGGCGCGGTTGCTGTCTCGGATCGCATCCACGACACGGTCGTCGGTGCCGCACCCGAACACGCCATCGAGTTGTTCCACGGCTATACCTATTCGGCTCATCCGGCGGCGTGCGCGGCAGGCCTCGCCACGCTCGACATCTACGAGGGCGAAGGCCTGTTCGACCGCGCCGCGGCGCTCTCCGGTCGGTTCCTCGACCGGGTGTTCGCGCTCGCCGACGCGCCGGCGGTCACCGATGTGCGCGGCTATGGCCTGCTGGCGGCGCTCGACCTGGCACCGGAGGGCGGCCCGGGCGCGCGCGGATACGAGGCGCTCAAACGCCTGTTCGCCGCCGGCCTGCTGGTCAAGGTCACCGGTGATGCGATCATCCTCGCGCCGCCGCTGATCGCCGAGGAGGCGCAGATCGACGAGATGGGCGACATCCTCGACAAGGTCGTGCGCGGGCTCTAAAGCGCCCTAACGCCGCTCGCAGGGGATCGAGTCCGTACCGAACGAAAGTCGGCACTCGGATTCGAACAGGCGGCGTAGGGCCCGTCGGCCGCGGTGCAGCAGCACGCGCGAATTCTCCGCCGAGATATTGAGGGCCGCGGCAATCTCGCGATGGCTGAAGTCGGCCATATCGTGCAGGGCAACGACATCGCTTTGGGGCGACGGAAGCCGTGTGACGAACTCGCCGATGCAGGACGACATCTCCGTCTGCAGCAGGGTGTCTTCGATGTCGTCGTCCGACGTCGCCCGCTCGAGCGCTTCTGGCTCCGATACGGTGTCAGGCGTACGTGCGGTGGAGCGGTAGTGATCGCGGACGACGTTGTAGGCAATGGCGCAGAGCCATGTTGGCACGGAGGCGTCCCCCCGGAATCGGGCGCGCGACTCGTGAGCGCGGGCAAATGTCTCCTGCACCAGGTCGTCGACCAGGGTTCGGTCGGTCACCAACTTCGAGACGAAGCGGCGCACCACCGTACGGTGGTGCGCGCGGTCATCGTCCGATGGCTGTTCAGCAGCAACCGGCTGCTTTGACGGCCGGGATGTGCTCGGTCGAGAGGAGGGCATTCACGTACTCCCGCGTCTTCACAGCCGCCCCGCGGCCAACTTGCAAGCCGGTCTCGACGGCTTTGCCAATGTCCTCAGGGGAGGCGCCCGCATCTTGGCACAGCGGCAGATGGTGCTCCATGCACGGCCGGCAGTTGACCGCCGCCGCCGCTCCCATCGCCACCAGTTCCTTGGTCCGTTGATCCATCACTCTGGTCCTTTCGGGTCCATCCGAAGCCGGCGGAGTCCGGCCTCGTATGGGGTTAGTCGTAATCGGATGGCAAACCGTTACAGTTGTCGCCGAAGTGACCGGAGGCCGCGTCCCTGCGTGCGCGGTTGGATCAGCTTTTCCGGTAGTAGACGTGGCGGCCGATGCGGGTGACCGGTGCAAGGGTGTCGGCCCACGGTGGGCGCACGTAGTCGGCGTGGTACCAAAGCGCGCCGTTGGTCGGATCGTTGTAGCGCCGCGACAGCACCTTTTCCGCCGCTGCCCGCGCCGTCTCCCAAGCCGCCATGTCGCGGGGGCGATTGCTCTTGCCGTCGCACCACCACGAGAACTGGCAGCGGTGCCGAGGCCATTCGCCGCCGTCGAACACCACCGAACACACGTCGTCGGGAAAGGCCGGATGATCGACCCGGTTGAGGGTCACCGCGGCGACGGCGAGCTGGCCGAGGGGCGGCTCCGAGCGCGCCTCCCAGTAGACGTTCAACGACAGACATTCCAGGGCGGGGTCGCCGTCGGCAAATGCCGGTGACACGGACGCCGTTTCGCGCGGCCGGTCGCGCATCGCGCTGGTCACCGCGAGGATCGCCGCAGCCAGCGCCGCAGCGAGCAAAAGCGCCCCGGCGAGTCGGTTCACGACCGTCTCACCCCGTCGCTGCGGACACCGGGAAGTCCCCTGGCCCGATGTGAAAACCCGCGCAAAATCATAAACATACACATGCTTAGCCGTCGCAATCGTCGCGAACTGCAGTCAAACTCGCGGAAAAAAATGTCAATTTCAGGGCTTCCGTTCGGAAGCCCCGTCGCCGATTCGCCGAGGGACGAAGGGGTCAGACGCTGATGTCGATATGGCCTGCGGCGACGGCTTTGGCCTGGGCGTTGGCTTGCTGGGTGGACTTCGCGATCGCCTGCATCATCGCCTGGTCCATCGCGTGCTTCTGTTTCAGAAGCGCGATAGACACGTCTTTGCCGAGACGGGCATGGTTCAGCAGCGTCAACGACTGCGCGAGGTTGGAGACGTTCATGAGTGCAGTCTAGCACGACACGAACGGACCACAAACGGCAGCCGTCACACCCGCGGTTTTGGCTCTTGTCGCCCACGACAAGGCGTACGAAATGGCCTATATGATCGGCGTGCGGCAATGACTTATACGATCGGCGTGCGGCAAAAGAAAAAGGAGATTTGGCCGGCATGAGCCTCAGGCGACCCTATCTGTTGTTCGTCGGCGACGCGGCCGACCAGCTGGCGGCGAAAACAGCGGCCGGCGTCTATCACTGGCGGCGGGACTGGTGCGTAGGGCAGGTTCGCCTCGACGGTTGCCGCGCCCAGTTTGACCTGCCGGAGATGAGCGTGGAGGATGGCGCCCGGGCCGGCGCCGAGACCCTGGTGGTGGGCGTGGCCAACGCGGGAGGCACCCTGTCCGAGACGTGGGTCGATACCCTGGTGGCGGCGGTCGAGGCCGGAATGGACGTTGCCAGCGGCCTGCACCAGCGCTTGACCGATGTTCCACGGCTGCGCGACGCCGCGGAATCCTGCGAACGCGGCCTGTTCGACGTCCGTCATCCGGAACGGACCTTCGATGTCGGCACCGGTGAACCGCGTCCGGGCAAACGCCTGCTGACCGTCGGGACCGACTGCTCGGTCGGCAAGATGTATGCGGCGCTGGCGCTGGAAGCCGAAATGCGGGCGCGCGGCATGAACGCCGAATTCCGCGCCACCGGCCAGACCGGGATCTTCATCGCCGGCGGCGGCGTCTCGGTCGATGCTGTGATCTCCGATTTCGTTTCGGGGGCGACGGAATGGCTGTCGCCGGCGGCAGACGACGACCATTGGGATATCGTCGAGGGGCAGGGCTCGCTCTTCCATCCGTCCTACGCGGGTGTCAGCCTGGGGCTGTTGCATGGCGCCCAGGCCGACGCGCTGGTCATGTGCCACGAGCCCACCCGTCCGCACATGCGCCGGCTGCCGAACCGCGCGCTCCCCGACCTCGCCGAGTGCATCCGCGCCAACGAGGAGGCCGCGCAGCTCACCAATCCCGACGCCCGCTGTATTGGCGTCGCCGTCAACACCTCTTCGATGGGTGTCGACGAAATTGGCCCCTACCTCACGGTTCTTGAAGAGACGTTGCTGATGCCCTGCGTCGATCCGCTCACCGACGGTGTCGGGCGGCTGGTCGACCGGCTGTGACGCGCGGACGGGCGCTCAGCGTCGGCGCCGAATCCTGGCCACTGCGAAAGCCCTTCGCTATTGCCCGCGGCACCAAGACCACCGCTGAGGTGGTGGTCGCCGAGATCACCGACGGAAGTATGACCGGGCGCGGCGAATGCGTGCCCTATCCCCGCTATGGCGAAACCGCCTCGGATGTCGTCGCCGCCATCGAGGCCCTGGCCCCAGCTATCGCCGATGGACTGGACCGCGATACCCTGGCGGATGCACTGCCGGCCGGCGCTGCGCGCAACGCCGTCGACTGCGCACTCTGGGACCTGGAAGCCAAGACCGCGGGCCGGCGGGCTTGGAACCTGGCCGGCGTAGCCGCGCCAGAACCGGCGGTCACGGCGGAAACCATCGCTCTCGGCACGGTCGAGGGCATGGCGGCGGATGCAATGGCGCTCGCCGGGCGGCCGCTCCTCAAGGTCAAAGTCGGCCGGGAGGCCGCCGTCGAGCGGATGCGTACGGTGCGCGCCGCCGCACCGAATGTCCGCCTCGTCGTCGATGCCAACGAGGGCTGGGACCTGGAGACATTGCATGCCGTCGGCGACGACCTCGCCGCCCTCGGCGTCGAGATGATCGAACAGCCGCTGCCGGCCGGCGTTGACGATGGTCTTGACGCAGACGCCTGCCCGGTGCCGCTGTGCGCCGACGAGTCCTGCCACACCGCCGCCGACCTCGACCGCCTCGCCGGGCGCTACCGGCTGGTCAACGTCAAGCTCGACAAGACGGGGGGATTGACCGGCGCCCTGCACCTCGCCCGTGCCGCGCGCGATGCAGGCTTTGGGATCATGGTCGGCTGCATGGTGGGAACGTCGCTGGCAATGGCGCCGGCGACCCTGCTCACCGGGTTCGCCGACGTCGTCGACCTCGACGGCCCGCTGTGGCTGGCCCGCGATCGTAACCCCGGTCTACGATTCGAAGGCGGAACCGTCTTCCCGCCCGATGCGGCTTTGTGGGGATAGCCGGGGCCGGTCTACTTCCTCAGCACCGTAACCCGCATCGGCTGGTCGAAGTCCCAGCCGTTGTCCGTCTTGACCCCGAGCTTGTCGGAATTCTGACGGATCAGCTCCTCGTTCTCGTCGAAGCGGGCGCGGACGTGCGGGTTGATCGAGGTGATGCGATCGCGGAGCTGCTCGAAGTCGTTCAGCGGCACGGCATTGATGTGCAGGATCTCGCGCTCGCGAACGAACCCGTAATCCGGGGCGAACTGCAGCGCCTGATAAGCCAGCAGTCGCGGCCGGGTCTCGTCGTGGGCCGGCTTCATCAGTTCGAAGTAGGCGCCCTCGGCCAACGGTTCGGAGATATACAGGACGCCGCCGAACTTCAGCACCCGCGAGGCCTCCTTGATTGCCGTTGCCAGGCCGTCGGCGTCGACATGATGCAGGCTGTTGAAAAAGATCATCACGTCGGCCGACCGGTTGGACACCGGCAGGTCCTCGGCGATGCCCTGCATGTACTGCTCGTCACCGACCGGAGCGTTCGCCTGCGCCTTGGCCAGGGCCCGAGGGCTGACCTCGATGCCGGTGACGTGGGCGCCGCGCCTGGTCAGCCAGCGCGCCAGATGTCCTTCGCCGCATCCGACATCGATGATCTCCGCACCCTTGATGTCGAGCACCTCTTCCAGAACGTCTTCGTTGCTGCGTCGTTGCATGGCTGCTCCCGGTATATGGTATTGGTGCCGTCCGGCCGCGTTCGGTTAGAACGGTCAGCACCCCCCGTTTTAGCGGATATCGGATATGACGGAAATCTACGAAGACGTGCGCAATTCCGTTCGCGCTCTGTGCGCCGGATTTCCCGGCGAGTATTGGCGGGAGCTCGACGCCCAGCGGGCCTATCCCGAAGACTTCGTCCGGGCGCTGACTGAGGCTGGATTCCTCGCCGTTCTGGTACCCGAGGAGTACGGCGGCAGCGGCCTCGGCGTCACCGCGGCCGCGGCGATCCTCGAGGAAATCCAGAAGTCGGGCTGCAACGGCTCGGCCTGTCACGCGCAGATGTACACCATGGGCACCGTGCTGCGGCATGGCAGCGACGCGCAGAAGGCCGAGTACCTGCCGAAGATTGCCTCGGGCGAGCTGCGCCTGCAGGCTTTCGGCGTCACGGAGCCGACCAGCGGCACCGACACCAGCCGCATCCGAACCATGGCCGTCCGCGACGGCGACTCCTACATGGTCAACGGCCAGAAGGTGTGGACCTCCCGCATCGAATACTCCGATTTGATGGTTTTGCTCGCCCGCACCACGCCTCGCGACAAGGCCGCCAAGCCCCACGACGGCATGTCGGTGTTCCTGGTCGATATCCGCGAGGCACAGGACAATGGCCTCACCATCCGCCCGATCCGCGCGATGCTGAACCACTCCACAACCGAGGTGTTCTTCGACAACCTGCGCATCCCGGCGTCCAGCCTGATCGGCGAGGAGGGTAAGGGCTTCCGCTACATCCTCGACGGCATGAACGCCGAGCGCATCCTGATCGCCGCCGAATGCATCGGCGATGCCCGCTGGTTCATCGACAAGGCGCGGACCTACGCCAGCGAACGCTCCGTGTTCGGCCGTCCCATTGGCCAGAACCAGGGAATCCAGTTCCCCATCGCCCGCGCCTACGCGGCGACGGAGGCGGCCGATCTGATGGTCCAGAAGGCGGGCGCCATGTTCGATGCCGGCGAGCCCTGCGGGCCGCAGGCCAACATGGCCAAACTTCTGGCCGCGGATGCGTCGTGGCAGGCAGCAGATATGTGCCTGCAGACCCATGGCGGCTTCGGCTTTGCCGAGGAATACGACGTCGAACGCAAGTTCCGCGAGACGCGGCTCTATCAGGTGGCGCCCATCTCGACCAATCTGATCCTCGCCTAGATCGCCGAGCACGTCCTCGGCCTGCCGCGGTCGTACTGACGGGGCGGTCGGGGCATGGCCGCATGACTGCCGATGCCGTCGTCGTTCTCGGCGCGGCGCTGGCCGCGCCCGGCGTACCCGGACGCGTCCTCCGGCGCCGCGTCCGCTCCGCCGTGGAGGTCGCGAACGCTCACGGCGCACCGTTCCTCGTCGTGTCCGGTGGGCTCACCCTGCATCCGCCGGCGGAAGCCGAGGTGATGCGCGACCTCGCCGTCGAGGCCGGGCTAGACGCCGACCGCATCGTCATCGAAGACCAGGCCCGCAACACCTTCGAGAATGCCGTCTACACCGGCCGCATCATGCGCGAGCGGGGCTGGGGTCGGGTCGTTGTCGTTACCGATGCCTTCCATATGCGCCGCGCGCTCTATGTGTTCCGCACCCTGGGCCTGGCCGCCGAGCCTGCGCCGGTCGTCCGCAGCGCCGAAGACGCCGCGTTGGCGTGGTACGGCGGATACGCCCGCGAGGCGCTGGCGCTGGCGAAGAGCTGGTATCTCTTCCGTATCGGCGCCCACAAACCCGTTGTCGAGGCGATCTGGGGCAGGTAACGTATTGTAATGTCATCAAAAAGCCTGCCACTTGCGGGCGTCCGCGTGCTCGACGCCGCGACCTTCATCGCTGCGCCCTATTGCGCCACCGTGCTCGCCGAGTTCGGCGCCGAAGTGATCAAGGTCGAACAGCCCGGTGCCGGCGACCCCATGCGCCGGTTCGGCTCGCCCACCGAACGCGCGGATTCGTCGCTGGCGTGGCTCACCGAGGCCCGCAACAAGACATCCATCACCTTGAACCTGCGGGTGCCCGAAGGCGCGGCGCTGTTCAAACGGCTGTGCGGGATTTCGGATGTGGTCTGCGAGAACTTCCGCCCCGGCACGCTCGAAAAGTGGGGCCTCGGCTGGGACGCGCTGAAGGCGGTCAATCCGAACCTGATCCTGCTTCGGGTCAGCGGTTACGGCCAGACTGGCCCCTACCGGGACCGGCCGGGGTTCGCTCGCATCGCCCATGCCGTCGGCGGACTGTCGGCGCTCTCGGGCATGCCCGGCGAGACGCCGGTGACGCCGGGCTCGACCTCTTTGGGCGACTATCTCGCCGGTCTCTATGGCGCCATCGGCGTGCTGGTGGCCCTGCAGCACCGGAACGCCGGTGGCGGCGGCCAGGAGATCGACATCGCCCTCTACGAGGCGGTGTTCCGCGTGCTCGACGAATTGGCGCCGGCTTACGCCCGCAACGGCACCGTCCGCCAGCCCGAGGGCACCGGCACGCTCAACGCCTGTCCGCACGGCCATTTCCCCACCGCCGACGGCAAGTGGGTGGCCATCGCCTGCACCACCGACAAGATGTTCACCCGGCTCGCCGCTGTGATGGGCCGGCCGGACCTGGCCGGCGACGACACCTATGGTCCCCAGGCCCAGCGTCTGGCGGCGCGCGACACGGTCGATCGGCTTGTCGCCGCGTGGACCGGGTCGCTGGACCGCGCGGCGCTGATCGAACGGTGTGTCGCCGGCGAGGTGCCTATCGGACCGCTCAACACCATTGCCGATATCTTCGAGGATCCGCAGTTCGCTGCCCGCGATGACTTGGCCACCGTCGAGCACCCGGATCTCGGCGAGGTCGTGGTCCCGGCGCCAATCCCCCGGATGAGCGAGACCCCAGGCGCCATCTCCGGCCTCGGCCCGCCGCTCGGCAATGCCAACGAGGCCGTCTACGGCGGGCTGCTCGGGCTCGACGCCTCCGAGATCGCGCGCCTTATGGATGCGGGCGTGATCTGACGCCGTACTAGTTCCGGTTGAGCACCTCGGCGAGGCCGACGAAAGCCGGCAAGTCGTGGGTGACGACCCAGGTTGGAATGGCGGCGAGGTAGTCCGAAAACCGGCCCTTGTCCTCGAACCGGCGGCGGAACCCGGAGCGGGCGAAGGCACCGACGTAGCGCGGGACGATGCCTCCGGCGATATAGACGCCGCCGCGCGCGCCGAGTGTCAGCGCCAGATCGGCGGCGACGGTGCCGAGCATCTCGGCGGCCATGTGCAGCGCCGCATTGCACAGGGGATCGATGTCGTCGATCCCGCGGGCGGCGACATCGGCCGGTTCCAATCGCTCATCCGCGGCGACGCCGTCGACCTCGGCGATGGCGCGGTAGAGATTGACCAGCCCGGGTCCCGAGAGCACGCGCTCGGCCGAAACATGACCGAAGCGCCCGCGAAGCGCCGTCAGCACCTCGGCTTCGCGGGCTGTCGTGGCCGGCATGGTCACGTGGCCACCTTCGGTCTCCAGCGACGCCCAACCGCCGCGGGCGGGGATCATGCCGGAAACGCCGAGGCCGGTTCCGGGGCCGAGGACCGCGCGGGCTGCCCCCCGCACCGGGTTGCCGCCGCCAACGGCGACCAGATCGGTGGCGGTGAGCCGGGGCACCGACAGCGCCACGGCGGTGAAATCGTTGATCACTTCGAGGGTTTCCAGGCCGAGCGCGGAACGCGTCTCCTCGACGGAAAAGGACCAGGGGGAATTGGTCAACTCGATCCGGTCGCCGGTCACCGGCGAAGCAACGCAGAAGGCCGCATGGAGGGGCGGCGTATCTGTCGCGGCGCCCCGGAGATAGGCCACCGCGGCTGCCGCAAGGCTGTCGTGGTCGGCACCGGCGAGGATGGCAACGTCGTGGACCGAGCCGTCGGCCTCGGCGAGACCGAAGCGGGCATTGGTGCCGCCGATATCGGCGATAAGTCCGGTCATGGGAGACCTCTCGCTGGCAGGAACTTCGGGAGCCTAGTCCGACGATCCGCTGAACGCCAGCGGGGGATTTCTACGACGCCGCGTCGGCGGTGTCGGGTACGCGGCGCAGACGCCAATGCTGGAGCTGGCGGCGGCGCCGATCGGAGAAGATTCGCTCCGCGCGTGGGCCGCGGATGCCTAGCCGGCGCTGGGTGCGCATGACCTCGGCGACGATCTTCTCGTGGCGGAGATCGATATCCGGACGCGGACGGCGCTGGCGCCAGTCGGTGGAGGGCGCCGTGACGGTTTGGACACCCGCCCGCCCGGCGCGTTCCGCGGCGCGCGCCGCACGCAGGCGCGCGTTCAGGGATTCGGTGCGGTCGTGGTCGATGGCGGACGGCGTCGGGCGGTCATCGCCACGCGTCGCATCGCGGGCAAGGCGACGGCGTTCGCTCCACAACGCCAGGACCTTCACTCGGTAGGGCTGCTCGTATTCGGGTGTTGCCGAGTGGTATCGCCCGGCGGCGCGGTGCCACGACCGCGTCTCGGTGAACTTCGCCGTCAGATACTTGGCCCCGTAGGCGACGTTGGCGGCCGGGTCGAGGGCCTCGTCGAGATTGACGAAGGCGTCGGCGTGGTGGTGCAGGTTGATCTGCATGCAGCCGACGTCGATGTTGGTGATGCCGCGGCCTTGGAGGGCTTCCACTTCGGCGATGGCTTCAGCTTTGCTGTCGAAGAATCGGCCCCGGCCCTCGGCCATGACGGTCCAGGGCCAGGCAGAATTTGCCCCCTGCTCGGCATTCCAACGTCCCGATTCGGCAAGCGCGATGGCACCCAGCAAGTGGCGCGGGATGTTCGCTGAGCGCTCCCGCGCCGTCGTTGCGTCACGGCACAGGTTCCAAGGATTTCCGGCGGAATGTGCTGGCGTCGCCGCCGCGACCGATCCCGCCGAAATTCCGGCGATGATCGCAGCGGAAACCCACCAACCGAGCCACTTCATGGCGATTCCTCCACTTTTCTCAGAGTGCCAAGCAACCGCCGTGCCAGTCTTGAAGACGGCGCACCGCCGCGATCGTTACGCTGCGGCGCAACACGACCAATAAGCGTAAAAAAATCGATCGACTATCGCCAATCGAGGGTACTTTGTTACAGTTTGGCGCCGCGCGCGGGATCGTTTGAATAGAAACGGATTTCGGGTGTGACTTTTTTATCTATTTAGTTACATGGCGTTACGATGGGTTTCAGCTGCTGGCACCGCCTGGGGGCTCCAATGTCGGACGATCCGCTAATTTTCATTTGAACTCGCAACGCAACACACATACTTTCGACATGTGCAGTGCAACACGGGAGTCGTCCTCGTGGCGCACGTCCGGGTTGGCTGCACTTCTTGGACGTTTCCTCCCAAAACTTGGGCCGTGCTCGTCACGGCCCACTTTTTTTGCCGATGGGACGGACAACGCCGCCGGATGCGGCATGAACCCGGGGGGACTCAGCGCGCTGGAAGGGTGCTGTCGCCGCCGCCGAGGGGGCGCTGCATGAACACGGCATCGACCCAGCGGCCGAACTTGAAGCCGACCGAGGTCAGCGTACCGGCGTCGGCGAACCCCAGCGCCGCGTGGAGCTGGATTGATGCCGTGTTGCGGGAATCGCCGATGACCGCGACCACCTGGCGATAGCCGAGGGCTTCGCAGCGGTCCACCAGCTCGCTCAGCAGCGCTCTGCCGAGACCCCGGCCCACCGCCGCAGGATCGATATAGATGGAATCCTCGACCGTATAGCGGTAGGCCGACCGAGGCCGAAACAGCGACGCGTAAGCGAACCCCTGGACCGTGTCGCCGAATCCGCCGACCAGATACGGGAGGCGCCGGGCGAGGATGTCGGCGCGGCGCCGAGCGATCTCGGTCACATCGGGCGCCACCTCTTCGAACGTTCCCGTCCCTTGGAGCACGTGTGCAGCGTAGATGGCCTGAATGGCCTCGACGTCGGCGTCGGTCGAGTCGCGGAGGGTAAGTCCGGCGACGTTCCGAACGGTCGCTGCTTGAGGAGTTGAAAGCGTGCTCATGCCGGCCTCAACAGGGTGACGTCGAGGTTGGCCAGCGCTGCGATCACGGCTTTCAGGCGTTCCACCACTTTGCCGAAGTCCGAACTCGGCTCAACCAAGTCCTCGTCCATGTAGAGCGCCCGATTGATTTCGATCTGAAGGGTATGGACGCCATTTGCTGGACGACCGTAGTGGCGCGTCGTGAATCCGCCCGCATAGGGCATGTTCCGTCCGACGACAAAACCGGCTTCGGTGAGGGCGCGTTCAGCCGCATCGGTGACGATGCTTGCGCAACTGGTTGCGTGGCAGTCGCCCAGGACCGCGTCAACGCGCCGCAGTCCGGTGTCGGCATCCATGGGGCCGCCGACCGACGGCATTGAATGACAGTCGACGAGAACGCAAACGCCGAACCTGTCGACGGTATCGGCGATCAACCTCTCCAGCGTGGCGTGGTAAGGGAAATAGTGTGCATCGATACGCCGGCGCACTTCATCGAACAAAAGCCTGCTGCGGTAGATGTTCTCGCCGCTCGTGACCACCCGCGCCACTGTGCCGAGCCCGGCGACGACGCGCGGTGACGTCGTGTTGACCTAGTCCGGGAGCGGCCCATCGAACATCGCCGGATCCAGTTCGAACGGTTCGCGGTTGGGATCGACGTAGGCGCGGGGAAAATGCGCCCGCAGCAGGGGTGCACCCAGATCGGCGGCGGTGGCGAACAAGCGGTCGACAAAGGCATCCTCGGAGCGCCGTAGGGCGACGGGGTCCAGACGCGACGCGGCGACAAACTCCGGCGGATAGACATCGCCGCTGTGGGGCGAAGCGAAAACCAGCGGGACCGTTTGCTTGCCAGGCGCAAGCACGGACCATGACTGCGCGGTCGTAACCGGCGTTTCGTCAATGGCGGAGGCGGCTTCGGTTGGCGTCACGCGAGGTCTCCAATGGTCCCGGCCAGCCCATCAGCGGCGGCAAGGGCGCGGCGGCCCGATTCGTACCCGTCAGCGCCGTCGCCTGGCAAGAGGGCACATGTCCGTGCGCGGACGGCCGCGGCGCCCCCCAATGCTTGCCATCCGCACCGGTTCCGACTAAGAGTGGCGGTTCCTCCCCGGGTCAACCCGGGGTAGCCATCTAGGGCGCGTAGCTCAGCGGGAGAGCACTACGTTGACATCGTAGGGGTCGCTGGTTCAATCCCAGCCGCGCCCACCATCCCGTCCGCTCTCTGACCCCGGCGCCAGCACCCAGCGCCACGCCCGTCCAACCTCGTCGTCGGTCGTTTCATCGACTTCCTTGAAGCCGAGTTTGCGCAGGACAGACATCGAGGCACTTCTTCCGGCAGCGTCTTGGCACACACTGCCACCGCAAACGAAACCGGCGGCGGGTGTCGTTCACCCGCCGCCGAATTTCCGGAGTCCTCTATGACGGAAACCGTCAAGTCTCAACGACAAGTTCCGCGTCGAGGCGGATCGGCCGCGAGACGTTGAAGTAGTTGGGTGACGTCTTGATCACCGTCTCGTGGATCTCCTGGAACTCCTCGGGCGTGCCGTTGCCCTTGATGCGCACCGTGTACTGCATGGACTCGTACCCGGGCGGCACGGTCTCGTCGATGCCCAGGAAGCCGCGCAGATCGAGCTCGCCCGTCGTTTCGATCTCGACGCTCTCCAAGGTGATGCCCTTGACCGCGGCGCCGGCCACGTAGCCGACCATCATGCAGGCGTTGAGCGCGGCCATCAGATACTCCTGCGGATTCGGCGCGGTGTTGGTGCCGAGAAGCTCGAACGGCTCGTCCACCGGCATGGTGAACGAACGCTCGATGACCTCGCCGCCGAGGGAATAGGACTCGACCATCGCTTCGCTGCGGGTCTGCCCGGACCAGGCCGAGCGGACCTTGAAGCCGACCATGCCCTTGGCCGGATCGTTGCTGACCTCGTCGACCACGCCCATCAACGCATCGACGTCGATGCCGTTGACCACGTTCGGGGTCGTCGTTGCTCCGTCTCATGTTCGCCTCCTATGATGATTGTCCAGCGGGATTTTGCTGTCCCGTGATTTTGAAGGCCGGGAAGTCCTCGAAGACCCAGCCGTTCTTGAGCGTGTCGTAAATGATCTTGAGGAGTTTACGCGCCGTGGCGATG
>Ga0209568_1000453_pt1 | contig 14204 bp, 9 predicted proteins | sample WorMetOlspDAHAB2_FD_187406 | JGI IMG/M metagenome (GOLD analysis project Ga0209568, IMG submission 187406) | Marine gutless worms symbiont microbial communities from Max Planck institute for Marine Microbiology, Germany - Olavius sp. DAHAB.2... ...
TGTATATTTCTGTGAAGTATTGTTCTGTTGATTATAGGCCACCAGCTAGTTGAACTTCTGTTTTTCTGGTGGCCTGCCATTGCATTATATATGTCTGCAATTTGATTTTAAAATGTGGCAAAATAAAATGATGATGAAATGACACACAGTGAATAGAGGTGACATGGATACTTATTTCGGTGAAGTAATACACTTATATACATTATAATGACTGTTAAACACTGCAAACAAAATTACTTTTGCGTTTCACAAGGGAGTGCAGCTACATTATTCAGGGAGGTGGGTGAGTTTACAATTTTCTTATGTGAAATTTCCTTAGGATTCCCTACACCAAAAATTATTAACATTGATTCTTTTTTTTCGCCGAGTTATTCAAAATATAAAAAGGGGCGTTGTTTTAGACACAGTGTATCAGCAGATTTATTGGCACGAACTCCCGAGCACATGCTGTAGCAGATACAAAACCGTAATCGCTAACTAAATGCAATATCGAAAATCGCACGCTACAGTCTAATACAGTCGCGTCAACAGAAATCGACTGCGAAAAGGAGCAAAAACTATAATCTGTTCGCTCGAACTGATCTCTGTACATCAAACAACAGAATTCTAGCAAAAAAATATCAACAGAGATGTCCAAGGAAAGGGCCTACATTGATATCGATTGAATTATTCTAATGATGTGCCTCCATTTGCGTTGGTGCAACGATAATAAATTATTAGTGACAATTAGCACAATGAATATTTACGCATTCAAATTAGCAACAAAACCTTCACCAGCTGAACGTTTACAAGAAACATTTTTATGTGATCAATTTTCGCAACACCAATAACCAATGCACACAGCGAAAATGAGCGTTGAGTTTCTGCGCATGCTGATTAAAGCATAAGCTTATATAATTTAAATAAGTTGTAAAAATACGGCTGCGTAGCCATCGAATGCTCCAACACAAACCATGCATGACCCAATTTTAACCGAACGTATCTTTGTAATTATTCAATTACTGTATAATGTAAGCGACGCGATTGACGCTTTGCGGAGTTTTCCAGATAAAATAGTTGTTTTATAAGTCTGCTACAGCTGGCGTAATCAAGCTGTCCTAATTCAGAGGTGAATAGACAGTCTGAGTGTGCTAACGGTTATCATCAGTTTGGCGACGATCTGTTGCCTTCGACCCAGTGCTGCCATTTCGTTCGTTCGATCGTCATCAATAGTCGTCCTGCAGCTTAAGCCTCAGTCGACCTCGACGATACACTCACTGCGTTATATATGCCGCCGTGACAACTCCACAGACTCCTCGCAGACGCGCTCCTTCGGCCGACGCGGAGCGAAAAACCACAAAATTCAAAGTGCACGAGTGTCTCACTTCGGAAGCTGAAATGCACAGCTGAAATAAACATATATTTTCAATGTTTTATACGACTGACACTGGCAACTTCGTTCAACTTTGTGCCGTAATGATTACAGTGTAACTTCGGTAACCATGACTGTCGTCTGAGGGTAGCCAGTCGTCTGGACGACACGCCCACTGGGCAACAGTCAAGTGCGCGACGAAACTAACGATTTCTAAATCTAAAACTGTCGGCACAATTGAAATGAAGCTGAATCTAAACTAAAACAAAAAAGTTTCTAAACAGTTTCAAAACTGTTATGTTTCAGTTTTACTTCAAATGTGCGGACAGTTTAACACCGACCATTCCCTAACTCTAACCAGAAATTTGTCTCCCAGATGACCGCACACGCGCACATCAATCGGCGAACACAATGTCGACAAGCGTGCAGAATCCGCCGTTGACTATCTGTCGCTGTCGTGAAGCCGGAGAGCGGCACGGCTGCGTTGTGTTAATACTGTGGCACGAAAAGAAAACTTCAGACAACTGAACATTCTGGATATATCCAGAAGAGATGATCTGTAAGAAGATTCTTGTTTTTGCTCCGATTACTTCGACTGACTAAATACTAATGCCAAAAATTTATAATTTACCGACTGCTGAAATGAATAACAAGTTTAGTATTTACACGCCAAACACGAATTTTAAATTGTGCATTATGCTCGACGACTGGGGTTATTACACATTAGTAGTAACGGCCAACAGAATAACAAACAAATTCGAGGGTGTAATAATAGGCAGAATTCCAATACAGAGATCACGTTCCATATAGGACCTACTGTATTTTATACAAGTATAAAACATACCAATTCTCATTTCGCAGAAATAAGAGCCACTCCACCTTTTAAAAAAAGATTATGCTTTAGCCTTTAACTTTGAACACCTAGGGTCTGATATGCAACCGTTGATTGTTTTATTACTGTTTGGTGTTTTACGTGTTTATTACATGCTCATACGTATTATTATGTATCTGACTGTGTGCAGCTGCGAGTTCAGCTTATAATAAAATTTTGGCCGTGCGATATTTCGAATTTGTGCTTTCGAATTTGTGTTTCTTACAAACTGCTGTCTGATTAAAGGGGGGGGGGGTGAAGATGCGTTCAAAAACGGCCAATAGTCGTGTTGGAACCGCTGATTTCATCTGCACAACATCGCAGACTCTCAGTCTGTATAGAGAGACATGAACATTGACAGCGACACTCAAAGCTATCAGTCGCTGAAGCTGGCGAGCGACACCAAAATTGCCGATTAATCGCGGAAAAGATGACGACAGTTATATTGCGCATGCAGAAAAGGCGACAGGCGCGGCGTCACGCCGCAGCAGCAAACTCTAAACAGATCAGACAGCAGTGCCGCAGGCCGTCCGATAGCAGCACACTCTGTCATGAATGACTTCCGGTTAAAAACAGCACAAAAACTGCGCGATTGCCACTATTTCCTATTCGCTCCAAGCGCACGTAGTACGGCCGCAGTAAGACGTTTATAAACCTGAATATTTACGTACAGTGAATGACTTGAGTTAGCGCACTGAAATGCTTGGTACAAATAGCATGAGGTCGAAGGTGCGCTGTGTTATAGGCCTATAGAAAAAGTTACATGCGACAAGATGGGGAAAACCGGTCCATAATGCAACAGCTCTAGACGCTCTGAGAAAATATAGCGACAACAGTGCGCTGATCGATAGATGGCATACAGTCTCCAAATGAAGTAACGATATATTCTGAGTTTGCCATTCTGTGATCTGTCTAGTCTGTCAGCAGAATTACTGTAATTCTTGACGGACGGATATGAATAAACTGCTTTGAAGTGGTAAGTTACGCTATCAGAAACGACTGAATATATTTTGGAGATGACGGCCTAACCGTCAGAGACAATATCCGATAGTTCACAAAGTTCCAGTTGTTAACCTTAAACCCTCTTTCACAAATTCATGAAAACCCATCTACAAATTATTGAATTAATCCCGCATGTATTTTTTCAAATTTTTGATCACTGTTTTAACTGCGTGTGTTAATGCTTTTATCTGCATTAACGTTATTAAACTATCTGGCATCACATAGAATAGTCATAACCGCGATAATATCAGACATTTGCTTTTTTTCCAGTCGCAGGTGAATTTTTGTGCCTTTTTTGGAAAAAGGCGCTTCAATACGAGGAATAATAGGTTCAACTTTGCATAGTAATCTGAATTAGGATACGAACGAACTTCAAAACATCCATCTTAAACGCCACCATAAATTACACAAACTCCGTGTATATAGTTGCACCTTTATGCGTTGAGTAAGCAGACCGGTTGCTGGCAGCGCTGAGGCGGCAGCAGACAAGATCGTCGAAGGGCTGACGTACGAAAAAACCTTTTCCAGTTTGATAAGTTTGACAGACGCTCCGAGTCATGCAGCTGACCCCGTGGATGACTCGGCTGGACTGCACGAAGGGCTCGTTGCTTCATCGCTTCCGCAGCTGCCCACCCCGATCACCGCAGCACTCGTGTCCACCTTGGGCCTCTGTCGCCACTGACCGCCAGACAACATCAAGTCACCGTCGTCGCCTAGAGTCGCCCGGAGATTCTCGTCAAGGAAGCCGTGGTACGCGTTCCAAGCTACGTTGTTGTCGACCGTGTCCTGATAATAGATGTCATTCAGAACGCCGCCGCCGCCGGCGCTGTGCAACCCACCAGCATCGAAGGAAGCCGTATCGCTGCTACTTCCGCCATGCGACCCCGGTGACAGTCCAACGTCGAGTGGCCAGTGTTCGTCTCGCGGGGGCGCCGTCTGCATCGCCCGACTGGTCTCCGCAATCAGCATACGAGCGTACAGCGTCGAGATGATGTCGTCTGGATCACATTGAGCGGGTGTTGGTGGAACTGGATCAGCATCGTAGACACGAATATCGTCGTTGTCTGTGCCGACGCCCCAGTTGGACCACGATGACATCATTTGCTGTGAAACACAAAACAATAGCGTCGTTCAGTCGCAAACATAGCATACTACAATTTTCGTACTGTGAAACAAACGGACAACTATTTATTGGCCTGCTGTCTTTCAGTCACATTCAAAGAGCCAATACTCACCAAAACATGGTAACTCGCAACATAGCAGCGAAAGAGGTCAGTAAGAGTAGTACAGGCCCTAAAGAGAACACAAATATAGATACATACACTGTGTATAAAGTAGAGAGTGCAATTTGTTTTTGAGTCGAGCAGACAGTATTCATATTGGTCACTTTGTATAGTCATACTGCACCATACAAATATGATGATGTATTGGGGTGCATTATCTTCGATATTTTTTGCATAGGAAAAATCTGCACGATAGTTTTTAAAATCATAGATATGTTTAACTTGCGCTGTGCAATGTACTTAAACTTTACTTAATTTTATTTGCTCATAAATGGCAGCGACAGTTGAGGCAACTCTGACGTCATGTCACACTCGCGAGAGTCCAGCTCCTTTGTCTGTCAAACAATGACTTTAAGTTGTATTGCGTCTTAACAGCGTTTTACCGTCCAGAGACTTATCATGAGACCCAGTTTGAGAAGTGCAAGAAATTATACCGGTGCCTGAGGTAGTGGCCATGCAGGTGGTTGCGGAGGTCGTTGACTGAAGTCGGTGCTCAGAGCTAACAGTCGAGCGATGGTGTCGCGTCTGTCGACCAGGTCAAAGCCACTGGATATATGGTCCAGATCAGCTGCTGGCCAGACATCATCCGCACAGGCAGCTAGTGATGGAAGCAGAGACACCTCGCGTCTGTCGGTTGCCGTGAGTCTCGTCTCGATGTAGGCGTCGATGTGTTGACGAGCTTTCTCGACGGCATCTGCAGATCCAATCACCTCAAACACCGGGTCCCGATCTCGTCCTGGCGTTATAATGTACGTCCCAGTGTCGGCCTGTATGCGCTTGATCGTTGCACCTTTTGGTCCGACCACCAGGCCGACCATGCTCATGGGAACGCGGACCCCGAGGGTGGTGGTTGCCGTCGGAGCGGGGCCCGAGGAGCGTGCCTGGCGATGTCGGCCGGGACTCGGCGATCGACGGCGAGCGGCCGTGCACGGGCCGCCGGCGGGCACCTTGTTGGCGTGCTGGCGCCGACTGGCTCTGATCTGTGTGAAGTGTTCAGCGGCGGAAAGTATCTCTCGGCGTGCGGCCTCGACGTCCTGCTGGCGCCCTGTCACAACGAACACTGGCTCCTCTCCACGCACCGGCGTCTTGATATACGTGTTCGTCTTATTGCGCAGCGCCTTGATTTTGCAACCTTTCGGAACAGAAAAAGTCACCGCAGTCTTTATACGTGCGCTGCCAATAGCACATCTCAACAACGAAATGCGTTAGTATAGCTGGAAATCTTATTCACGCGATCATTATGTGTTATTAGTAGGCCTGCTATTGGGAACTCAAGGTAGTCTTTTTTACTCAGGCCACTAATGTATAATAAGACACTGACTGACCGATTTGTATTACTGTACATTGCGGTTGTGGGGAGGGGGGGGCTATCACACAGTAAACAATACTGTGCAGGCGACAGGATCTGTCTCAGATGTTTAAGTTAGGTCAATCATTTACGCTATCATAACATAACCATAACCATAACCATCGCAGTGGCAGTATGAAAATAGTAATAATCAGCGGGAGTGCGAGTGTTAGCTTAAGCTTAAGAGCTTTTAAGGCACGTTACATAGCACGTATTATAAGAAAGTGTGTGTAGGTCTAGAAAGGCCTACAACTTATTTGAGGACGGTGCAAGACTTGCTTAATATTAAGTGAAAATATGTTGGAGGAAGTAATCGAGTTGTTAAGAAAACTGGAAACTTTTATATGTACTGTGTTCGCTGTGAATAAATTGAAAACGCGATATACGTTGTTTGGGACAAAGATCTGTCCGGTAACAGGACAACTCGCCGTCATTAAAGTCGCGGACTGGTCAACTAGCCGACTAGTCAATTTGCCGAAATGTTTGATTTAAAATTTGCAGTAAATAATCCCTATAAATGTGATTAGCGGTAGATTACTTCATTGAACACTTTCAATAGTCTACAGCGTTAGGTTTAGTGGTAGGATTTTGTTTAGTGTACAAATATATTATAATCTGTCCATGATTTTAAAACAAACTTGCAGTCGGCGAGTTGACTAGTCCGCGAGCTGACCAGACCGCGACTTGACTGACCGCAAATTGGTTTGTCGGCGAATTGTCCAGTAAGCGATCTGTTATACTATACAGACGTATCTAATCGACAGTTAGTGTAGTTAGTTGAGATTAACATCACTTTCATCACAAATAGGCAGGCTACATCGTGCCCTTAAAAAGTAGAGTGTAGTTAACAAGTTCATGTTACTGAGTCAGCTAAAATATTACTTTTTTGGTAATACATAATTCAAGAAAGGTGAGAAATATAGACAACAGAAACAAATAGCACAGCAAAAGATGTATAACCATAACCAGACGCAACACTACGAACCCAAACAATAAAAAACTACCCTGAATTAGTCGCCTCTCACGACACTCGGACAGAAAACGATCGAAGTGCGTTTATTCTATTAATCGCAAGCACGACACGGGACGCACGTGACTGGTTCAGTTTTAACTGAGTATAACCACCAGAGCAACACGAATGCCATCACGGCTTTTACCTTGTCTTCCAACGATTTCGGCCACGTGTTCCGAGCTGGGCACCGGCACGCGCTCAGTCATGTTGGCACCCTTCTTGGATGTCATCAACGTCGGCGTCGGATCGACGCTTCCGTCGTCTTCGATGCAGCCTGAAACCACCGCTCCACCAGGCTGCGGCACTCCGCCTGCAACGGCGCAGGCGTCGACCATCACCAGCTGATCGCCGCCAACCAACGTAGTTCCTCCTCCTGTACGCATCAGTCGATTACTCGTCTGTCTGTCAGTGCCGACAAGTAAGTGGCCGTTGAGCTGGGTCCGTCGACGACGGGATGCCAACAAGGCCTTAAATAACCGCCAGCTGCCACAGCAGCGGCGTCCGCACACAGTGGCTTGGTGCTTCACCTGCGGCAGCGGTGGCAGCGGCAGCGGTGTAGTTTGGGAGAGACGGCGGGCGGCTCGCGGCGTGCACACTGTGTCCCGCAGAGCAGCGCAACGATTCACGGACGACTCCTCCCGCCCCTCGGACAAACGGCCACCCGGACAATCGCCCACTTGGACAGAACCCCGCTCCCATAGCACGTCCTCCTCCGGACATTCTCTACCGTTTACCTGCGTTCTTCACTGAAAGTGAATACGCCATTAGTACTAAACGTAACGTGAACATAATGACAAGAGGCCTGAGTGATGTGTATATGCAACATTTTAAGATTCATTCTACACCTATTTTAAAATTAATAATATTTGCGCAACGAGACAGTCAGAAACAGTAATGTGATGTGAAAAGCGAGGGGGGATGGGAGTGTCTGAGGAGAACTTGTCATAGGATAGAATTAGTCCGAGTGGTTGATTGTCTGGGTGTGGATTTGTCCTGGGATGGGTTTGTCCGAGTAGTCCTACCCAGTGGATGTGTCCGTCGTCTCGTCGGCGATGACCTCCGACGAACGAAACGAAACGATCGCCACGCGCTCAGAACGACATAATCGATGTGCCGTGTAACAATGTCGTCGACGGCGACAACTGAACTGACTGACTGACGCCACCAATTTCCAATAGGCGGCGCGATATACTCGGGCGGGAAGCATGCATAGGCGTCGATTACAGGGTGGACATGGGGGCATGCTCCTCTTGCTGTTTGAACTGGAGGGGCCAACACATGTCCCCCTTCTTCTGCGGGCGTGAAGAAATGGGTTTTATTCGAGCGTGCACAGCTTTTCGTAAGATTTGAACAATTAGCAGTTTAAACGCATTTACCAGTTTTGGGAAAATTGCACTTTTTGTGCCGTTTTGTAATCAATGTTAAAATAAAAAAATGTATCTTGTTCAGTGCTATTGCTGTTCTATAGCTTCTATAGCTCTATTTATAGTAGGCCTGATGCCAACGTGGATTGGTATATATGCAATTACGATAACCAAGTCATCGGAGTTTAAAATTCTGCCATCAAACTAAATTACTGAGGCAAAATATCATTGGTCAGGACTGTTTCTATAAAACATGAAATTACATCAGCTTCAGGAAGTCTTTGCCCCACTGGATCTCCCCTACTTTTGTCGTCAGATCAACGCCCATGGCGGGCAGACTGTGTTTCGGCGATCAATGAAAGAACACGCCGCTACAACGACGCCGTTTCAAGTGTCGTCGTCGGTGCCAACGATTGACGTTAGTAACTGTGCACGGTCGGCGGCGATTGACAAAATAACGACTGATCGAAACGTTCGGCCGGTCGACAAAATTCGGTCAATATTATGACGTTGCAAGCAACCGTCGGACACGCAGCATAGACACTGCAGATGTCCAGTCGCTTCCAGTCAGTGGTAGGCCTATACTGCTAAATAAGATTTGTTCTCATGGCGTGTGCGGGTCTTTCTGTCTTCACGGACGAGCGTCGGTCAATAAATCCTAAACAAAATGTCATCAGACATCTGCAATTCCTGTGTTTGAAGCATCTGATTTTTGGCTACCGTACGTCACCAGCGATGTGACAAATCGGTCTAAATTCTGGTTCTCAAAGTCAATATTGCCTAATTTGAGTTTCCTTAACACCTTTCAGAGTTACTGGACTTTATTGTTTTTATATAATTAGCGACATAAACCTCTGCAAATTGTTGCATTGCAACCATACGCATTAATTTGTCGTACCATACATTTCACGACCATATGACGGTCTCGACTGACGTCAGCACGGCTCTAGACAGAAAATTAACTATCTCGTCGAAAAGACATTGAAACAGTGACAGCATTTTGTTCCCTCTGCGAGCAAATAACTCAAAAACTAATGAGCTAATGTAATTATAAATTTTCACGGACGCCTGTTAGCGCCCGTACTGTTGCTAATTCCTCCTACATCTGAGTTCTTGCAGCGATTGTGCAAACGTGCTACATTCAAAGACTGAATTTGCTTCCGGAACTTTGCTATTGTACCATTACAGTACATCAGCACAGCGCCGCCTTCACGTTAGCTAACACTGTGTAACAACAGTTGCCGTTTTATGCGGTCAAACGAGTGCACACTCCGGACGATCAAGTCACTGACAGTTACAGGTCACCTGCTATAAGTCGTCAGCAATCTCCTACGATGCGTGCCATATACGAACATCCAGAAAAATACCGCGGTATTACAATATAGGCGTACAGCATTAATACGTATGCTTGCTGGCCGTCGATATCGGTATTGTCCGTATTACTGACAACTCATTGCATATGCAAGTGGCTGTACATTTGTACAGTCTATACGTAGGCATACGTACATTGATAAACTTTATCTCACCATCACGCGGTAACACACAATACGCTAGACATACAGAAAACAGGAAAATATCTCAATCCAACTCAAGCTAACAAACAAACAAATACATAAATAAAGAAATAATTAATCTGCAAAACACTACAAAATAAACAGAGTTAACTAAATCGATAGTAATCTCAGACGTAACAAATCTCTATTACATTACACTGCGTAAAATGATACGACACGCATAGTAGCTATAGACTACGGGTATGCCTACGAGCGAACATCCAGAAAATTTCTGCTATCACTAAACACTAGGACATGAGGTAACATCACGGTGTTTTGAGTGGTTTTGACTTTTTTGCTATCGAGCGGCGTTCTCCGCGACTGGGCCGGAGACTGCAGTGGTCAAATCAAACGATGTACCGACATGGCGCTTGATCCACCGAACAAAGGCGACGTTCACACAACTTCACGCCGTTCGAAGCCGCGCGCCGCCGCCGCCAAAGTCCGCCGCGACTTGACACACGGACGCTCAGCGCCTGCATTTCCAAACATGTCGATCGCCATCGCCTTGCTGTCTGTCGGGACGCCGAGTCTCTGCTGGTTTGCTTTGATCGCTGAAGCTGCAAAGACTGAACTTGTTAGCGAAAAAAATGTGGCGAGGTCAGGCAGACCTATAACTACTCAAACCAGGGATCACAATGTTGTCGTACTGCAACGACGTTCTTGCTTTGGTTGAAATCGGCGCATTGTAAATTGCATTATGATATAATGATGATGCTGATAAAAACAGTTCGATGTGATGATATGACCCGTTTTAAGGTAGTCTGGCTATAATCAGCATTTAAAAACAATTTTAGATGAATGCCTTAGCAGTCACAGTTTTGTGTCTGCAGGGGAGGGGGTGCTGAATTTGCAGGACCGGAAAATGACCAAATCGCAGGGCTGGAAAATGCAGAACCTGGCAATTGAATTATATTGCCACAAAATCACCAGGTTATATAGCCTATAAGTGACTTTGACCTGGTCCATTTATGTGGCCAAAACACAGTCATACAGACATACTGACAAGACAGCTGACCAGCCGACTGCCCAAACTCGTTCACAACTTCGGCCATCATACCGACGTACACTGAGACGGGGCCAACAGATCAATGCATGTCGGCTGCTGCCAGTCGTGTACAGGTGACCTCAAGAGTTGCAAGCCACAGTTCACTAAGTTACGTGGATGAGATACAGCTGAGAGCATTCTCAACATAAATGGAAAATCTAGGCAGCGATTACGTAGCGCTTGCTAAAGGCCTTGGATTTGTGTATACATCGCGGAATCAACGAGACTTTGTGGGATTTACTGTGTTCCAGTTAGTTTAGACTGTTTTTGGTATTTTACTGGGACTGTGGCTAAATAAACCTTCTTGTAAACTTAATACGTAGACTGCAGTATAAGAGACTACTTGTTCCTTCATTTTCCAGTCCTGCGATTTGGTCCGTCAATGTTCAGTTCCTGCATTTTCAGTCTACCGGTTCGCAGTCTATTTTTGTACACGCGTTTTCGAGTTTTCTCATGGACGAAGGTCAGGGACTCCCTGACCGAGGTCCATCGAGCCGGACCGGCCACTCAATAAAATGAATGAATGATATTACAGCTGTACAATGAGCTACCAAAATTTATTCTTCGACGTCGTTATTGAATTCTGGTTATGGTAGTTGATATAGTCTAAAGTACCGAAGTACTGTACACGATCTTCCCAGACAATCGGCCAACGGACAGCCCACGTGCTAAGACGTTAACGGTAATTGACGTGCATCAGTAGACACGGTCCGCAACTTTTCCTCAGTTCTGACACTTTTCGCTTGTCTTCTGCATGCACTAGACAAAAGTTACTGTCCGCGGAAACATGCCGCTACTCCGAAGGCTTATCGTTTGTTCATTCGAAAATTAAAAGAAAGTTCAAAATGAGATAAGAAAGTTGGTAAGGGTAGTTCTAGTCAGCTCAATTAAACATACAGTTGTCCACTCATGAGCCGCCAAATTACAACGAATTCAGCGACTGTCCTAATGATAACAACGGTTGTCTGAGATCCGGTTGCAGATTGTTCAAGAGTCGCCGATGAAAATTTAAGCACAGACAATCCACAATAGCTTTGTCTAATCCTGACCGCTTTGGACAATTTTCAAAACATTTTTACGACCGCAAAACAATTTGTACCACATAGGCGTACTCGTGGTGAAAAAAAATCCCAGCTCACGTCACTTTTAATGTACCCTACAGACATAAGATGGATAGACCGAAACTAAGGTAAAAGATTCTCACTCTGAACGTGGATTTCACGCTTGAAAGGCGCATGTTTTCGCGAATGCAAAGGTGCATTAGTTTCCGCTTAATGACTTTCTAATGGAATGGCTGTCAGAATCTCACTGAAACTAATTAGCAGCAGCTGAAACTGAAAGGCGCGGCAGAGGCACGACGCGATAGCCTAACTCTATACAGTGTGGCCCCAAAATAAACCGTTCACACATTATCATTAAATTGTAATACCGACAATGAGGTTAGATTAGATTTTTTTTGTGAAATTCGAGTGTAAAAAGTAGAATAATATTCTGAGTTGGCATTTAATATTATATGCATGACCTAATTTGTGACGCCGTCAATTTACTATATGCTGCAAGCTTCGATGTGGGAAAAATAAGCGTAGGCCTATATGATAAAGTCGTACGGTATTTAACTCCCCGAACAAGGAGAAAATATGTTAATCAAAGAAATTGTTGCACGAATTTCCATTAAAAGATGGCATATAGGAGTGGAATTTATAGCTAGCTAAGGCGAATTGATCAAAAAGGAGGCGCTGATATCATTTACCTCACATTATCCATACCACAACTACGCGGCTCACGCACAAATAGTAACGCCATGAATTAGGTCACTCACGCACAGAATATTTAATTCCAAGTGATAATAGTATAGTATAGTATAGTACTTGTTTGACACTTTAAGTTGAAGAAAAATCTAATCTAATTGGCAGCCTTTAATACGATTCATCATGATATGTTGATAACTCGGTATAGCGGCTTGTTTTTGGGGCCACCTTGTATAAATGAAGGACGGCAAAGAGACAATCCACAATGATGGACTGCAGTCGAAGACACATGATATGTGTCTTCGCAAGCATAACTGACAATAATATTATAATTGTCAGTTATGCTTGCGACAGACGGTCGTCGTGTCTAATTAACGATTGACACTCTGAGTGCAATGAATGCAAGTCACACATTACATACACCATTTTCTTCGCCAGACTTAGGCCTGCAATATTATTATTAATAAAGGAGTATTAATTCTGGTAGCAAGAAAACATAGGGCCTATATCAACAAATTTATACACGACATAAAACACAACAAAATCATGACACAACTATTATATGAGTCTGACAATCGCATGTGATTATTACGGAAACGTTCGATGGCTTGTCGAATATGAATAAAAGAATCCTAAAATTTAATCAAGTATACCAGCTGTGTATGTAACTACAATTCCGTCGTTTCAGCCATATACACGGCACATATTCGGGAGAGTCGGACTTATGCTGTCTCCCTGTCTGGATTTCAATGGCTCTGTGTTTTCTTTTATAATTATTCGACGAGTCTCTGTATACCTGCATTTGGTTGCGAATAAAATTCATAATTGCTCCCGAGGAAGTTGCACTCGATCTGCTTTTAGCTAAAGTGACATCAACCTATAGTTATAGGCTATACATAGGGGGCGACTGAAAACGCGAGACCTGACATCGCGAGACTGGACAACTCGGCACCATAATAATATTATCGCAAGGGTGGACATCGCGAGACATGTTTCATTGTGCGAGTAGAAGCTCAATACAAGTTAATATTTGCTGCAGGGAGTCTTATATGAGCTGCGCATCGGATGTGTGTAGTTTTACTTAATTCTGTTTAACTATTCCTACGTGGCCATTTATTCCTACGTGCGACAGACTAAGTGGGCTGTTTGTGTAATCAGCGTATGAGCGTACTATTAAATAGTGATAGAGAGATTGATTGATCGATCGCTCAACGTCTATTCCTACGTTTTCGTGGTCATCATTGCGTCGTCTTGTATACGTCTTTCGATGAAACAGGATAACGCACCGATTAAAGCACCGTCAAATAGTCATATATTAAGCACGAGCAAACACAGTTAAAAGCAACGTAAAAAGCATAGTCATTTAGTCATATAGTCAATCGCGCTGTTTGATCTGGTGCCGTCTTGTCTGGTCTCGCGATTTCAGCGCCCCCATACTAGACTACAAGCTATCCTTCCACATAAATCGCAGTTCATGACCCTCGACTTGGTCGTCAACAGTTTCTTTATGAAACTGTTCAATGCCAATTGTGCGTGTAAAAATGTAATTATGCAAGAGCACACACCATAGGCGCCGACTTTTCATTGTGAGTACCGGGGCACAACTTAAGAGACTATGTCAGAG
>Ga0209568_1000454_pt1 | contig 14203 bp, 14 predicted proteins | sample WorMetOlspDAHAB2_FD_187406 | JGI IMG/M metagenome (GOLD analysis project Ga0209568, IMG submission 187406) | Marine gutless worms symbiont microbial communities from Max Planck institute for Marine Microbiology, Germany - Olavius sp. DAHAB.2... ...
GCTGCGCCGCCGTCAACTCATCGACACGCGAGAACCAGTCCCGAAAGCGCTCGTGATCCATCTCTCTGACTCCCAAAGCGTATCGAGAGGGATTCTACCACAATGCCTACGAATCGCGAATTGAGCCAAACAGATTGAAACAGTCGGAAAGATTCCCGGCGGCGGCGACTAGCGGATGATCATCACCGAGTTCGAGGCGCGGCGCATGACCTCCAGGGGGATGGAACTGGTGACCATGCGCTGCAGGGTGCTTTTCGCCGAACCGCCGAGCACGATGGCGGAGTAATCCTTGCCCGCCTCGATGATCTGGTCCACCGGATCGCCGACCTTGACGTAGGTCTCGCGCAGGGTGAAATCCAGTTCGTCCTTGAGGATCTTCTCCACCTCTTTGACGATGGCCGTGGCCTCCGGCACCTTTTCGTCATCCGGCGCGACGCAGATGGCGGACAGCTTGGGATCCGGGAAACGGGCCGCGATCATGGCCTCTTCCTTGGCCGCCTCGATGGACTTGGGCGTGCCGTCGACGCAGACCAGATGGCCGTGTCCGGCCACCAGCTCGCGGGCCACGAACACGGAGCACGGCGCGTGCAGGGCGACCTTCTCCGTGACGCTCGGCGTCAGCGCCGATTGCAGGCGCGAGCGGCCGGACTTGCCGCTGCCCAGGATGATCACGTTGTAGGGGCCCAGCTCATACTGGTCGAGGATGCCGCTGGCGGCGTCCGGCGCCGTCTTCAGCTTGAGCACGATGGACCGTCCGCTGGGGTGGCGGTACTCGGTCTTGTTGTCGCCCAGTGGGTCGCCCTGGACGTCCGTATGGGTGGTCTCGGCGTCCCATTCGGCTTCCATCTCTTCGTTCTCCACCAGCATGCCCAGCCCCTTCTTGAGGTAGCGGATGCCGGGCAGTTCGAGCCCCCAGTTGAGCAGGTTCTCGCGGGCCACCCGGACCTGCAGACCGCCGGTGGCCAGGCCCTGGTCGATGGGCCGCACGTAAAGCAGGATGATGTCGCAGTCCTCGCGGGTGCCGCCCATGCGGGCCGCGTACTGCAGGCCGCGGTAGCACTCGTCCTCGCCGTCGATGCAGACCAAGATGCGAAAACGCTTGAGCCGCGCCTCGTACTGTTCCTCAAGCTCGCGCCTGATATCGTCGTCGGTGCTCACCGGGTCCCCTCCCTCACACTTTCGGCGCCGATACTATGCCCCAACGAGGGGCCAATAAATAAACGCGGCGGCGAGCATCACAATGATCGACATGACGCACATTTTCCAGCCGACTTTTAAGAAATCCGTCGTTTTCAGGTAACCCGACGCGTAGACGATGGTGCAGGCCGGCGTGCCGACGACCGTAAGATAGGCGAAGGCCGAAGAGACGGCGGTGATGAAGCCGATGATGATCGGGCTCTCGCCGGCCACCGTGGCCAGCTTCAGGACGATGGGCCCGAGCACCGCCACGGCGGCGCCGTTGGACATGGTGTTGGTGACCGCCGTGGTCAGGATGGATACGGCGCCCCACAGGCCGATCCCCTCGTCCATGCCGATGGGCGTCAGCAGCGCCAGGAAGTTGGTCGCCACCCATTCGGCGCCGCCCGTGTTCTTCATCTGCACGCCCAAGGAGATGGCGGCGCCGTACAACAGCACGACGCCCCAGTTGACGCCGGAGTTGACGTCCTCCCAGCGGACCAGGCCGGCGGCCAGGAAGGCGATGGCGCCGAGCACCGCGACGGTGCCCATGCCGATGTTCCCGGAAACGAAGATCCAGCCGGCCAGGATGAAGATGAAGAAGATGATGGCGACCCAGTCGCTGGGCTTCAGCGGGCCTTCCACCTCGACCTCGGCCCTGAGCTTGACCACGGCCCGGGAAAGGTCGCGGTATTCCGGGCGGAAGGTGAACAGCAGGATGATCGTCACCAGCGGCAACTGCAGCAGGAACATGGGGTAGGCGTAGAGCATCCAGGTGACGTAATCGATGAGGTAGCGGTAGGTCTCCGGATTGCCCGGATCGTAGAAGAATTCCTTCCAGTAGCCGATCATGATGGCGTTCCGCGCACCGCCGGACGGCGTCCCGATGCCGGCCACGGAGCAGCCGTAGGAGATGGAGAACAACAGCACGGCGGCCAGGTTGCGGACCTTCTTCGGGTCATCGGAGGTGAGCGTGATCAGGGTGATCCCCACCGGCAGCATCATCGCCGCCACCGTATGCTCGCCGACGAACGACGCCAGGATCCCGGAGACGGCGGAGATGCCGAAACAGATGCGCGAGGTCTTGGTGCCGGTCATGCGCACGATCAGCCAGGCGATCCGCTTGTCCAGCTTCTGTTTGACCACCGCCACGGCGAGCATCAGGGAGCCCATGATGAACAGCACCGAATCGGTCATCAGGCTCTTCGCCACGTCGGTGGATTCCAGGCCCAAAAGCAACACCTGGCCGACGACGATCATCAACGCCACCGTCGGCAGGGGCACCGGCTCGGTAACGAACAGGATGGTCGCCACCACGGACATGGTCAGCACGATCATGCCTTCCCGGGAGAGATCCTCCGGTGTGGGCAGGCTGAGCAGGCCGGCGCCGATGGCCAGCGCGATGAAGAACCAGCGCTTTTCCCAGAAATAATAGAAGTTCAACTGGCGGCCGATGCGCACGAAGCGCCGAATACCCGTCCGCATCCCCACCGCGTCCATACGCTGCGTCAGGGTCTTCGGCGTGATGGTATTCAGGTTCATCCGTTCTCTCGCAACCGCAGGGCCGGGGGCCGCGGAAGTCGGGAATTGAGTGTCGCTAAACTCAATTTACATTTTTCGAAAGTGTTCGGGTACAAGCCGGCTGACGCTTGGCTCCCCCTTGCACTTCCCCCGTCGGTCCCTAACCCCGTTTGTGGACCCAAATCACGGAAAAATAAAGCAAAAAGTCGGCTCAGGCCGCCGCCCGGCGCAAGGCGCCAATGGTCTCGGCGTAATCATCGCCACGGAACACGGCGCTGCCGGCCACCAGCACGTCGGCGCCGGCCTCGACCACCTCTTTGATGGTGTCGGTGTTGATGCCGCCGTCGACCTCCAGGTCGATGGGCCGCTCGCCGATCATGGCCCGCAGGCGGCGGATCTTTTCCAGTTGCGAGCCGATAAAACTCTGGCCGCCGAAGCCCGGGTTGACGGACATCACCAGGATCAGGTCAACCTTGTCGAGCACGTACTGGACCACCGTTTCGGGGGTGTGCGGGTTCAAGGACACCCCGGCCTTCTTGTCCAAAGAGCGGATGAACTGCAAGGAGCGGTCCAGGTGCGGGTCGGCCTCGGCGTGCACGGTGATGATGTCGGCGCCGGCGTTGGCGTAGTCCTCGAGGTAGGGTTGGGCCGGGTTGATCATCAGGTGCACGTCGAACACCTTGTTGGTGCACGGCCGGATGCACTTGATGATCGGCGGCCCGAAGGTCAGGTTGGGCACGAAGTGCCCGTCCATGACGTCGATGTGCACGTAATCGCACCCCGCGCGGTCGATGGCTTTGACCTCGTCTCCCAGGCGGGCGAAATCCGCCGAGAGGATGGAGGGGGCGATCTTGATGCCGTCGGCCACGATGCGTTCCTTTCCGTTGCGACCCGGGTCTTAGTGAACCGTCGGGTCGAGGGAGCCGTCGGCGTAACGGGCCGCCATGTCCGGCAACGGGATGGCCTTGATCTTGGAGGCCTGGCCGGCGCAGTTGAAGCGCTCGAAGCGGTCGACGCAGACCTCCTCCATGGCGGCGATGGCCGGCTTCAGATAGGACCTGGGATCGAACTCCGCCTTGTTTTCGCTCAGCACCTTGCGGATCGCGCCGGTGATGGCCATGCGGTTGTCCGTGTCGATGTTGACCTTGCGCACGCCGTTCTTGATGCCGACCTCGATCTCCTCCACCGGTACGCCATAGGTCTGTGGCATCTCACCGCCGAACTGGTTGATGATGTCCTGCAGTTCCTGCGGCACCGAGGAAGAGCCGTGCATGACCAGGTGCGTATCGGGGAGCTTCGCGTGGATCGCCTTGACCACGTCCATGGCCAGGATGTCGCCGGTGGGCTTGCGGGTGAACTTGTAGGCCCCGTGCGACGTGCCGATGGCCACGGCGAGCGCGTCGCACTTGGTCTTCTTGACGAAATCGGCGGCCTCGTCCGGGTCGGTGACCAGCATGTCCTTGTCCAGCTTGCCTTCGAAGCCGTGGCCGTCCTCCTTGTCGCCCTCGCCGGTCTCGAGCGAGCCCAGGCACCCCAGTTCGCCCTCTACGGAGACGCCCACCAGGTGCGCCATCTCGGTGACCTTGGCGGTGACTTCGACGTTGTATTCGTAAGACGCCGGCGTCTTCGCGTCCTCTTCCAGGGAGCCGTCCATCATCACCGAGGAAAAGCCGTTGGAGATGGCCGACATGCAGGTGGCGGCGTTGTTGCCGTGGTCCTGGTGCATGCACACGGGGATGTGCGGATACATTTCCGTCGCCGCGACGATGAGATGCCGGAGCACCGTGTCGTTGGCATATTTCCGGGCCCCTCGGCTGGCCTGCATGATGACGGGGCTGTCGGTCTTGTCGGCGGCGGCCATGATCGCCAGCATCTGTTCCATGTTGTTGATGTTGAAGGCGGGCATGCCGTAGTCGTTTTCCGCCCCGTGATCCAATAGCTGCCTCAAGGAAACGAGCGCCATGTTCATAATCCTCCTGAAGATTGGGTGAACGGGCCGGCCCGGTGTCCGCCGGTCTCCGCAGGGTTATCCCATCCTAGGGCGCGATCTACAACCGCGCCTTGACCTCGCTCACAATTTTCTCAGCGGTGATGCCGAAGTGTTCGAACAACTGCCCGCCCGGGGCCGAGGCGCCGAAGCCGGTCATGCCGACGAAACCGCCGTGATTGCGGATGTACTTGTCCCAACCCATGCGCACGCCCGCCTCCACGGCGACCCTGACGGAGCCGGGGCCCAGCACCTGTTTCTGGTACGCCGCGTCCTGCTCGTCGAACAGTTCCCAACAGGGCACGGAGACCACCGCCGCGGCCACGCCGTCGGCTTCCAGGGCCTCGCGGGCGTCCATTGCGATGGAAACCTCGGAGCCGGTGGCCAGGATCGTCACCTGGCGCTCGCCTGATTCCGCCTCGGCCAGCACATAGGCGCCACGGACGCACCTGTTGTCGTCCGTATGCTCGGTGCGCACCGTGGGGATGCCCTGGCGGGTCAGCACCATGCCGGAAGGCCCGTCCTTATCGGTCAGGGCCAGGGCCCAGCACTCCGCCGTCTCCACCGGATCGCAGGGCCGGTAGACCTTGAGGTTCGGCGTGGCGCGCAGCGTCGCCAGGGTTTCCACTGCCTGGTGGGTCGGCCCGTCCTCGCCGAGGCCGATGGAATCGTGGGTCAGCACGTAGACCACCCGCTGGCCCATCAGCGACGATAGGCGCATGGCGCCCTTCATGTAGTCGGCGAAGACAAGGAAGGTGCCGCCGTAGGGGATGAACCCGCCGTGCAGTGCGATGCCGTTCATCACCGCCCCCATGGCGTGCTCCCGGACCCCGTAATGGATGTAGCGCCCGGTGAAGTCATCGGGGGTCACCGGCTGGGTGGCCGGGGTCTTGGTGTTGACCGACCCGGTCAGGTCGGCGGAGCCGCCGATCATCTCGGGGATGGCCTCCGTCAGCACCTCCAGGGCGGCGCCGGAAGCCTTGCGGGTCGCCCATTTGGGCGCCTCATCGGAACATTTCGCCTTGTGGGCGTTCAGCGCGTCCAGCCAGCCGTCCTTCAACTCGCCGGCGAGCGCGCGTTGGAAATCGGCCCCCTTGGCGGCGGCCCGGTCGGTCCAGGCGGCGCGTTCCGCCGCCCCGCGACCGCCAACGGCGCGCCAGGCATCCAAAACGTCGGCCGGCACCTCGAAGGGCGCGTGCGGCCAGCCCAAGGCCTCGCGGGCGCCGGCGATCTCGTCCTCACCAAGGGGCGCGCCGTGGGTCGACGCCGTGCCCTGCTTGTTGGGCGCGCCGAAACCGATCACCGTCTTGCAGGCGATCATCGAGGGCAGGTCGCTGGCCCGGGCGGCCGTAATGGCCGCCTCGATGGCGTCCGGATCATGGCCGTCGACGGACTGCACGTGCCAGCCGCAGGCCTGGAAGCGGGCCTGCTGGTCGTCGCCGACGGTCATGTCCGTCGGCCCGTCGATGCAGATGTCGTTGTCGTCGAACAGCACGATCAGCTTGCCGAGCTTCATGTGGCCGGCCAGCGAAATGGCCTCGTGGCTGATGCCCTCCATCAGGCAACCGTCACCGGCGATGACATAGGTATGGTGATCGACGGCGTCGTCGCCGAACCGCGCGTTCAGCATGCGCTCGGCCAACGCCATGCCGACCGCCGTGGTGATCCCCTGGCCCAGCGGCCCGGTGGTCGTCTCGACCCCCGGCGCGTGGCCGTATTCCGGGTGCCCGGCGGTGATCGAGCCGAGCTGCCGGAAGTTCCGGATCTGCTCCATGGTCATGGCTTCGTAGCCGGTGAGATGCAGCAAAGAGTAGATCAGCATGGAGCCATGTCCGGCGGACAGCACGAAGCGGTCCCGGTCCGGCCAGTCGGGGGCGGCGGCATCGAACTTGAGAAACTTCGAGAACAAAACCGTGGCCACGTCGGCCATGCCCATGGGCATCCCCGGGTGGCCGGAATTGGCCGCCTGCACGGCGTCGGCGGAAAGGAAGCGGATGGCGTTGGCCATCTCCGCGTGGGCAACGTCTTGGTCCATGCTCAAATCAGCAGCAGTCGCGGTGTCAACCGTCATAAGTCACTTCTCCTCGATAACCGTCCGGTGACGGCCTCCCCCAGAAGCGACCGCACGTCATATGTCGCCAATGTGGGCTAAAATGTCCAGCCCCCGGACCCGGGTTTTTTTGATTCCCGGCGCCTTCCCCGACACGCCGACGCCCTTACCCGTCGGCGCGGTAGACCACCATGGATGCGCCTTGGGACTGTTTCTTCTTGTCATAGGCGATGAACCGCACGTGATGGCCGGGATTGGCCTGGCGGCAGGCATCGAGCTCGCGCATCACCGTGTCGATGTCCTGTTCCCCGAACATGGGCAATTTCCACATGTACCAATAGGAACCGGCGGCGCCGTCCGGCTCCGTGTGCTCGATGGCCGGGTTCCAGCCCTGACCGAGGGCATAGGTGATCTGCTGGCGGATACCGGCGGCGTCCATGGCCGGCAGGTACGAGAAGGTCTCGAAACGGCGGCTCTCGGGGTCGTTCATGCGCGAGGGGTAGTTTTGAATGTCAGTCATCTCTTGGTCTCCTTTGAATGGGTTCGACGCTTGGTTCGCGTTGTGGGCTTCGACGGGCCCGGCATGAGGACCAAAGCTGTGTCCTCATCCCGGGCAGGCGCGGTTCGCCCTCTTTTAAGGACGGCGGCCGGCCTCAGGCCGTCGCCAGCTTGTCGACGACGTCGAACTCGAACTTGATTTCCTTCCAGGTTTCCATGGCGGCGGCCAGTTCCGGGCTGTGCCGGGCCGCCTCGCGGAGCACGTCGGCGCCCTCCACCTCCAGGTCGCGGCCCTGGTTGCGGGCTTCCGTGCAGGCCTCGAGCGCCACCCGGTTGGCCGCCCCGCCGGCGGCGTTGCCCCAGGGATGGCCGAGCGTGCCGCCGCCGAACTGGAAGACGGCGTCGTCGCCGAAAATGGACACCAGGGCCGGCATGTGCCAGACGTGAATACCGCCCGACGCCACCGGGAACATGCCCGGCATGTGTGCCCAATCCTGGTCGAAGAACAGGCCTTGGGCCCGGTCCTCGGCGACGAACCGGTCACGCATGAGCTTGATCCAGCCCAGCGTCGCCTGCTTGTCGCCCTCCAGTTTGCCGACCACCGTACCCGAGTGCAGGTGGTCGCCGCCGGAAAGCCTGAGCATCTTGGTCAGCACCCGGAAGTGGATGCCGTGGTAGGGATTTCGGTCGAGCACCGCGTGGAGCGCCCGGTGGATGTGCAAAAGCATGCCGTTGTCGCGGCACCAGTTGGCCAGCGACGTGTTCGCCGTGAACCCCGCCGTCAGGTAGTCATGCATGATGATGCGCATGCCCAGCGACTTGGCGTATTCGGCCCGCTTGAACATCTCCTCCACCGTCGGCGCGGTGACGTTCAGGTAGTGGCCCTTGCGCTCGCCGGTCTCGGCCTCCGCCTTGTGCAGGGCCTCGGCGACGAAATCGTAGCGTTGCTTCCAGCGCATGAAGGGCTGGGAGTTGATGTTCTCGTCGTCCTTGGTGAAGTCCAGGCCGCCGCGCAGGCACTCATAAACGGCGCGGCCGTAGTTCTTCGCCGACAGCCCCAGCTTCGGCTTGACCGTGCAACCCAGCATGGCGCGGCCGTACTTGTTCATGATGTCGCGCTCCACCCGCATGCCGTTCGGCGGGCCGCCGCAGGTGACCACGTAGGCGACCGGGAAGCGGATGTCCTCAAGCCTGAGCGAACGCACCGCCTTGAAGCCGAACACGTTGCCGGCGATGGAGGTGATCACGTTGACCACCGAGCCTTCCTCGAACAGGTCCAGGGGATAGGCGACGAAGGCGAAGAAGGCCGTATCGTCGCCGGGCACGTCCTCGATGTGATAGGCGCGGCCCTTGTAGTAGTCCAGGTCCGTCAGCAGGTCGGTCCAGACCGTGGTCCAGGTGCCGGTGGATGATTCGGCGGCCACCGCGGCGGCGGCCTCCTCGCGCGGCACGCCTTCCTGGGGGACGATCTTGAAGCAGGCCAGGATGTCCGTGTCCGCCGGCGTGTAGTTGGGTTCCCAATAGGTTTTCCGGTAGTCCTTGACACCGGCGTCGTAGGTCTTGGTGCTCATGATTGTCGCTCCTTCGCGTTCCGTTTGTCGCGTTCGTTCCGTTGGTCCTCGCCGCGGCGGGGCGCCACGGCCTTGCATTTCGCCACCATGGCGGCGGCGGTGATCCGATAGGCCCGCATGGCCGCGGCGTAGGCTTCCGATTGGCCGGCCGGGTGCGGGTGGGGGGTCTGGTGCTGCATCGACTGTCTCCTCACGCGGCCCGCCGGCGGCGATCCACCAGTTGCATGATCAGCGGCGTCAGGATCAGCTGCATGGCCAGGTCCAGCTTGCCGCCCGGGATGACGATGGAGTTGGCCCGCGACATGAAGCTGTCGTGGATCATCGACACCAGGTAGGGGAAATCGATGCCCCGGGGGTCGCGGAACCGGATCACCACCAGGGATTCATCGGCCGTCGGGATCCACCGGGCGATGAACGGGTTGGAGGTATCCACCGTCGGCACTCGCTGGAAGTTGATGTCCGTCTGGGTGAACTGCGGGCAGATGTAATTGATGTAGTCGGGCATGCGCCGGAGGATGGTGTCGGTGATGGCCCCCGTGGAGTAGCCGCGGGCTTCCCGGTCCCGGTGCAGCTTCTGGATCCATTCCAGGTTGATCACCGGCACGACGCCGATCTTCAGGTCCGCGTATTGGGCCACGTTGACCTTGTCGGTGACTACGGCGCCGTGCAGGCCCTCGTAGAACAAGAGGTCCGTGTCTTCCGGGAACGGTTCCCAATCGGTGAAGGTGCCCGGCTCGGCGCCCAGCACCTCGCCTTCCTCCAGATCATGCACGTAGTGCCGGGTGCGGCCGGTGCCGGTCTCGCTGTATTGCCTGAACACGGCCTCCAGGTCGTCGAGCAGGTTGGCCTCGGGGCCGAAGTGGCTGAAGTGGTTGTTGGCCTTCTTGGTCTCCTCGGCCATCACCGCTTTCATTCCCGTGCGGTCGTAGCGGTGGAAGGCGTCGCCCTCGATGAAGGCGGCGCTCACCTTCTCGCGCCGGAAGATGTGCTCGAAGGTCTCCTTCACGGAAGAGGTTCCGGCGCCGGAGGACCCGGTGATGGAAATGATCGGATGCAGGAGTGACATGGCCGCCCCCTCACCCGGCCCGGCGCGAGCGGAACAGGCCGCGCTCGGAGAACAAGGGCGAATGCTCGGCGCCGCCGGTGGGATTGGCGTGGTAGCGCTCGATGCGGGTCATTTCGTTCCAGGACCCGAAGATCAGCGGCACCCGCTGGTGCGCCTCGGCCGGCTCCACGTCGAGGATCCGCTCGTAACCCGTCGACGCCGCACCCCCGGCCTGCTCCATCAGCCAGCCGATGGGGTTGGCCTCGTAGACCAGGCGCAGGCGGCCTTCCTGATAGCCCTTGCGCGAATCGGCCGGGTACAGGAAGACCCCGCCGCGCGACAGGATGCGATGGGTCTCGGCGACCAATGAGGCGATCCAGCGCATGTTGAAGTTCTCCTGGCGCGGCCCGGTCTCGCCGTCCAGGCAATCGTCCACGTAGGCCCGCACGGGTGCGCGCCAGTGGCGGAAGTTGGACGCGTTGATGGCGAACTCGCGGGTCATGGGCGGCACCTTGACGTCGTCGCGGGTCAGCCGGAATTGGCCGGCCGGCCGTTCCAGGGTGAACATCTGGACGCCCTCGCCGACGGTCAGCACCAGGGCCGTCTGGGGCCCGTAGATGATGTAGCCGGCGGCCAGTTGGCGGTGTCCCTGGGGCAATAGGTAGCCGCCGTCCGGGCCGTTATTCCCGGGCCCGTGCGGCAGCACGGAAAATATGGTGCCGACGGAAACGTTGGTGTCGATGTTGGAAGATCCGTCCAGGGGATCGACGGCGACGCAGAGCGGCGCGGTGTCGTTGATCCGGGCCGGCCGGTCGAGCTCCTCGGAGACGACCACCGCCACGGGCGCCTCGGCCAGGGCCTCCATGAGCAGCTCGTTGGCGCGCACGTCGAGGAATTTCTGGACGTCGCCGTCGGCGTTGTCGCCGACCACCGCGTCCAGGCTGTCGGCCAGGGAACCGGCGGCGATCAATTCGGCGATGCGGATGCCGGCATGGGCGATGCCGTTCAGGGTCTCGGCGACGGCGTTCCGGCCGTCTCGGCCGTCGGTCCAGCGGTTTAGGTATTCGGCCAGTGTCGCGTTGTTCGGCGTCACCATGATTCCCTCCTTGGTCCGCCGGCCCCGTCGGCCGGACGTGAGGGCGACCATAGGTTGCCGGGGCGGTTCGCAGAACCTCCTTCAGGGGGGTAGGTTTGATTATAAAGGGTAGGGTATAAACCACCCCTTAGAGGGGTAGCGTCAGGATTTCAGGTAGAGAGCCACGGCCTGCGCCCGGTTGTGAACGGCGAGCTTGGCGTACAGGTTCTTGATGTGGAATTTCACTGTATTCAGAGACACTTCCTGCTCGATGGCGATCTGTTTGTTGGTGCGGCCCAGGGCCAGGGCGGACAGGACCTCGAGCTCCCGGCGGGTCAGGCCGGTCATGGGGTTATCGTGAATCCTTCGCACATCCAGGTAGGGGAAAACCATCTGTCCGGCGGCCACCGCGGCGATCGTGTCCAGGAGCTTCTCCGGCGAATCGCTTTTCGACACGTAGGCCGCGCCGCCGTGGGCCATGACCTGGGCGGCGACGGCCTCGCCCTCGGCGCCGGTGTAGATGATGACCCGGGCCGCGTCGTCGCGGCCGGCCAGGTGGTCGAGGATGTACTTGCCGTCGCCGGACGGCATGATCCAGCCGGTGACCGCCACGTCCATAATGGTGCGTTCGGCGTGCTCCAGAAAAGTCTCGCCGTCGGCGCAGCCGACCACCGGCTCGAACCGGGGGTCCTCGCTCAGCAACTGCTTCAGGCCGGCCTGGACGAGCGGGTTCTTGTCGACGACGCCAACCCGAACCTTGCGGTCTTTTGCTTCTGATTTCTTCATCTGAACAGCCCACGGGTAAAGGATCGCAGGGAACGCGTCAAAGGATTTCGCGGGGGCCGCCGCCAGCGCGAATCGACGCCCCCGATGGAACAGGCGGGGACAGGGGACGGCGCCCGGGTGCGGTCTGCTTGGGCGCCGCCGGCGGCCGCGCCACGGTCGGCGCCCGGACCCGACCCGGCCTCACTGCCCAGCGACCGGCTGTCGACAATTTGTTGTTTTTATTGGAAAAATATGACCGCAGCCGGACCAACGGCGGGCCCTTCCCGGTGGTTTTTCCTAAGCTCCGAAGGATGTCAGCCAAGCAGGTTTAATGGCCGATTGCCCGGTTCGGAAAGGGCGGCTATTCTTCGCCGACCCGCCAACCAGACCGACGCCATGACCCTGATCATCTCCATCATCGCCGTTTTCGTCGCCTTCGGGGCCCTCATTCTGGGCAGCATGGCGATCAAGAAGACCGAACACGAGATCACCGAATTCGCCAACGTGGTGCGCCGCGATTTCGCCGCGGTGCGGGGCGACGTGGACGCCAAGTTGGCGGCCATCGACAAGAAGATGGAGAAACTGGAGCGGCGCGTCGACCAGGCCCGTGAGACGGAAGCCGAGACCCGGCGCATGTTCAACGAGGTCAGCCGCGACCTAGCCGTGCTGCGCGATAGCGTCACCGAACTGGAGGCCTCGCTGCCGCCCCAGTTCCGCCGGCGCAACCACATGGCGGAAAACCAGATCAACAACTGACGCGCCGCGCCGAAGGCCGGCGTCAAGGGGATCGACCCGGCCTGGGCAATTTGCCCTTCGCCTGTGCTAGGATTATCTGGTAGTCACCAACCTCAGCAACGGACACCGGGAGCAGCCCCCTTGAACGTGCAACAAACCATCGAGCGGAAAATCCGCGAAGCCCTGAGCCCCGACTACCTGGAAGTCATCAACGAAAGCCACATGCACAGCGTGCCGCCGGGCTCGGAGTCGCATTTCAAGGTGGTCGTCGTGTCGCCGGATTTCGAAAGCCTGGGCCGGGTGCAGCGCCACCAGCGGGTCAACGGCATCCTGGCGGACGAACTGTCCGGTCCGGTGCACGCGCTGTCCATGGAGACCCTGACGGCGCCCGAGTGGGCGGCCAGGGGCGGCCGCCGTATGGAATCGCCGCCCTGTCACGGCGGCTCCAAGGCGGACGCCTGAGCGGGCCCGGGATACCGGCAAAGGGGGATCGGCGGGCATGCTGTCTTGGGTTCTGGGCAAGCAGCGGGGCAGCGGAAAGCGCAAGGCGCCGGCCTACGACAAGGCCAAGGAGATCGCCGAGAAGGGCAGCGTCAAGCAGCGCACCAAGCTGGCCTCCTACGACGACCTGGAGCCCGAATTCCTCTACTACTTCGCCACCGACGACGCGCCGGAAGTGCGCCGCGCCGTGGCCAAGAACGACGGCACGCCGTTGCAGGCGGACGTCGTCCTGGCCGAGGATTCCGATACCCAGGTGCGCGAGGAACTGGCCCTCAAGATCGGCCGCATCATCCCGACCCTGACCGAAGCCGAAAACGAGCGCCTGACGGAAATGGCCATGCAGGTCCTGGAAATCCTGGCCCGGGACCACGAGGCCTCGGTGCGCGCCGTCATCGCCGACGAGATCAAGCTGCTGACCAACGTGCCGAAGCGCCTGGTCCGCCAGTTGGCCCGCGACGCCGAGGACGTGGTCGCCATGCCGATCCTCGAGTACTCGCCTTTGCTCACGGAGAAGGAGCTGACCCAGATCATCGCCTCGGGTGTGTCGGGCGGCGCGCTCATCGCCGTGGCCTGCCGCGACGGCCTGCCCGAGGCGGTCGCCGAGGCCGTCGTCGCCAAGGAGGACAAGGCCGCCATCGCCGCGCTCCTGGAAAACCAGACGGCGTCCATCAACGAAAAGACCTTCGAGGTGATCGGCACCCGGGCGCCGGACATGCCGGAATGGCACCGCCCCCTGGTGGACCGCTCGAACCTTTCCGAACAGACCATCCGCCGCATCGCCACCTTCGTCAGCGCCGCCCTGTTCGAACGGCTCATCGACAGGAGCGGGCTCGACGAGGAGACGGAGGCGGAACTGAGGCGCAACGTGCGCGCGCGCATCGAGATCGGCGACCTGCCGGACGGCGAGAAAAAGCGCCAGCCGGCGGACGAACGGGCCCGGAAGCTGTTCAAGAAGGGCAAACTCAAGGAAAAGGCCATCCAGAAGGCCATCGAGGACAATGACCTGGCGCTGATCCCCCACGCCCTGGTTCTGCTCAGCGAGATCCCGCTGGACAAGGTCAAGGCGATCCTCACCGCCGACAACGGCAAGGCCGTGGCGGCGCTCGCCTGGAAGGCGGGCTTATACCAAGCTGTAAAAAGTTTGACTCATTAATACCAAGCTGTAAAAAGTTTGACTCATTAAGGGACTGTTAGGCGGGGTGTGATTCAACATGGAAAACAGAGGAGTTTTTCCATGGCACGCGGCATTCCCCTACGCACAGACTTCACTTGCGACGAT